>Ga0210407_10000206_pt1 | contig 73910 bp, 57 predicted proteins | sample IncBWC27MmetaG_FD_150860 | JGI IMG/M metagenome (GOLD analysis project Ga0210407, IMG submission 150860) | Forest soil microbial communities from Barre Woods Harvard Forest LTER site, Petersham, Massachusetts, United States - Inc-BW-C-27-M | ecosystem: Environmental > Terrestrial > Soil >...
CTTGAGGCCAATCTGAATTGCGCGCGATCCGCCAGATCCGATCACCGGGTTGGCCGCGGAGACGTCAGGAGTGGAGGTGGAAAAGCCGAACGACCCCGGCACGGAGGGATCGACGTTTCCAAGCTGCCCACCGACGCCAAACGGATTCGTGAAGTTCGGATGGTTGAGGACGTTGAAGAATTCTCCTCGAAGCTGGAAGGCGAGTCCCTCGCGAATGTTCCAAGTCTTGATGATGGAGAAATCCCAGTTGCGATAGCCGGGGCCGCGGAAGAGGTTGCGTCCCATGGTACCGAACTGGCCGGAGTTTGGAGGCACAAGCACGGAGGAGCCTTTGACGTAGCAGCCGAAGGATTCCAGGGCGGCCATCGAAGCGTGAGCAGCGCACGCAGAATTGTTGATTGCAAATGCCGGGTCTGCCGGCCCCAGAGGATCGCTGGCGTCTGGCGTGCCGCTCAAGAAATAGGGAATGGGGCCGATGGGAGTGGCCTTGAAATCGGAGGGGTTGCCGAAGAAATTCCAGCGGTCGGCAAACTCGCCGGTGAGGCTGATGTCGTTTCCGTTCGCGTAACCGTCGATTACACCCCAGGGCAAGCCGGTCTGCAGCGTAATAATGGAGTTGACCTGCCAGTTGTCGAGGAGATGTCCCCAAGTCCGAATGCCGGGAATGTCGTAGGTCACAGCCATTGTGAATCGATGACGGATGTCGAGATCGCTGCTTCCGTATTCCGCAGCCGGGTCCAAGCTATTTTGAGGATTCAAGCCGCGGTTCAGGGAAGCCTGGTCAATGGCGTGAGACCAGGTGTAGCCGACCACCAGCGTGAGACCGTGCCAGGGACGCTGCGTGTAGCTGACCTGGAGGCCGGCGTATTTGGATTCGTAGCCGTTGGAAAGAAAGTTGATGACGCCGAGGAAGGGGAACTTGGCATTGAAGGGGCGCCCGTCCTGTTCGCAATGGCCGCAAGCGATTTCGGCCGAAGAGTTCTGATCAACCTGGTTGATGTCGAAGACGCTGTAGAGTTTGGTGCCTTTGTTCCCGACGTAGCCGACGCTTAGGGAGCCCTGAGAAAAGAGCTGGCGCTGGATGTTGAGGCTCCAGGTGGTGACGTAGGGAGTGCGCAGGTTACGGTTCACGGCTAAGATGCTGCAAGGCGTGCCGGCTTCCCCGTTGATGACGACATTAGGATTGCAGTTGGGGCTAGTCGAAGTGAAGACGGGGCCGGCCACAGTCCAGTTCAAGGTGGAAAAGTCGTTGGAAGCGGCAACGATCTTGCCGCCACCGGGGGTCACACCCGCGGCCCCGGTGGGAATGACGCCAATGCCGGAGGTGGAGGCGTTGTCCACGCCGTTCTGTCCGATAAAAATGGAAATGTGAGGGATCTCATAAATCACGCTGGCGCCGGCGCGAATCACGGTCTTGCCGTTGCCGAAAGGATCCCAAACCAGGCCGAGGCGAGGCCCGAAATTGTTGTGGTCGCCGTTGTAAGGCGAGCTGATCTGCTGACCGACCTGCAAAAGGCCAAGGTTGGGGTCAAAATTGCCGAGCAAGTCGTGGGAATCCTTGATAACGGTATTGAGGTCGTAGCGCAAGCCGGCGTTCACAGTGAAATGGGAAGTGACGCGCCAGTCATCCTGCACGTAGGCGCCAAAGCTCTTCATGCTGATCTGGCGGTGTGAATCGCCGACGAAAAGGCGCCCGACAGTGGGAGCGCCGGCGAGAAAATCCTCGAGTGGGGTGCTGCCGTTGAAAGCCGCGCCGCCTTCAAAACGGATGCGGCTCTTGCCGTAGCGGTCGCGGACATTGTCCGCCATGCCGTCGCGAAATTCCGCGCCGAATTTCAGGGCGTGTTTCGCGTGGCTGTAGGAAACGTTATCCCCAATGATATAGGTTTGGTTGGGGGTGGTGAGCAGAGGCCAGCCATGGTTGCCGCCGAGGGAGGTGAAACCGGAAATGGCGATTTCCGGCATACCGAAGTTAACGGGGGTGGTGACGCCGGTGTTGATTCCGTAGGCGGTGGGATTTTTCCCCGCGTCCACGGTAAGGATCGTTTGGTTGAAGCGGTTGTAACCAAACTTTACCTCGTTGGCCACGTGGGAGGTCAGGAAGCGCGTCCAGTTCACGCCGAAAACCTGGGGACGCGTGACCGCCTGGGATTCCCAGAAAGGCTGAAGAACCTGGATGTCTTGTTCGGTCTGAATACTGTCGCCGATGAAATAGCGCCCGGTGATGGTGTCGCTGGCGCTGGGATGCCAATCCATTTTCACCAGACCATTATCCTCGCGATTCTTGTTGGGGAAACCAAGCTGAAGGTTTTGCGGATTGGATGGGTCCAACGTGGCCGGGTTTGCGGGGAAAAGGGTAAGCAGGCTGGCGCTGAGTGGGTTGACTTGAACACCTGCCGTATTCAGGGCGCTCTCCGCGTCGGGAATGCTGTTTGTACTGTCTCCGCCGAGGCCCACGGTCGCAGGGGTTTGCAAGACGCCGGAATTCCCGACGACGGTGCGGAGGCCTTCGTAGGCGACAAAGTAAAAGAGCTTGTCCTTGACGAGGGCGCCGCCAATGGTGGCGCCAAAATCATGGAAGTGCAGCGGCTTTTGCGGCGACGAAACGCCACCGACAAAGCGCGTGTTGAAGTCATTTCGGGCGTCAAACGCATTGTTGCGCGTGAAGTAGTACACGGTGCCGTGGTAGTTGTTCGTGCCTGACTTCAGGCCAACGTTGACGATTGCGCCGGGCTTGAGGCCGTATTCAGCAGGCGGATTCTCCTCCGCGTTGAATTCCTGGATGGCGTCAATGGGCAAATGGCTGGCAGGCGTGCCTTGAACGCCCTCTGCGTTGATGATCGTGGTGGCATAGTACGGATCGTTGCCGTCAATGCCGTCCACGACGAAGTTGTTATCCTCCGGCCGGTTGCCGTTTGAACTGATGGAAAGGAAGCCACCACCGGGATACCGCTGGACGCCTGGGCGAAGGGTGACCAGATTCTGGAAATCACGGCCGTTCAACGGCAATTCGTTAATAGACTCATTGCTTAGTGTGCCGCCGAGGGTGTTGTTGACAACATCAAGCAAGGGAGCGGCTTCGGTCACGGTGACCGTATCAATGATCGATCCAGGTGGCAAAGTGAAATCAATGCGTAGGTCCTTGTTGACCTCGAGGAGAATATTGGTACGCTCGATGGCTTTGAAGCCCTTGGATTCGGAGCGAATCTTGTAGTTGCCCGGAGGCAGGTTAGGAACAAGGTAGTCGCCGCTCTCATCCGTGATTGCCGTCCGGGTGACCCCGTGATCGGCATCAGTCACGGTAATGGTTGCGCCGTTGATGGACGCGCCGGAAGAGTCATGAACACTGCCGAATAAGCGCCCAGTTGTCGTTTGAGAAGATAGAGCGCTTGCAAGAAAACAGGATATAGAGAGCAGAAGTACTGTGCGCAAGAAACGAAGGATAATCATTTTCCCCTCCAGAAATTCGCCCGAACCCGGCAAATCGGCCGCCACCTAGCCTGCACCGTTGAAATGAAATAGAAATGCGGGTTGGATTGATTGGGAGAATCATAACTGGGAGCAGGGAATTTTCAATACAAGTTTTTTGAAGAGGGCCATTAGCCAAAGCAATTGCGGCAGTGGCTGTAAAGGGAAGAGAAATAGTTGTGATTCATCAGCTTTGAATAGGAAGTAAAGCGCGTCTTGGAACTTAACAGTAATTAGGAAGAACTCTTGGGGTCGTTCGCTGGAAGAGTGCGCTTAAGGCGATGACAAAGCCGTTTTAGAAGGGTTGGGCGGAACGATCTGGCGTTTGTTGCCGTAAGTAGGATTCGAGTTGCGCGAGGGACTCGGGCATGTTTTTGCGGCCATAGCCGAAACGGATGTGGTGCGGTTCGTCGTATACGGTGCCGGGAAGAAGGAGTACTCCGGCATCTCGAACCAGCTTCTCGCAGAAGACGTGGACGTCTTGCTCGGGTTTGAAGCGGGCGAAGCCGATGGTGCTGGCATTGGGGGGGCTCCAATCGAAGAGATCGGCATGGCGGGCGAAAAACGCGGTGAGTAGCGGAAGGTTGCGCAACACAATCTGCAGATTGCGATCGATGAACTTCTGGCGATGGCGGAAGGCGAGCGCGGTAAGGAACTCGCTGGGCGCGCTGGCGCAGATCGTGGTGTAGTGCTTCAGGGAAATTATCTTCTGCAGGAATTCCTTGTCGTGCGAGGCGAGCCAGGCAAGGCGGAGTCCCGGCAAGCCGTAGGTCTTGCTCACTGAGCTGAGGCTGAGGGCTCGATCATAAAGATCACATGCCGCGGGCAATCGCGTGGCGGGATTGTGTTCAAGTTCGCGGTAGACCTCGTCCGAAAAGACATAGATGTTGTGCTTCGCGGCAAGCTCCAGAACACGGCGGAAGATTTCCGGCGGCATCAGCAGTCCAGTTGGGTTGTGAGGAGTATTGATATAGAGCGCGCGGGTGTTCGGGCGAATCAGGGCTTCGAGCGCCGCGACGTCGTGGGCCCAGCCATTTTCGGGCTTGCGGCGCCACTCGCTGACCGATGCGCCGGTGCTCTTCGGCAACGTGAGCGCGCTTTCGTAGCAAGGCGTTTCGACGATGGCGTGATCTTCTGGCGTCAGCAGCGCGTGGTAGAAAAGGAAGATGGCTTCTTCGGCAGCCGAGACGACCACAAGCTGATCCGTGTGAATCGTTTTGTAAATTGTGGCGAGGACTTCGCGAAGCCAGGGCGCACCGGGCGATTCCGTGTAGCCGCACCAGTGCTTCAGGAAGGCGTCGTGAGCGCCGGGTTCGAGCGAGAGAATCTCCTCGACGGCGACGGACTCGGCATCAGAAGAGGAGAGCAGATAGCGGGCGGAGAATTCATGTTTGCCCATGTACTCTTCAATGCGAAAAGGCGTGATTTGCATACGAAAAGTGTCTCAGCAAGCGTGCATTTACGTCGAGAGCCAATTTGACAGCGCAACTGGGATAAGGTGCGCGTGAGTCACCGGAGAACGCATAGTGTCAATGGACCAGGGCTTAATCGCCGCGGGTACGATGTGTTTTTCACAGGCGTAGGAGTATGATATGGCTCCGAAGTCCCCACAAGAGACCCAGCAGCCGGGAGGGCCACTATGGCTCACCGCTTCACCATCGGTGTCGAAGAGGAATTCCAGATTATCGATCCGGAAACCTTGGAGTTGCGCTCGCACGTGGTGCAACTCCTCTCATCCGCGGCCGCCCGCGGCGTCGGCGACCTGGTGAAGCAGGAAATGCACCAATCCATCGTCGAAACCGGGACGAAAATTTGCGAAAACGTGAGTGAACTTCGGCTGGAAATGCACCGCACGCGCAGTGAACTGGTGATGGCCGCCGAAAGCACCGGCTTGCGAGTGGCCGCCGCGGGAACGCACCCGTTTTCCAGTTGGATCGACCAGGTGATTTCCCCCGGTGAACGCTACCAAAATATAGTGGAAGAGATGGGGCAACTCGCAAGATCGCTGCTGATTTTCGGCATGCACATCCACATCGCGATGCCGGACAAACAGACAACCATCGACATGATGAACATGGTGCGTTACTTCCTGCCGCACCTGCTGGCGCTTTCGACTAGCTCGCCGTTCTGGATGGGGCGGAACACCGGGCTGAAATCGTTTCGCACAACCGTTTTCCGCCGCTTCCCGCGCACGGGAATCCCGGAAGTTTTCGAGTCGTGGAGCGAGTACGAGAATTTCATCAACCTGCTGGTCAAGTTGAACTGTATCGACACGGGAAAAAAGATCTGGTGGGATGTGCGTCCGCATCCGACCTACGGAACGCTGGAATTCCGCATGTTTGACACGGCGACTCGCGTGGAAGAAGCCGTGGCCATCGCGGCGCTGACCCAGGCCATTGTCGTCAAGCTGCACCGCTTGTACACGGGGAATCAAAGCTGGCGCATTTATCGCCGGGCGCTGATCGAAGAAAACAAGTGGCGGGCAGCCCGCTACGGCATTGAAGGAAAGCTGATCGATTTCGGGCGCGAGGCGGAAGTGCCGATGCGCGAGCTGATGCTGGAGCTGATGGAATTGATCGACGACGTGGTGGACGAGCTGGGCAGCCGCAGCGCGGTCGAATACATCCACACAATTCTGAACGAGGGAACCAGCGCCGAGCGCCAGTTGCGCGTCTACCAGCAGACGGGCGACCTGAAGGACGTGGTGCGCCATCTGGTGATGGAGACTCGCGCGAGCGTCCAGGACGCGAAATCGAATTCGGCGGCCGCGATCAACTGAATGAGGGGCCGAGCCGTGCCGACGAGCTAAGCAAGAGGAGGATCCCATGGTTAAGGTTGGATTGATGTGTGGGCGCGAGCACAGCTTTCCTCCTGCGTTTATCGCGCGCGTAAACGAACTCGGAAAAAAAGAGGGAGTCACTGCGGAATTCGTGAAGCTTGGCGGCACGAAGATGGGCGAGCCGGCGGGATATCGCGCGATCGTCGACCGCATTTCGCATGAAGTGGAATATTACCGCGGCTACCTGAAACACGCGGTGCTGCAAGGCACCTACGTCATCAACAATCCGTTTTGGTGGACGGCCGATGACAAGTATTTCAACTATTCGGTGGCGTCGAAGCTGGGGATCGCGATTCCAAAAACCGTGCTGCTGCCCCAGAAAGGCTATCCGGCCGATGTGGACATCAATTCGGAGTCGCTGAGGAACCTGACCTATCCGATGGATTGGGATGGGCTGCTCGATTATGTCGGCCGCCCCGCGATTCTGAAGCCGTTTTCGGGCGGCGGCTGGAAGCACGTCTACAAAGTGCACAACAAGGAAGAGCTGCTTGAGGCGTACGACAAGACTTCGCCATATTGCATGACGCTGCAGGAGTTCATCGATTTCGGTCAGTACGTGCGCTGCTTTACGTTCGGGAAGACCGACATTTTGCCGGTAGCGTATGACCCGAAGGAACGCAAATATCTGGTGGAGCACACGTATCTGTCGAAAGAACTGGGTGCGCGCGTGGTGAAAGACGCGCAGACGATCAACCTTGCCCTGGGCTACGAGATGAACACGATCGAATTCGCCATCAAGGACGGCGTGCCCTACGCCATCGATTTCCTGAACCCCGCGCCGGATTTCGAGCGCGACCGCATCACGGAATTTTATTTTGAACAGGTAGTGGAAAGGATGGCGCGGCTGGTGATTGACCGCGCGCTGCACGGCAATATCGCCAACACCTGGCCGCGGTGGGAAGAGATGCTGGGCATCGGCGCGGCGGCGGGGTTCACCGGAGCGCCTCGCGCGGCCCACGCGGCTCAAACCGCGCCTTCGGGATCCACGAAGCGATGAAACCCGCTCGAACTCCATCTCCCGGCCCGGACCCGGTCGAATACTGGAATGAACTCCTGCGGCCCATCCTGAAGGAGTCTCCCGACTTCCCGATGAAATTCCTGAGAGAACTGAAGGGCGCGAAACTGACCTTCGGGAACCGGGTACATTGCCCGTTTCTGCGGCCATTTTTTCTTTCGCCGGAAGACGAAGACCGCGTGCGGCATGCCACGGAAATCCTCGCGCGTCTCGGCGAGCGCGTCGCCGGCCTGGTCATGGACGATCGATCACTTTTCTCCCAATTTCATCTACGCCCGGAAGAAGAGCGCCTGGTGCGCTTGCCCGCTGGCGGCGGACCTGCCAGTACGGCCTCGCGCGTGGATGCGTTCCTGCTGCCGGAATCGCTGAAATTCACCGAATATAACGGCGAATCACCAGCCGGCGCGGGGTATACGGAAACACTTTCGGAACTCTTCCGCGAATTGCCGGTGACGAAGGAGTTCGCGAAGAAATTTGAAATTCACAGTTATTCGTTGAGCGCCCAGCTTTTGGATGCGCTGATAGGCACGTACCGCGATTGGGGCGCAACCTCGCAACGTCCGCAGATGCTGATTGTTGATTGGAAAGAAGTCCCCACGTGGAGCGAATTTGAGATTTTGAAGCAACGCTTCGAGGCGCTGCAGGTACCTGTGGTGCTGGCCGATCCGCGCGAACTCGAATGGGACGGGAAGAAGCTGACCGCGAAGGGCCAGAAGATCGATTTGGTTTACCGGCGGGTGCTGATCAACGACATCGTTGCCAGGCCGAAAGAGTGCGCGGCGCTGGTGAAAGCCTACGAAGCGCAAGCGGTCTGCGTGGCCAATAATTTCCGCTGCAAGATTCCTCACGTGAAGGCGTTCTTCGCGGTGCTGACGGAGCAGAAGAACGCAAAACTATTTTCTTCCGAAGAATTGGAAGTGATCCAGCTGCATGTGCCGTGGACACGCGTCGTCGAGGACGTGAAAACGGACTACCAGGGCAAGCCGATCGCGCTTCTCGACTACATCCGGAAAAATCAGGAGGACCTGGTCCTGAAACCCAGCGATGAATATGGGGGGACCGGCGTGACGCTCGGCTGGGAAGTGGACGCCAAACACTGGGAAAAATCGATCCAGGAAGCTCTTCCCGGCGGGAAGTCGGCGAAAGAGCACGGCTGCTGGATTGTGCAGGAAAAAATTGCCATGCGGCGCGGCGAGTTCCCCTACATCGGGGCAAACGGAAAAGTGGAGTTCCGGGACATGCTGGTGGACCTCGCTCCGTACATGTTCCGCGGAAAACTCGCAGGATTTTTGACCCGATTGAGCGCCACCAGCCTGGCGAATGTCACCAGCGGCGGCGGGCAGATTCCGGCGTTTCGCGTCGAACCCAAACGGGCCGAAAAAGTAGCCGGACAGGGCAACTCGTAGCCAGGGCGTTTTTGGCCTGGCGCCCGAATCAGGTAAAATAATAAAGATGTCCTTTGGAAACGCCCCAATCGAGCTGATGGCAGGCGCGGAAAACGCCATTGATGTGTGCCTGGGTGTGCAACCGGGCGAACGTGTCGCGCTGATTGCCGACGAAGTCAGCCGCAGCGTGGCCGCCAGCCTCGAAAAAGCCGTGAAAGAGCGCGGCGCCGAATTTACCGGCCTTCTCCTGGAAGACTTTGGCCCTCGCCCGATGAAGAGCGCGCCGGAGGCTGTGCTGGAGGCCCTGGAAACGGCGGATGTGGGCGTGCTGTGCATGACGCCGCAGCCGGGTGAGTTGAGCGCGCGGATGTCCGTCGTGAAAGTAGTGGAGCGCCGGCAGATTCGCTACGCTCACATGGTCGGCGTCACTCCCGAAATCATGCAGGAAGGCATGCGCGCGGATTACCACATGGTGGACCGGCTGAGCGACAAACTGCGCGAGCGGATGCTGCGAGCGGAAACCCTCACGGTGAAGACCGAAGCGGGCACTTCCTTTTCCGCGCATTTTGACCGCCACTTGGATTGGGTAAAAACCAGCGGGCTCATCAGCCCGCGATATTGGTCGAATCTGCCGGCGGGCGAAGTGTTTACGACGCCCGGCACGGTGGATGGAAAATTTGTGTGCGACGCGACTGCAGGGGATTACTTCAACGGAAAATACGGCGATCTGCGGGAAACGCCGCTAGTGCTTGAAATCATCGGCGGGCGGTTGGTGCGCGCCGAATGCGAGCGCAAGGATCTGGAAGACGAATTCTGGCGCTACTGCCATACGGACGAGAATAGCGACCGCGTTGGCGAACTCGCGTTTGGCACCAACCTAGGCCTGACGCGGATGATCGGCATCCTGTTGCAGGACGAAAAATTTCCCGGCGTGCACATCGCCTTCGGTGATCCCTATGGCAGCCAGACCCACGCCGATTGGAAATCACGCACCCACGTAGACGTGCTGACGCGGAATTGCGACGTCTGGATCGATCAGGATCAGGTGATCGAAAAGGGCCACTACCAGATGGACCACCTGGGCCTCGCCTGAAAAGTTTCACTAATACAATTTACTGATGTACTCGCGCATCTGGTGCTTCCAGTAGGGCCAGTCGTGGCCGCCTTCGGGACCCCAGTTGTCGACGGAGTGGCGGATGCCTTTGCTCGAAAGCACGTCGGAGAGGCGGTACGTCGGGCCGCTGTGCTCCCACTGACCCGTGCCGGTAATGAAGTGGATGTCGCAGGAAGAGAGTTGTTCGTAATACCAGGAATCGGAAAGATTGGCGAGATAGTCCACTGGATTGTTGAAATAAAAGTTGTCGTCGTACAGGCCGTCCATGAAATTTCTCAGGTCGTAAACTCCCGACATGGCGAAGCAGCGTTTGAAGATGTCCGGATGCTTGAATAGCGAATTCGCCGCGTGATACGCGCCGAAGGAAGCGCCCATCGTGGCAATCGCCACGCGCGACCGGCAGTTGTCCCAGACGAAGGGCACAACTTCCTCGCGCAGGTAGGAATCAAAAACGGATTGCACGTAACTCCGGTGAAACGGATGCGCCCCCTTGTTGTAAAAGCTGAGTCCATTGATGGAGTTGACCGTGTAAAACTTGATCCGCCCGGCATCGATGAATTCCGCGAGCGCGCCCACCATGCTCTGCCCTTCCAGTTCCCATTCATCTCCCGCACTGGTGGGAAATCCGAGAAGCGGCGGCCCCCAGTGGCCGTAAGCCACAACGCCGAGTTCGAGGCCGAGCCGCGAGGAATACCAGCGGTGATATTCGCGTTTCATTTTGCAATGCTCTCCGTGCTGCGGGAGACGAGTATGCCAGCGCACGCGGAGCAGGGCAATGTATTTGCTTGTTCTTGAGCGGACGGGCAGAAAGAATCATCCGGACTTGCAAGCCTGTGGAATGCGGGTAGGATAGAGAACGGAAGTAGACGGATTTTGGGTGATTTTCGTCAGTGTCAGAACCAGGTGAGGACATGATCCAAATTGAAAATGTCAGCCGTCGCGGTTTTCTAAAAGGCATTGTTGGAGCGGGCGCGTTTGTCCTGAGCGCGCGATACCTGCCAGAAAGCTTGATGGCGGCGGGAGAACCCACGGCCGCGGACTCGATGGCAGCGGCGGCATTGCAGCCGAATGTGTATCTCGCGATCGCGACGGACGGAACAGTCTATATCGTTGCCCACCGCGCGGAGATGGGCAGCGGCAACCGCACCGGATTGCCCATGATCGTGGCCGACGAACTGGATGCCGACTGGAACCGCGTGAAAGTTGTGCAGGGCGGCGGAGACGTGAAGTATGGCGACCAGGACACGGATGGCTCGCACTCCGTAAGAAGTTTCTTCGACACGTTGCGTGAATCTGGAGCCAGCGGGCGATTGATGCTGGTGCGCGCCGCGGCGCAGAAGTGGGGCGTCCCGGAAAAGGAATGCACCACGGAACCCGGCATGGTGGTGCACAAGGCGAGCGGCAAAAAGCTCAGCTACGGAGAACTGGCTTCCGCGGCGGCAAAGTTGCCGGTGCCAAAGAGAGAAGAGTTGCAACTGAAGTCCCGTGGCGACTGGCGGTACATCGGGAAGCCTCAGCGGGCTTACGACCTGAAGAATATGTGTTCCGGCCAGGCCATGTATGGCCAGGATGCGCGTCTGGAAGGGATGTTGTATGCCTCGGTTATGCACCCGCCCGTCTACGGAAGTTCCGCGAAGAGTGTGGACGACGCAGCCGCTTTGAAAATTGTTGGGGTAAAACGGACGGCGACAATTGACACGTTCAAGCCGCCAGTGGGCTACCAAGCTCTGGGCGGGGTCGCCGTGATTGCGGACAACACCTGGGCGGCGTTCCAGGGAAAGAAAAACCTGAAAGTCGAATGGACGAAGAGCGAGCACAGCACCTGGAATTCGGATGCCTTCCGCAAGGAGTTGGAGGCGACTTCGCTGAAGCCCGGCAAAGTAGTCCGTGAAAACGGAGACGTTGACGCCGAATTCAAGAAGGCCGGCAAGGTTGTCGAGGCGCAATACTACGCGCCGATGCTGGCCCACGCGGCGATGGAGCCACCCGCCGCGCTGGCCGTTTTCAAGGACGGAAAGGTGGAGGCGTGGGCGCCTTCGCAAAATCCGCAAGGCGCGCAGGAGGCGATTGCCGCCGCGCTAGGAATCAAGAAGGAAGATGTCACCGTAAATGTGACGCTGCTTGGCGGCGGATTCGGGCGCAAGTCTTTTCCCGATTTTATCGTCGAAGCGGCCGTGCTATCGAAGAAAACCGGGAAGCCAATAAAGGTAGTCTGGAGCCGCGAAGACGACATCAAGTTTGATTCTTTCCACTCGGTGGCGGCGATGTATTTCAAGGCCACGCTGGGAGCCGACGGGAAGCCTACGGCGTGGCTCCAACGCAGTGTGTTTCCGCCAATCGCATCCACATTTGACCCGACGGAATATGCGGACGCCGGAGAAATTGGGCTGGGATTCAGCGACGTGCCGTTCGCCTTGGCGAATCATCGCGCTGAAAATGGCCCCGCGCCAGCACACACCCGCATCGGGTGGCTGCGCTCGGTGGCCAACGTTTATCACGCGTTCGGAATTCATTCCTTTGTCGGCGAGTTGGCAAATGCCGCGGGAAAAGATCAGGTGGATTACCTCCTGGCGCTTCTTGGGCCGGACCGCATCATTCCCAAGAGCGAACTGGCGAAGGATTACACCAACTACGACGGTGATTACCAGCAGTATCCCATCGACGTTGCGAGGTTTCGCCGCGTCGTGCAGCTTGCGGCGGAAAAATCCGGTTGGGGCAAACAAAGGGTCGGCAACGGACTGGGAATGGGAATCGCCGTGCACCGCAGCTTCCTGACGTACGTCGCAACGGTCGTGCAAGCAGAGGTGAAGGACGGCCAGGTAAAGATTCATCGTGTGGATTCAGCGCTGGACGCAGGGACGATTGTGAATCCGTTGACGGTGCGGCAGCAGTTTGAAGGCGCTGCGGCGATGGGAACGAGCGTCGCGTTCTACGGCGAGATCACCGCCACCAACGGCGTGATTGACCAGTCGAACTTCGATTCCTACCAGGTGGCGCGAATGAACGTGGCGCCGCGCGAAACCAATGTGCACATCGTCGCAAGCGAGGCGCCGCCGGCGGGAATCGGCGAACCGGGCTTGCCGCCGTTTGCGCCCGCGCTCTACAACGCAATTTTTACGGCTACGGGGAAGCGGCTGAGAGAGATGCCGTTGTCGAAGCTTGGTTTGGCGTGAGGCAGAGTAATCAGTTATGAGTTGTCAATTTTAAGTTCAGGAACAGAACGGAAGTCGGAATTTGGGAAAAAAGGGCGCGGCGAGGCTGCGCCCTCTTCTTTTTTGGCGTAGTATGCCGTCCGGGAGGATTGCGTTGACGCGAATCCTGAAATTCCAGTGCTTGCTGATAGCTCTGTTTGCGATCCCCTCCTCCGCGCAGCGCCGCCCGGTGCTGCCGCAGATTGATGAACCGCATCCTTATTACTATCGCGAACTCTATCTGCCGCAATTGACGAGCGGCCCGAGCAGTTTGAGCTGGGGACCAGACTCGAAGGAGCTGATTTATTCGATGGCGGGCTCGCTGTGGAGGCAGAAGCTCGATTCCGAAGTTGCCACGCAAATTACGGACGGACCGGGCTACGACTACCAGCCCGATTGGTCGCCCGACGGGAAGAGTGCCGTCTACGTGTCGTATCAGAACGATGCGATGGAGCTGTGGCTCCTGGATTTGGTAACGGGCAAAACGAAGCAGCTCACGACCGGCGGCGCTGTAAACGTGGAGCCGCGATGGTCGCCCGACGGAAAAAAGATCGTTTGGGTTTCTACGCAATTCAGCCGACGCTTCCACGTCTTCATCGCTGATGTGAGAAATGGTGCCCTGGAAAATGTGACGCGGCTCACGGGCGAAACGAAGAGTTCCCTGCCCCGCTACTACTACAGCCCCTACGACATGGAAATCAATCCGGTCTGGACGCGCGATGGGAAGGGGATTCTGTTCGTCTCCAATCGCGGCCACATTCACGGAACGGGCGGATTCTGGCTGATGAATGCGGAACCCGGCGCGGAAGCGCGCGAGATTCATTACGAAGAAACCAGTTGGAAAGCTCGCCCCGATTTTTCCCCCGACGGCTCGCGCATGATCTACAGCTCCTATCTCGGCCGCCAATGGCAAAACCTGTGGCTAATGCCAGCCAAGGGCGGCGACGCTTTCCCGCTTTCCTACGCGGATTGGGACGAGACGAATCCGCGCTGGTCGCCGGATGGAAAATCAATCGCCTTCATCAGTAACAGGTCCGGGTCGACCGGGATTGGCTGGAAGAGACTTGACGGCGAAAAGGGGGGAGGGTTCGCGCCGGCTTTTCTGACTCATCTAACTTATCTTCATCCGCGCGGCCTCTTGTGGATTCAGATGGACAAGAATTCGGACATTTTCGACGCACGAATCTCAGTTACAGACGCCGCTGGTCGTTTCTTCGCTCCACCCGAAGCCTGGATATTCGCTGACGATGGGTTCGACAGAGAAGAACTTCCTTTCGAGCGGCATTACTTCTACTTGAGCGACGGCCGATGGGACCAACTGGCGGTGCCGGTCGGAAAGGTGACGGTGGAAGTAAGCCAAGGCCTTGAACGGAAGCTATTTCGCAAGACAATTGAAATTGTCGATCGAAGACCTGTGACGGTACCTGTAGACATGGAGGCGATCGGCTTTAATCCAGAACGCGGAGACCATTGGAGCTCATCCGACTTGCACGTACATATGAATTATGGAGGGACATACCGGAATGACCCGGAAAGACTGGCGAGGATGGCTGAGGCGGAGGGGATCGAGTTTTTCCATGAATTGACGGTGAATAAGGAGCAGCGATTTCCCGACATTGGGTTGTGGAAAGACATGCCTGGGTCCGATTGGAGTCAGGTCAATTCCGACGCCCGGATCGTGATGGGACAGGAGTTTCACACCAGCTATTGGGGGCATCGAGGAATTTTGCGATTGAAGGATCATTTGTTGCTGCCCGGCTATGCAGGGTATCCAAACACGGCAGCGGCAAGTTTATATCCGATGAACGCGGATGTTTACGATACGGCGCACGCGCAGGGGGCGCTGGTGGGAGCGGTGCATCCGTTTGATGAGGTGCTGGACCCGTTTGCAAAACCGGCGCAGAGAATCACAGACGAATTACCAGTGGATGTGGCGCTGGGAAAACTCGACTTCATGGAGATTGTGGGATTTAGCGATCACAAATCCACGGCGGAGGTCTGGTACAAGCTGCTGAACCTGGGATTCAAATTGCCGGCAGGCGCCGGAAGCGACGCGACGCCGGATTATGCCGCCCCCATCCGGGGTCAAGTTGGTTTCGACCGCGTATACGTGTGGACTCCGGGATTGCCCTCCACGATCGACCTCTGGATGGATGAACTGAAGGTGGGACGGACGTTTGCGACCAATGGGCCATTGATCGAATTCAAGCTGGGCGGCGAGATGGTCGGAAGCGAATTGAAATTTGATGCCCCGCAGGCAGCAGTTCCCTTCACTGCAAGATTGCGGTCCATCGTGCCCGTGGACCACCTGGAAGTCGTCTGCAACGGAAAAGTGGTAAAAACTTTGCCGACCGATGCGTCAAAAGAATCCGTCGACATCAAAGGCTCCCTGCAATTGCAAGAAAGCGGCTGGTGCGTGCTCCGCGCCTGGAGCGATAAAGCGGAATATCCCGTGATGGACAACTACACCTACGCAACGACGAGCCCCGTGTACGTGACCATCGGGGGAAAGCGAGCCTACTCCAAAAAAGATGCGGAATATTTCGCAGCGTGGATTGACCGGACAATCGAAGTCACCTCGCAATACCCCGACTGGAATTCAGACGCGGAAAAGAATCTGGTCCTGAATCGGCTGCGCGAGGCGCGATCTGTCTACGAGAATTTGCATTAGTCAGCATTTCGCCTTCGCGTGTCGGAGTGTCGTCACTTTCGTGCCAACGGGCATGCGCCGCCTTGTCCCAACCGTGACATTAGAGATAGAATTCCGCTGTTGAAGCGATGCGGCACGTTTCGAGTGGATCGTGTCGAGCAGCTGACAGCAGCCTTTCCCAGAACAGGGGCACTCGCGCCGCCCCCGATTCCGCAAGAACATTGATGAGCAAGCGAAGCTGCAATTTACAGCCGGAGACAAGAGTGCAGATGCGCGGAGAACCAATCAATAAATCGATATCCAGCCGCGAATTCTCAGCATCTATATCGAAGGCCTTCTGGAAGGAGGGCGCATGATCCTTGGTGTATCGCGGGAAATTTACCCGAAAGAACGGCGCGTCGCGCTGGTGCCGGCGGTAATCCCCAGCCTGAAAAAGGCGGGCCTCGATGTGCTAGTCGAGGCCGGCGCCGGCCAGGCCGCGGGCTATCCCGACAAAGACTATGTGGAAAAAGGCGCGAAGCTCGCGGCCGACCGCGCTGAAGTCTTCCGGACGGCCGACATCATTGTCCAGTTTCTGTGCCACGGCGCGAACGACAAAAACGGAAACGTGGATCTTCCGTTATTTCGCAAGGGCCAGATGCTGATGGGCTTTTTGCGTCCATTGGGAACGCCGAAAACATTGCAGGAAATTGCCGCTTGCGGCGTAACCTCGTTTGCCGTGGAGCTCATGCCGCGCATCACTCGTGCGCAGAGCATGGATGTGCTCTCCTCTATGGCCACGATCTGCGGCTACAAAGCCGTCCTGCTCGCCGCGGACACGCTTCCCCGAATGTGCCCGATGCTGACGACGGCCGCGGGCACCATCGCTCCGGCGCGCGTCCTGATCATCGGCGCCGGCGTTGCCGGACTCCAGGCGATTGCAACTGCTCGGCGCCTGGGCGCCGTGGCCTCCGCTTACGACATGCGTCCGGCGTCCAAGGAGCAGGTGCAAAGCCTCGGCGGGCGTTTCGTGGAACTTGCCGTTGAGGCGAAAGATGCACAGGACGCCAGCGGCTACGCCAAAGCGCAGGACGAAAGCTTCTACCAGAAGCAGCGCGAATTGCTCGGAAATGTGATCGCAGAAAGCGACGTAGTGATCACCGCGGCGGTCATACCCGGCAAGAAGTCCCCTGTGTTGGTAACGAAAGAGATGGTTGAGCGAATGGCGCCCGGCTCCGTAATCGTGGATCTGGCCGCCGAACGCGGCGGCAATTGCGAATTGACCAAGCCGGATGAAGTCATCGTGGCGCACGACGTCACCATCATCGGCGAATACAACCTCGCGGGAACCGTGCCGTATCACGCCAGCCAGATGTTCGCCAAAAACATTACCTCTTTCCTGCTGCACCTGGTGAAGGACGGCAAGCTGCAATTGAATCTGCAGGACGAAATCATACGCGAGACGCTGGTGACACGCGACGGAGAAATAGTAAACACGCGCGTAAGAGAGTTTTTCTCGATGCCGGCGCTGCAGGCCGCGCCAGCGGGAGGAGGGGCCTGATGCAACTGGATCTGGTTACAAGTTTGTACGTATTCCTGCTGGCCGCGTTTATCGGTTTCGAAGTGATTCGGCGAGTCTCGCCGCTTTTGCACACGCCGCTGATGTCTCTCACCAATGCGTTGGACGCCATCGCGGTCGTCGGCGCAATCATCCTGGCCGGCGAAGGCAAGGGCAATCTTGCGAAGATCCTGGGAACCATCGCGATCATCGCCGCAACCAGCAACATCGTGGGCGGCTTCATGATCACCGACCGGATGCTGAAAATGTTCAAAGCCAGCGGCCCGAGGAAACCGTAACCATCATGTTCGCGAGCGAAAACATCCTTGAAATTACCTATCTGATTGCCACCGCCCTTTTCGTTCTCTCTTTGAAATGGCTGAGTTCTCCCGTCACCGCGCGCCGTGGCGTCTGGGCCGGCGAAGTGGGCATGTTACTGGCCATTGCCGGCACGCTTCTGCACAAGGGCATCGTCGATTACCGGTGGATCGCAATTGGGCTGGTGCTGGGCACGATTATCGGTGTGCCGTTGGGCCGCGTTGCAATGACCGCGGTGCCGCAGCGAACCGCTCTCAGCCATGCGTTCGGGGCGCTGTGCGTCACGCTGGTGGGCACAGCAGAGTTTTACCTGCGCGCGCCGCACGTTCCCCAATTCATGATGGGAGTGCTTTCGCTTGAAGTCATTTTGGGAGCGCTCACGTTCACAGGCAGTTTGATGGCGGCGGGAAAACTTCAGGAAGTGCTGCCGCAGCGCCCAATCACGTATAAGGGTCAGAATTTCGTGAACCTGGGTTTGCTGGCGATTGCCATCGGAATCGGCGTGACTCTTGTGTTGCATCCCGACAAAACTTTTCTCTTTCCCTTCATGATCGGCATCCCCCTGGCTTTCGGCGTGATGATGATTATTCCGATCGGCGGCGCGGACATGCCGACGGTGATTTCGCTGCTGAATTCGTACGCGGGACTTTCCGCGGCGGCGATGGGCTTTGTGCTCGGAAGCAAGCTTTTGATCGTCGCCGGGGCCCTGGACGGCGCTTCGGGATTCATTCTTTCGGTGAACATGTCCAAGGCGATGAACCGTTCCTTCACAAACGTGTTGTTCGGGGCGTTTGGCCAGGAGCAAGTGGCGGCAGCGGGCACGAAAGAAGCCCGGCCGGTGCGCAGCGCTTCACCGGAAGAGGCGGCTGGAATTCTGGCGGCAGCGAGCAAGGTGGTGATCGTTCCGGGCTACGGCATGGCGGTCGCCCAGGCGCAGCACAAAGTGCGTGAACTCTATGACGCGCTCACTAAGCGCGGCGTCGACGTGAAGTTCGGCATTCATCCGGTTGCCGGAAGAATGCCGGGGCACATGAACGTGCTGCTCGCGGAAGCCGACATCCCTTACGACAAACTTCTGGAAATGGACGACATCAACGGTGATTTCCCTCAGACCGACGTGGCACTGATCATTGGCGCAAATGACGTGACGAATCCCGCGGCTCGCGAAGATCAGAGCAGCCCCATTTACGGCATGCCGATTCTCGACGTGGACAAGGCGCGCACGGTCATGGTCATCAAGCGCAGCATGGCCGCGGGCTTTGCGGGCATTGATAATCCGCTGTATTACCTGGACAAAACGCTGATGCTCTTTGGCGACGCGAAAACTTTCGTCGGCTTGATTGTGCGGGAACTCAGCGGTGGCCACGGCTAGAGATTCCTATGGCTAGGTGAATTGCCGCGAAAACGGCGGGTAAACGAATACTTTCCGTCAATCTGACATTCCTTCAAATCCCAATTCTGTTGTCTGGCGATTCTCGCTTTCTAACCTCTTCTCCCTTGGGGGTTATGAATGAATCGGGACTAAGCATATTAGTTACCAGGCTAACCTCCCCGTTTGACTTAACCTGCTCTGAAACTCTGCCTCGTTATATACTTACGCCGTTGGACCCAGGCAGCCATTGCCAAGCTGGCGATATGGGTGTGCTTGGGTCCCCAAAGTCTCATGGATGAGTTGAAACCCAAGCCAGGTCGCGGCCAGGATGCCGGTGGCGGATTACGCGCGCCGGCCAAGGGTGAAAGTTCGTCCAGCGAAGTGCCATTGGACAATGACGGCGCCACCTTTATAGAGCCTCCGCCGCGTAAAGAGCCTCCCCCCCCGCGCAGACCCCCCGCCGACCCCGGCGCCACGGTAATTCATCCCGATGCCTCCCGCGAAGGAGGCACCTCTGTCCAGACTCCCAGCGGCCCCCGTTCCTATGTAACCTCTTATCAGAACGTCGTCCTGCAGGTTGGAGACATCCTGGGCGGACGCTACGAAATCCTTGCCCTCCTCGGCGAAGGCGGCATGGGCGCGGTCTACAAAGCCGCCGATCGCGAAGTGGAGCGCGTGGTCGCGTTGAAGTTGATCCGGCCGGAGATGGCCAGCAATCCCGCCATTTTGGCTCGATTCAAGCAGGAACTCCTCACGGCACATCAGGTAACTCACAAAAACGTGATCCGCATTTACGATCTGGCGGAAGCCGATGGCGTGAAGTTCATCACGATGGAATTTGTCGAAGGCAGCGATCTTCGGCAACTGCTGAAGGAGCACGGAAGATTTTCGCCCGATGAAGCGGTGGACATCATACGTCACGTCTGCATGGCGTTGGATGCAGCGCACAGCGTGGGAATCATCCATCGCGACTTGAAACCCCAAAACATCATGAGGGACAAGGCGGGGCGCATCCTTGTGATGGACTTTGGCCTGGCGCGTTCTGTCCAGTCGGAGGGCATGACGCAAACCGGCGCTCTGCTGGGGACGATCGAATACATGTCGCCCGAGCAGGCCATGGGAAAAACCCTGGACCAGCGCTCCGACCTTTTTGCCCTCGGGCTGATTTTCTACGAATTATTGAGCGGGAAGATGCCGTTCAAAGCCGAGACCGCGATGGCCAGCCTGCTGATGCGCAATCAGGAGCGCGCCGTGCCGCTCGCGGATATTGATGCCACCGTTCCCGCGGGGTTGAGCGATATCGTCAGCCGTTGTCTGGAGCGCGACCTGGAGCGCCGCTATCCGAACGCCGCGGAAATCATAGCGGATTTGGACGCCTGGCAGGGCAAGCGCCCGGTGATGGCCTCCATCATCATGCAGGCGCCAAAGCCGGCCAGCAAGATTCCGTGGAAGTGGGTTGCGCCCGCTACGGCTGTGCTGCTGTTGAGCGGGCTGTTTCTCGCAATTCCCAAGACAAGGCACTTGCTGTTCCCGCCCGAGGTTGCGGGTGGTCGAGCAAGGGTAGTCAACACCAGCCTTCCTGCCCTTTCGAAGGGGAAATTCGTGGCCGTGATGCCATTCCGGGTGATTGGAGATCCGGGAGCGCTGGGCTATGTTGCGGATGGCTTGGGGGAGGCGCTCTCGACGAAACTTTTTCAGTTGAAGGAAATACATGTTGCTTCGTCGGACGAGGCCAGGAAGATCGATCCGAAAATGGCGACACCGCAAATCGCGCAGAAATTGGGCGCGAACCTGATTGTCCAGGGAACGGTGCAAGGCAGCGCGGACCAGTTGCGAATCACGGTGAAGCTTGAGAATGCAGCGGAAGACAAGACCGTGTTGAATGAAGAGTTTTCCGGTGTCCCTGGCGATTTGCTCACCATCGAGGACAAGATTTACGCAAAATTGGCGGATGCTTTGGGAACGAACGGGTCGGTGGAACAACTGGCGGCCGGGACCGCGCGGCCGACCGACAATACGGACGCTTACGATTCTTACTTGCGTGGCCGCAATGCGATGAGGGGGCAGTTGAATCCCAAGACGATTCAAACGGCGATCGATTATTTTAACACCGCGCTGCGCAAGGACCCGAAGTTTGCGCTGGCCTACAGCGGATTGGCCGATGCCAGCTTGCGCATGTTCGACGAGGACAAGCGGAGCATCTGGACAGACAAGGCTTTGTCCGCCGCTAAGCAGGCGCAAACCTTGAACGACAAGCTCCCCGAGGTGCACTTCTCACTCGGCTCGGTGTACGCGGCAACCGGCCAGACCACACAAGCGGTTGCCGAAGCGAAACGCGCTTTGGAATTGGCGCCCAATTCGGATGAAGCCTATCGACGCCTCGGCAAAGCGTATCTGGCGGCAGGCCAAAAGGATCAAGCCATCCGGGCGTTAGAGAAAGCCGTTGAGATGAACCCCTACTATTGGGTCAACCCGAACGAACTGGCCAGCGCCTACTATACGATGGGCGACTTCGACAAAGCGATCAAGTCTTATCAGCAGGTGACAAACCTTGAGCCCCAGAATCCCATCGGCTTTCTCAATTTGGGCGCTGCGTATGAGAATATGGGCCGCTTCGAAGAGAGCCTTGTTCCACTTGAAACAGCGATGAAACTGGATCCGCAGCCCACGACCATCTCAAACTTGGGAACCTCGCTCTTCTATTTGCATCGCTATGCCGAAGCGGCAAAGCTGTTCGAGAAGGCTGTGGAGTTGAATCCCAATGACGAAATGTTGATGGGTAATCTGGCGGATTCCAATCGCGCGGCCGGACAAATGGACATGGCCAAAAGTAATTATGACCGGGCGATCGGCCTCTGCTTCAAGGCGCTTCAGGTGAATCCGCGGAATTCCGCGGTGATGGGTGATCTCTCGTTGTACCTCTCGAAGAAAGGCGACCCGGGGCAGGCCATGGAGTTTGTGCAACGGGCGCGAGGGCTGGATCCCTCGTCTGTTCAACTGATGGTTACATCGGCCATAGTGAATACGCTGGGCAATCGGCAACCGGAGGCCGTCGCTGACTTGAAGAAGGCGCTGCAGCATGGGTATACGACCAGCAGCATCGAAAGCGAACCGGAGTTCGACCCCTTGCGGAAGCGGCCGGACTACCAGGCAATGATGAACCAGTTCGGGCCGAAGAAGAAGTAAGACCTGCGCGGCGGTGCCGGACCGTACTCCCCTTCAGACCAAATGAGTGGATGCCCGGGAATTACGTTCCTGAAACTTGTGTTGTGTGAAAAGAAAGAGGGGAGAAAGTCTGTGACTTTCTCCCCTTTAAGAGATCGAGAAGATAAGGAGTTCGAGGCCGGAGTTAGGCGGCGCGACGAACGAGCATGGCAAGACCGAAAGCCGCTGCGCCGAAGAGAAGCATGAGGGCAGAGCCGGGCTCGGGACTCGTGACAACTGTGCCATCGATGGGAATCCCTGCAGGCAGGTCATTCGTGTGGTCGGGGGAAATGATACCCTCAATATCCACGGCAAATTCGCCACCAACGAAGTCGTCGGGGCAGTTGGGACCCGTGGGACCTGCCTCCGCGCAGAATGAATCATCCGGGTCGCCGTCCGACTTAAATACGAAGGCCGGGACCCCCGGACCGCCGGAGAAGATAACATCCGTGCCGCCTGCAACGACGACTGCATTGCAATTTGCAAAGATCAAGGTCTCAGTGGTGTTGCAATGGTAGGTGAGCGGAACACCAATAGTGTTTTGAATAAAGAGAGTGATGGAGGTCAGGGTAACGCCAGTATCATTCTGGAAGACCGGTAGCATGTGGGCATCGGGCCCAGAAGGAACGACAGCGCAGACGTCTCCAGCAATCGTGCAGAATGAACTTTGTTCTGTGATCAAATCGAACGTCGGATTCGGATTGGTTAGCGTAATCCCTGTGGAACCGCCGCCCGATTTAATGCCGGCCAGAGGATCGACGCCGTCGGCCAGCGCAAGCGAAGCGGAAATTCCAAAGAAAGCCACCACCATTAGCAAGCGAATGAGTTTCACGGTCAACCCCTTTACCGACTCTGAGGACAGAACAATCTGGAATCGAACCTGCAATCTTGCTGCCACACTACCAAACTTGTCCCTCTCGCAAAGCACTTGAAACAGTTGGCCTTATCGCGCTAAAAAAAACATCCCGCTTCCGGGTGTGCAATCTTTTTCTCAAAAAAGCGGCTCGACTTCTTGAACTGAGCAAACCCAAGATGAAAGGCCCGTCAGTCTGCGGCAGTTGATCGATAGAAATCGTGCGGCATTCTGCTCCCGGCGTGGTGACCTGTCAATCGCAAGAATAGAATGGCGAGGAGGCGCTCATGCATTAAGCTTCCTGCGAAGTACCAGAACTCTTAGAACTAGCCCTCACAAATCCTCCCTTCCCGAACCCGTACGCCTCGGGATTGGGAGCCAGCAACCTCATCGTGGTCCCTGCCGCTGGCACCAGGAAAACGATCGTGACGCAAGCCCACATCAGAGCGCCAGCGCATTCCTGGTCTTCCAACGCAGAGAGGCCAAACAGCCGCGGCGTGCTGAGGTACGCCGGGTAGACTACCCGGTCACAAAACGTCAGATAGGCGGAGAGAATGTCGCAGGGCAGCGTGGCCGCGAACAAGTAGAGGAGAATTGACCATCTTGGCCACACCGGAACACTTGGCCACGGCTGCACCACGGGCCACCAGAACAGGAAGCCGGCGACGAGAAAAGACGAGTGCTCGACGATGTGCCACCCTTCCGACTGCAATGCCAGGCTAAACGCTGCCGGAATGTGCCATCCCACCAGCGCTGCGGCGGCCGCGAGCCAGCAAACCGCGGGTTGCGAGACCACTCGCCCGATGAATTGCAGCGGCTGCCAACGGAAGACGGGGCCGACGACGGATTGCACAAATCGCTGCGGCAAGCCGTGCAGCATGGGCATCACGGGCGCGCCCATCAAAATCAAAGCCGGGGCGATGGTCATCAGCAGCAGATGCTGCACCATGTGAACGGTGAGCAGGTCCTCGTCGAACAACGCAAGCGGTGAGCCAATAGCCAGCCAGATCAGGAACACGCCCACGAGAAAACTGGCGGCACGCCAGGCGGGGATGGTATTGGCGGTGGCCAGGCGAATATGCCGCCAGCCACGCAAATACAGGATGCCAAAGAGAACTGTGGCCAGGGTAAACGGAATCGGAATCGTCCAGGAAGCTAAAACGTGTTGAGCGGTTTCTGGCATGGCGCGCTATCGTTGTGGGGCCGTAGTCGGCATCTGGCTTTCTTCCAGCGCCGCTTCACGAGCGGGCATTTGCCCCGGTGGATGCAGGGTCTCAAGAAAAGAGACCAGCGCTGTCGTCTCCGCCGGGCTCAAGTTCTTTCCATACGCCGGCATGTTGCCGCCTCCTTGGATGACCTGGCGAATCAACTGGTCCCGGGTAAGCCGCACCGCCACGCTGTCCAAAGTCGGGCCACGCTGCCCGCCCAGCTCACCCAGCGAATGGCAGTTCCGGCACTGTTTCATCTGAAAGACCAGCGCGCCTTGCCGCTCCAGCGCGGTTGTACCTTTAAGAAAGCGCTCCGGTACGGGGTCACCGCTCCAGGCATTCATGTGCGGGCTCCACGGTGTGTAGCCGGAAAGATGCGTCAATGTTCCGAGGCTCACCGCGATCAACAGGATGCTCAGGACTGCGATGGGCCGCCGGCGCCAGCTTTTTTCTCCCTCGCCAAATAAAAATGGCAGCAGAATCAACCCGAAAATGATTACGACGGGGCCGATGAGAAGCGCCGGCGTTTCCATCGACGGCGGGAGCAGCGAGAGCAATGCATACAGCCACAAGAAGAAATAGTCAGGCCGCGGCGCGGTTTGAATGATGGTCGGGTCGGGGCGCCCGCTCGGCCCGAACGGACCGAAATAGACCGCGCAAGCTGCGACGGCAAGCAAGATGAACGCAGCGAAAAAAAGATCCTTCCATACGGCGTAAGGAACGAACGGCGCGCCATCCTTCTTTACGAGCTCCTCATATTCCTTTGTGTAAGTCGCTCGCTTCACCAGGCGGCCAGGCATCGGCCAATCGTTAATCCCAAGTTTCAGCACCATCAGCAGGTGCAAGCTCACCAGCGCAATCAGCAGCCCAGGTATAACGAAAACGTGCAGCGCAAAGAAGCGAGTGAGCGTGGCGCCCGCGATGATGGGGCCGCCCAGCATCAGCTTCACCGTTGCCGCGCCCATGATCGGCACGCGGCTGGCGATGGAAGCGCCAAGGCCAAGTCCCCAATACGCGTCCTGATCAAAGCGCAGCACCTGCCCGCTGAAAGCCATGCCCAAAGTCATCAGCAGAAGAAAAACTCCCACGATCCACGTGAGCTCCCGCGGAAACTTGTAGGCCCCGAAAAGAAAGACCTGCACCATGTGGATCAAAACGATCGCCACCATGAAGTTCGAGCCCCATCCGTGCAATGCGCGGATGAACCAGCCCAGGGTCATGTCGTGATTCAAAACCTGGAGACTGTTCCAAGCCTCGGCGGCGGAGGGAACGTAGACAATTGCAAGCAATATTCCGGTGACCAGCTGCAGCATGAAAACCACGAGTGCGGCGCTGCCGAATACGTAGAACCAACTGGCAGTGCTTCGCGGGACGTGATGCTCCGCTGTTTCGCGGATGGTTGCAGCCAATTGCAACCGCCGGTCGAACCAGTCCCCTACTTGAGAAATCAGGCGCATGGAGGCCGCTCCGAATCGAGCGCGGCGCTCGGCGCGCCGGGAGTGGGAAGTTCGCCCGCCTGGATAGTGATCAGGCCATCTTTCACTTTGTACGGATATTCGAAAAGTCCCCGCTCCGGCGGACCGGATGCCCGTGACCCGTCGCGATAATACGCGCCGCCGTGGCAGGGGCACATGAAAAGACCAGACTGCGGAAACCAGCGAACCGGGCAGCCGAGGTGTGCGCAGTTGATGGCAAAAACCTGGAATTGATCGCCTGCGACACGCCGAACCCAGCAGGCTGTATCCACGGTCTTGCCGTCCGCGGGCATCACGATCGGATTTCGAAAAGTCGCCAGCCGTGTTTCGCCCTCCGGAAATTCGTTAACACGCCCGAGCGACACCCAGTCAAGGTAAGCATTCGCCCGCCCGCGCGTGACCGACGAAAGAACATAGCGCAGTATGGGCACTGCCAGCGCCGTGGCCACCAGGCCGTTGAACAATATTCCAAGTTTCATGAATAGCCCCCGGCGAGAGAGCGTGTTTTCGTTCGGCATCATTTGGCTCCTGGCGCTGGGGCGCTCTGTGCGGTGGGATACGGTTGCCCGGGGTTCTGCACCCGCCGCGAAGCTAGCCAGGCAACCACATCGGTGACTTCCTGCTCCGACATCGGCTTGCCCGGAGCGTCGCCGCGCCAGTCTGGCGCGTTCAGTTCAGGGCGCCCAACGATCACAACAGTCCGCAATCCCTGATCGCTTACCAACGCGAGAAAGGCTCCATCGGTAATCGCGCTGCCTTTTTGTGCGCCGCGCCCTTCCGCGCCATGGCAGGATTCGCAGTAAGTCTTGTACGCGACTTCGCCGCGCCCGGCGTCCCCAGCGGATTTCGCCGCGTACGAAGGCGCGTCGACCCCATTCAGAATTCCAGGGCGGCTCCAGAGCGTCCGGATTTGCGTCGTGATCACGTCAATCTGTTCATCGGTCAGCATTCCCCCGGCGCTCTGCGCAAACGCCGGCATCGAGCTGCCGCGGACGCCCGTAACAATCACCTTGCGTATCGCGGCTTCGTCTGCAATTGCCAGATATACCGGGTTGGCAAGCGCGATGGCCGCTCCGCCTCGCCCTTCCGCACCGTGGCAGCCTGCGCAGTTTTCCGCGTACAAAGTTTTGAAGTCCAGAATCTCATCCGGCGCCAAAACCTCTGAATCCTTGCCCGGCCGGCCGTGCGACAAGTCGCAACCGGAGAGCAGCAATGCTCCAAGCGCCAGGCAAAAACACGAATTCCAGAATGCTCTCAAGGGCGTTTTTCTCCGGTTCCCTTTTGCCGCATCATTCCCGGCGCTTCGATCCCCGCGCGCACGGCAAACGGCAAATTCTCCCGCGTCGGAACTCGCGACTGGCGCATGACGACAAGCCCGGCAACAACACCAAACGCTATCTGCGAAGCCATGAACCAAAACCAGTTGATGCGGCTCTCCAGCAACGGATTCAACAAACCAAGAATCGAGTACAGCAATCCCGACCAAAGCACTGGCGCGATAAGCCCGCCGAGGATAATCGGCTGCCGCGGGAACATGGGAAGCATCGCGCCGTACAGCAATCCAACAAGGGTCGATACAAGACCGTGCAGAATCAAGGCCACCAAGAAAGGGCCCGCGTGAAACGCATTCAATTGCGCGGTTTCCAGGTTCGCCGATTGCGTGTAAATCCCTGCGGCCAACAGATTGATCGGATACCAGATGCTCCCCGTCTTCAGCAGGCCGTAAATGCAGGCCAACACGGCCATCGCCACGCTTCCCGCCCAGCCGCCCTTCACCCCGGCGGAGATGGGGTAAGTTTCCAGCGGAAGCCAGGCGCGCACGATCTCTTCGGCAACGTGCAGCCGTTCGACGCGCAGCCGCTCCGTGGCAATCGATAAATCCTCAGGCACAACTTCCACCACCTCTTCGTGCTCGTGCGGGAACACCTCCCGGAACCAGCCAACACAACCCGCGAGTGACACCACCGCGCCCAGGACGCTCACGGACGCGCTCGTCAGGAGTCCGGCAAAGAGCAGCGTGAATCCAAATGCCAGCGCGATTGGCCAGGCTGTTGGGGCCGGCAATTCGATCTCGGCGGGATTCCGAGAGCCGTGCTCCAGTTGCTCCGCAGATAGTAGCGTGGACATTGCGCCTCCTCAGCGCCCCAAAATATAAACCACCGTGAAAACCACAACCCAAACGGCATCCACAAAATGCCAGTACATGGAAAGCACTTCCACCCGCGCGGATTGCTCCGAGCCGACCCGCCCAGCCAGGCCAAAGAGAAACACGATGCCGAGCATAATCAGACCAACCGTGACGTGCGTGGCGTGCAGCCCGACGAGCGAGTAGTACGTCGTTCCAAACAGATTGGTGGAGATGGTCAGCCCGTGTTCGTAGATCAGCCGGTGCCACTCCCGACCCGTTCCAAAGAGAAAGAGACCACCGAGCACTATCGTAAGGAGCCACAATCCGAGGAACGCGACTCGGTTGGCGCGTTCGAGAAATCTTGACGCAAAGTGAATCGTGAGGCTGCTGGACAACAAACAAATCGTATAGAAGATGGGCGTCGCAAGCACTTCGCGAGGCGTCGGTCCGGTCAGGCTTTTTCCCACGTAGAAAAGATAGGCCACCACGAAAATAGTGAAGATGGCCGACTCCGCAATAATCAGGCAGGCCATCCCGACCTTGCCGCGATACGGGAGACTCCAAGATTCCGGCACTTGAGCGATAGAAGTTGTGGCTTCGCTCATCATTCGCTCCCCTTATTCATAGCGGCTATCCGGATCTTCAGGATGTTTGCGATCCCACAACGGGCGACGACTCGCGACCGTCGGGATCGTTGCAAAATTGTAGGCGGGTGGTGGCGAACTCACCGACCATTCGAGAGTCCAGGCGTCCCAGGGATCGTTCCACGCCTTGGGTCCCTTGAAATAAGAAAAAACGAGGTTCGCGACAAACAGCAACGTGGCAATGCCCTGGATAAATGCGCCAATCGAAATGATCACGTTCCAGCTATCCCAGCCGCGGCCGGGTTCGTAGGTGTAGATGCGCCGCGGCATGCCGAGCACTCCGGGTATGTGCATTAGATCAAACGTCAGGTGAAATCCGATCACGAACAACCAGAAATGCAGCTTGCCCAATCCTTCATTCAGCATTCTTCCGGTCATCTTGGGATACCAGTAATAAACCGCGCCGAATATACAAAAGAGAATCGCCCCAACAATCACGTAGTGAAAATGCGCGACCACAAAGTACGAGCCGCTAAGCTGCCAATTAAAAGGCGCCGCACCCAGCATGATGCCGGTAAGGCCCGCGATTAGGAACTGGAACAGGAACGCGACGCAGAATAGCATCGGCGTCTTGAACTGGATCTTTCCGCCCCACATCGTGCCGAGCCAGTTGAAAATCTTGATGCCAGTTGGAACCGCGATGGCCATCGTCGTCAGAACGAAAAAGGTGTTGGCGTTGGAGTCCATACCGATCGTGAACATGTGATGGGCCCAAACGCTCATGCTGATAAACCCGATGCAGACGGTTGCCGCCACCATTACCGGGTATCCGAAAATCGGTTTGCGCGAAAATACCGGAATGATCTCCGACGCAAACGCAAAGGCGGGAATCACCAGGATGTACACTTCCGGATGCCCGAAGATCCAGAAAAAATGCATCCAGAGCGCCGCGGATCCACCGGCCTGTGTATCGAAGAAATGGCCGCCTAAGTAACGGTCCACGAGGAGCATGATCTGCGCCGCCGTGAGTGGGCTGATCGAAATCAGAACCAGCCCGGACATGACCAAAGTCATCCACGCCATCAGGGGCATGCGGCCGAGCGTCATCCCCGGGCACCGCATGGAGAGGATCGTGGCAATGAGATTGGTGGCCGTCCCGATGCTGCCGAAACCAGAGACCAATACCGCGATGGTCCAGTAGTCGGCGCTGTGGCCCGGAGAAAACGCGCGCGAAGTCAACGGGGCGTATGCCCACCATCCCACGTCGGGAGCATTTCCCGCGCCATAAAGGCCGCTTCCTCCGATGAAGCTGAAATAAAGAAGCATTCCTCCGAAGGCTGTCAGCCAGAAACTGAACGCGTTCAGCCGCGGAAACGCCATGTCCCGCGCGCCAATCATCAACGGCACCAGGTAGTTCGCAAACCCGAACATGACGGGCATGATCACGAAGAAAATCATCGTCGTGCCATGCATCGTGAACATGCGGTTGAACACTTGCGGCGAAACAATGTCGTTGTGCGGGCGCATCAACTGGATGCGGATGACGATCGCTTCGATTCCGCCGATGACGAGAAATAGGAAGGCATAGAGAATGTAAAGAATTCCCAGGCGCTTGTGATCAACCGTGGTGATCCAATCATGCAGGGCCTCCACCCATGGCCGGCCCGCGGTTTCCGGAACTCTGATGGCTATTGCATCCGACGACATAGCTCTTCCCCCGAAATCTCCCATTATCGAAGCGTCTCCAGATAGCGCACGACTGCATCCAGATCGGCGTCGCTCAATTTCATCGCGGGCATCAGCGAACCCGGTTTGATCATCTCCGGATCTTGGATCCACATGCCAAGGTTCTCCGGCGTATTTTCGGCCGCGCCGGATGCGATGGTACGGCGGCTCATCATGTGCGTGAGGTCGGGACCAAAGCGGCCCGTCGCCGCCGTGCCGGCCACCGCGTGGCAATTGATGCAAGCGGTTGTCTCAAACACCCGGCGGCCCGCGCTCACAGTTTCATCAATTTTCGCCGGCTGCTTTTGCGCGTCGGCCCACGCCTCAAAATCTTCCCGGCTGTCCACGGTCACCCGCAGCAGCATCTTCGCGTGCTGCGTGCCGCAATACTGAGCGCACTGTCCGAGGAAGATGCCCGTTCGGTGCGGGTCCATCCACATCGTGTTCACGCGATTCGGGATCAAATCCGTCTTTCCCGCGAGCTGCGGCACCCAGAAACTGTGATCCGTGTCGGCGGAAAGCAATTTCAAATAAGTGGGCGTGGGATTCGCCGGATCGCTCACGGGAATGTGCAGCTCGTTGGCAGTCACTATTCCAAGCGCCGGATATCGAAATTCCCACCAGAACTGGTGGCCGATGGCGATCACCTCCACCACGTTCGCCGGTTTTGGAGCGTCCTGGATTGCGTGGATCACTCGAGTGGTGGCCAGGAACAGCACAACAACGATCAGGATTGGGATCACCGTCCATGCCAGCTCAATCTGCGTACTGCCATAAACCTGAGCCGGCTCGTGCGCGGAATCCCCTGCCCTGGCGCGAAATTTCACGACCGCATAAACCAGCAGAGTGAATACGACCAGGAAAATCAGGCCTGTGATGGTGAGAACGAAACGCGAGAGATGAAAGATCGAATCCGCGGGAGTCGAGTGCGGCTCGAAAATATTGGGAACCGGGTTGTCACTTGGGGTACTTGCAGTGCACAAACCGGCGGCGAGGAGCAGTCCAAGAACAAGGAGAAGGATTCCCGCGGGTCGCCGCGCGACACTATCCCACTCCATTCCTCTCATGTTCACGCTCATGCTCCCTCGGTTTCCACTGACCCATACTTCAGAACGAACTTCTCCCTGAAATTCGCCCCAGCCTCGTTTTGAGGCCCCTTGGTACCCATAATGTCAGGCTCGCGTTTCAGGTCTTGGATAAGATGCTGACCGGCTCTAATCGGCTAAGGAATTATTTGTAGTCCCGAGAAAGTAGAGGGATTCGTGATCTTCCGCTCGAACTTGCCGGTCCTCAGCTTCATTCCGGAAACTGCGGAAATCCCCGAGAAACAGCGGCAAATGCGACGGTCTACTCGCGCGCATCATACTCCGGCACAAACCCGTTCGACAGTAACCGTGACGAGGAAAGGGCGCAGGGTGCCAGGAATGTCCATTGGAAGCATTTCGTCTCTAATGGCTTATTTTTGAATAAGATCGCGCGGTTATCACCACGCGGAGGCGTTATCTGGAAGAGTCCATGTCCGGCGAAAATCTCGAATCTCTGACATCACTGCATGCTCTGAGCGGATTATTCCCAGCCGGATCAACATACGGAAGGGTTTGGTGGGCCCGCCAGGATTTGAACCTGGGACCAACGGATTATGAGTCCGCTGCTCTAACCGCTGAGCTACGAGCCCGTGCCTTGACTTCATTTTAGTTCACAAACGCGATCTCTGCAGCCTGCTTTTGTATGGGCCGAACCGCCACACCTGACTGGTGCTTAGGCTCGCTTCGTTTCCTGGAGAATATTTCCACCGTCTACCACGAGGATTTGCCCGGTGATATAGGACGCCTCTTTCGAAGCCAGAAACGCCACGGCCGCCGCCACTTCTTCGGGCCTGCCGGCGCGCCCGAGCGGCGTGTATTGCGCCGCTTGCAACTCTTCCGGCAGCGAAGAGCCAGTCTGAATCCAACCCGGCGCCACGCCGTTAATGGTGATGCCATCCAGCCCGTGCTCGATCGCCACAGCGCGCATCAATCCGTCCATCGCGCCTTTGGCCGCTCCGTAAGCGCCTGATCCCGAGTTGCTCACCAACGGGCCCGTCACCGATGTCACATTCACAATCCGTCCGTATTTCTGTTTCTTCATAATTGGCAAAACCGCGCGCGTCATCAGAAACGCCGTGTTAAGCGTCATCGCCATCTGCCGCTGCCAATCCGCGTAGCTGATCGCCTCGACGGTTGTGTTTCCGGGCTGCTGTCCGTTTTGTGCCATTCCGGCGTTGTTCACCAGAATATCGATCCGCCCGGAGCGCTTCACAATAGTTTCCGCGACAAGTTGCACGCGCGCCTCTTCCGTCAAATCCGCAATGAAGGGAACCACGCGCTCGCCGGATGGATCGAGTTGTTTTGCTGCGTCATGGATGCGTTCGGAAGTGGCGCCGATGGCGACGAACGCGCCCTCGCGGAAAAGTTGCCGCGCGATGGCAAAACCGATGCCCGTAGCGCTGCCGGCGCCAGTGACGATTGCCGTTTGACCCTGCAGGGAAAGTTTCATCCTTGAGCGGAATTATCCTTTGATGCCGCCGATGCACAGATACTTGATCTCGAGAAATTCCTCGATACCATATTTCGAGCCTTCGCGGCCAAGGCCTGATTCTTTCACCCCGCCGAACGGCGCGACCTCGGTGGAAATGATTCCCGTGTTGATGCCCACGATTCCATACTCCAGCGCTTCGGCAACGCGCCAGACCCGCGCTAAATCACGCCCATAGAAATACGCGGCTAAGCCAAACTCGGTGTCGTTCGCCAGTGCAACCGCTTCCGCCTCCGTCTTGAATCGGAAGAGCGGCGCAACGGGGCCAAACGTCTCTTCGCGGGCCACCGCCATTTCCGTGGTCGCGTTCACCAGGATGGTCGGTTCGAAAAAACGCCCGCCCAGCGCGTGGCGGTGTCCGCCAGCGATGACCTTGGCGCCCTTTGCTACCGCATCCTTAATATGGCTTTCCACTTTTTCAACGGCTGCATTATCAATAAGCGGCCCCTGCGAAGCGCCCGCTTCCAGCCCCGGTGCAGGCTTCAACTGCTTGACGGCGGTCACCAGTTTTTCCGCAAACGCATCGTAGACCGAATCCTGCACCAGCACGCGATTCGTGCACACGCAAGTCTGCCCGCTATTGCGGTATTTCGAGGCGATCGCGCCTTCCACCGCCGCGTCCAGATCCGCATCTTCAAAAACGATGAGCGGCGCATTCCCGCCCAGTTCCAGCGAAAGTTTCTTGATCGTCCCCGCACACTGCGCCATCAACACTTTTCCAACTTCGGTCGAACCCGTGAACGATAGCTTCCGCACGATCGGATTCGACGTCAATTCCGCGCCGATTTCCTTTGCGGATCCGGTGATCACATTCAGCACTCCCTTGGGAACTCCGGCGCGTTCCGCAAGTTCCGCCAGCGCCAACGCCGAGAATGGCGTCTGAGCCGCGGGTTTGATGACCACCGCGCATCCAGCGGCAAGCGCAGGCCCTGCCTTGCGGGTAATCATCGCCAGTGGAAAATTCCACGGCGTGATGCAAGCCACCACGCCGATGGGTTGCTTAAGAACGACGATGCGTTTATCAGCCTGGTGGCCCGGAATCGTGTCGCCGTATACGCGCTTGGCTTCTTCGCCAAACCATTCCAGAAACGCCGCGGCGTACGCCACTTCTCCGCGCGATTCGGTCAAGGGCTTTCCCTGCTCCAGCGTCATCAGGCGCGCCAGGTCTTCCTGGTTCTCCATCATCAGGTCGAACCACTTGCGCAGCACATTCGCGCGTTCCTTCGCCGTCCGCGCGCTCCACGATTTGAAAGCCTCGTTCGCCACTTCAATCGCGTGCCGCGTTTCGGCACCGCTCAGCTTGGGAACTTTGCCGATGATTTCGCCGGTAGCCGGATTATCCACGCCAACCGTGCCGCCGCCCGCCGCCTGCACCCACTTTCCATCCACATAGCAGGCTTCGCGGAACAACCGCATATCTTTAAGATCAACTGCGGCAACCGCCGTGTTTGTGGCCGTGCTGGACATAAAACACCTCGTTAAGTCGTAAGCGCGTGAAAACGCCGACTCGCCTTAAATGGCGACCTTTTCCACGCGAAAAGGTTTATGCGTGCGACAGTGCAACCTGCTTTTGTTCGGCTACGAGCGCCAGTCCCGCCTCAAGCACATCGAGCCCCTCGTCAAGTTGCTCATCCGTGACCACCAGCGGCACCAGAATGCGCACCACGTTCCCGTACGTCCCCGCGGTGATGGTGATCAAGCCGTGTTCGTAGGCATAACGCGAAAGCTCTTTCGTTTGCGGGCCGGCAGGCTCGCGCGTCTCCCGATTGCTGACCAGTTCAATCGCGCACATGCCCCCGAGGCCGCGCACATCGCCGACCAGCGGCCACTTCTGCTGCCAGGACTTGGCGCGCTCTTCAAACCGCTTGCCAATAGCCGTGGATCGCGCAAGCAACCCATCCTTCTCAATCGTTTCGAGGGCGGCAAGCCCCGCCACGCAAGACGTCGGATTTCCGGCAAATGTGCTACCCAGCCCGCCGGGAATCGGGGAGTCCATAATTTCCGCCCGCCCAGTGACCGCGGCAATCGGCAAACCGCCGCCCAGCGACTTCGCTGTAATCAAGAGGTCCGGCTCGACGCCGTAATGTTCGATCGCAAACATTTTTCCCGTGCGACCGATGCCGCTCTGCACTTCATCGGCGATGAAGACGATGCCGTATTTGTCGCAAATTTGCCGGATCACCGGAAAAAATTCCTTCGGCGGGACCACGAAGCCGCCTTCGCCCAGCACCGGCTCCGCGATGATCGCCGCCACCTGATCCGCCGCAACCACCCGCTTGAACGTATCTTCCAGGTGATGCGCGCACGTCATCTTGCACGACGGGTACGTCAAACCGTACGAGCAGTGATAGCAGTTGGCGTAAGGAATGCGGTAAATTTCCGGCGCAAACGGGCCGAAGCCCACCTTGTACGGGTTGGTCTTGCTGGTCAGCGACATCGTCAGCAGCGTGCGTCCGTGAAACGCATCCTCGAAGCAGATCACTGCCGCCCGCTTTGTGTGCGCGCGGGCGATCTTCACTGCGTTCTCCACCGCTTCCGCGCCGGTGTTTACAAAGAAGGTTTTTTTCGTTCCGCTCACCGGCGCCAGCGCATTCAACTTTTCCGCGAGCGCGATATACGACTCATAAGGCGTGACGCCAAAGCAGGTGTGCAGGAATTTTTCGAGTTGCGCGCGCACGGCATTCTCCACCCGCTGCGCGCGGTGCCCGACGTTCAGGCACCCGATGCCGCCGGCGAAGTCCAAATAGCGGTTGCCGTCGACGTCCTCTATCCACGCGCCTTCCGCTTTCGCGGTGAAAATCGGCGTCACGAGCTGCGGTCCCCGCGGGATAGCGGCTTCGCGGCGCGCCACCAGCGCTCTGGATTTTGGTCCGGGAACTTCGGTGCGCAATTGAATGGTCTTCATGGCTCTCTCTTCCCTCTTCTGAATTCTGACAATTTTCCCTTCTCAGTACCAACCAATCGGAGTTTCATCGAGATTTACGTATACCTGCTTGGTCTCGAGATATTCCTCCAGGCCCCAGGGCCCAAGTTCCCGCCCGAATCCCGACTGCTTGTAGCCGCCCCATGGCGCTTCCACGTAGGTGGGCTGCATATGATTCACCCAGATGATTCCCGCGCGCATCGATTTTACGACGCGGAAAGCTTTATAAATGTCACGCGTCCACACCGCCCCGGCAAGCCCGTACGGCGTGTCGTTGGCAATTTTGATCGCGTCGGCTTCGTTCTCAAACGGAATCACCGTCGCCACAGGGCCAAAAATCTCTTCCCGTGCAATGCGCGCGGTGTTGTCCACATCGTAGAAAATCGTCGGCTCCATGTAAAATCCCCTGCCGAAGGCCTTCGCCCGCCCGCCGCCGGTAGCGGTCTTCGCTTCCTTCTTGCCGATCTCCATGTAGGAGGTCACGCGGTCGTACTGCTCCTTGCTGACCAGCGGCCCCATCTTCGTGTCGCGGTCGAGCGGCGCTCCCAGCTTGATGCGCTTGGCTTTTTCCGTCATGGCCTCTACAAATTTCGAGTAGATCTTCTTCTCAACCAGAATGCGGCTGCCCGCGGAGCACACTTCGCCCTGATTGATAAACACGCCGAAGAGCGCGCCATCCACCGCGGCTTCCCAGTCGGCATCGGCAAAGAATACGTTGGGCGATTTTCCGCCAAGTTCCAGCGTCACACGCTTCAGCGTGTCGGCGGCGCTCTTCACGATGATCTTGCCCACCACCGCGCTGCCCGTAAAAGCGATCTTGTCCACGCCCGGATGGGCCACCAGCGCTGCTCCGGCAATTTCTCCGACGCCGTTCACTACATTCACCACGCCGGGCGGCAGGCCGACTTCCTCCAGCCAGTTTGCAAATTCAAGCGCGGTCAGCGGCGTCTGCTCGGCCGGCTTCAACACGCAGGTGCATCCCGCCGCAATTGCCGGCGCCAGTTTCCACGCGGCCATCAGCAGCGGATAATTCCAGGGAATAATCTGCCCCGCGACTCCGACCGGCTCGCGTAGCGTAAAACTCAGAGCGTTCGCGGGAACCGGCATCACGCTGCCGTTCACTTTATTGGCCAGGCCGCCGTAGTATTCAAAACACGTCGCCACGTCGCCGATGTCGAATTCCGCTTCGACAATCGGCTTACCGGTATTGCGCGATTCCAGTTCCGCGAGCATCGGCTGGTTCTGGCGAATCTTTTCCGCGAGCTTGAAAAGGATGCGCCCGCGATCCTGAGCCGTTGTTGCCGGCCACGGCCCGGAATCAAACGCCGCGCGCGCGGCTTTCACCGCTTTGTCGACGTCGCTCGCGCTCGCTGCGGCGACGTGCGCAATCACTTCTTCCGTGGAAGGATCGAAAACAGGAAACGTCTCGCCCGTCGAACTCGAAACCCACTGGCCGTTGACATAATTCTGGTAAGTTTTCACCGCGGGTTTAGCTGGACTGGACATAATCTCCTCCAAACCGCAAATTTCAGGCCGGCGTTGAGCCCTCGGCCAATTTTCGCGCCGCTTTCCGGCTGCCATACACAAAAAAGAAGAAAGCCGCGAGACCGATGAAGCCGAGCGTGCCGCCAAACATCCAGATCTCGTACGAAACAAGCGAAGTGATCTGCTGCGCCGGGAAAAACGCCAGCGCAATGCCGAGCACCGTCGTTAACAGTCCGCAAACACCCGCGAACACCAGCGTCCCACGGCCATAGTGGCCACGCACGAATTTCTCATCAAGCGCTATTTTCAGCAGCGCGCCAAACATGTAAAGAAACGGAATCAACTGCAGCACCACCGCCAGCGAGAGCAACCGCTGAAACGATTCCTGTACACCCGAACCGGCGAGCACAAAATTCAGCACCACCAGAATCAACGACACGCCCGCATGGACAAGCAGTGCGGGATACGGAGTGGCGTACTTCGGATGAATCTTGCCAAGCCACGACGGCAGATACGAATCGAGACCCGCGACGAAAGGAATTCGCGCCGATCCGCCAAGCCACGCCGACCCGATGCCCGCGATCGACAAGCTCAGCATGAACGCAAACGGCGCCACAATCCAGGAAACGCCAACCTGTCCCGCCATATGGCTTACCGCCTGCACAATTCCCTGCAGCACGCTGATGCTGTCCTTGCTGACCGCAATCAGCAGCGTCAAAGTCGCGCCTACATAAAGCAGCCCGGAAAACAGGCCGCCCCACGCCACCGCTCCCGGCAAAGTCTTGCGGGGATTTTCAATCTCGTCACCCATGATCGACGCAAGCTCCAGCCCAACCAGGCCAAAACAAATCACGCCGAACGAATTCAGCACAAACCGCGGATTGGCCGGAATCCGAAAGTCCGCCCAATGCATAGACGTGCCAAACCGCAGGCACACCACCACCCCAAGCCCCATCAGCAAAAACGCCGCGACAAACGAGCCGATTCCGCCGAGATTATTGATCCATTTGCCCACGCCAAGTCCCATCACGTTCAGAATCACCAGCACGCTGAGCAGCACCACCGAAGCCGCCAGCGCGAACGGCTTGTTGTCCCCCAGCGACGCATGGCCCGGGCCCAGCACAAAAACAGAAACGCCGACGAAGTACAGCATGATCGTCGGCACGTACATCATGTTGTTGGTCCAATAACACCAACCCGAAAGAAAGCCGTGGAAGTCGCCGAACACTTCCTTGGCCCAAAGATAGACGCCGCCTTCGCCGGGATACCGGTGCGCCAGTTCGATCACCGCGATGCCCTGCGGCCAGAAAAACAGCACCAGTGAAATGATCCACAGCCAGATGGTGACGCCGCCGTTTGCCGCAATCGAAGGCAAAACATTCAAATTGAAAACGGCAACCACAAAAAGGAGCACGAGGTCGCGCTTTCCGAGTACCCGCTTCAGGTGCGTCGTTCCGGTTGAAGAAGGCGAAACGTCTGCCTCCACGGGCGCGGCCTCGTGACTCAAACTGTGTTCTCCTTAGTGTCCGGCCGCGCCAACGAATTGCGCGCCGCGTTCCTGCTGGGCCTTGGCCAGGCCGGGGGCGACCTCCTCAAAAACAGCGAGGTGCTTGTCGATGTCCGCTTCCGTGTGTTGGACGGAGATGGTCCACTGCTCGTCCCACCAGTACGGCATCGCGAGCACGCCGCGGTTGACCATCCCGAACCAGAATTGCCGCCAGATGTCGACGTCGATCTTCAACCAGTCGCGATAGTTGCGAATTTCCTGGGGATAGAACATCAGCGCGCCATTCACGCCGGCGCTGGCAACGTAGGCCTGCACGCCGTTTTTCTTGACGATGGCGCGATATCCATCGGTTAGCTTCTTGCTGAGCTTGCCCACATGCGCGTAGTTTTCGCGCGTAAGCACTTCGCGGAAGGTCGCAATCCCCGCGGCCATCGCAAAGCGGTTCGTGTTGTACGTGCCGCCGTGGAAGACCTTGTGCTGGACAATCAGGTCCATCACTTCCCTGCTGGCGCCAAACGCCGCCAGCGGAACGCCGCCTCCGATGGATTTGGCCAGCGTGATGATGTCCGGCTTCACGCCGAAATATTCGCTCGCGCCACCCCAGCCGAGCTTCGCGCCGGTCTTCACCTCGTCGAAGATCAGCAGCGCGCCGTTTTTGGTGCAGATCGCGCGCAGGGCTTCCAGGAAGCCGGGCTGCGGCAGGCAGAGGCCCACATTCATCAGGATGGGTTCCAGGATGATGGCGGCAATTTGTCCCGGGAACTGCTTGAAGCGGTTTTCGACGCTCCCGAGATCGTTGAAAGTAGCCACCGTGACGTTGTCGAGAACGGACTTGATGACGCCCAGGCCGCCGGGGACGGAATTCGGCGCATGGATATCGCCCGCGTCCTCCAGCTTCGGCTTGACGCTGACAAGCGCCGTGTCGTGCAGTCCGTGATATGCGCCTTCAAAGCGCAGGATTTTGTCGCGGCCGGTTGCGGCGCGCGCGATGCGGCACGCGTGCATGGTCGCTTCCGTGCCGCTGTTGCCGAACCGCACCATTTCCACCGGATACCGCGCGCAAATCTCTTCCGCCAGTTCCAGTTCCATGCCGTGCGGCATGCCGAACGTGGTGCCGCTGTCGGCCATCGCTTTCACCGCTTTGACCACCGCGGGATGCCCGTGGCCGGCCATCAGCGTGCCAAAGCACAGGTTGTGGTCGATATATTCGTTGCCGTCGACGTCCTTGAGCTTGCTGCCGTGCCCCTCCGCCACAAAAATCGGATAAGGATCATAAGCGCGGTAATTGCTGGCAACGCCGAGCGGAATTCGTTTCTCCGCCTTCTTGTGCGCTTCCGCCGATTTCGGCGTCCGCTTCTCGTAAAGGGCGATTTCCTTCTGTAATGTGTCGTGCATTTGCTGCTCCATCCAGGTAGGCCTTCCTAAATTGGTCACCTGGGGCAGGTCTATTCCCTGCGGTCAGTGTAGGGCGGCTCGTGCCGCCTCTGTGTAGGGGCGGCTTTATGCCGCCTCTTTCAGCGAGGTAAACAGCGCGGTTCCTGCGGCGAACTACGCTTCCTAGTTTACGCCTCTTTTGCAATTTCCCGCAGCCGCGCGGGCGGTCTCCGCGGCCCGATGGCTTCTTTTCGCGCAAAAGCGTCCCGGCCTGGTTGAGACGCTTCCGCGGAAAAGCAGCGAGTTTCTTACCGTCAAAAAAGCAGCTTCAAGGCAAATTGCAACAGACGTGGGTCCCGGACCTTCAGCGGCTGGCCAAACGTCGGGTTCGCGGAACCACCGTCCACACCATAAAACTGCGCATGGTTAAAGATGTTGAAGACCTCTGTGCGGAATTCCACGCGCAGCCTCTCATTGATGGACGTGTCCTTGAAGACGCCGACATCCCAGTTGTTGATCGGCGGATTGCAGCAGAGCGTGCGGGGAGTGTTGCCGATCACGCCCAAAGCGCTGTTTGTAAAAATGGTCGGGTCGAACACCAGGCCGTCTTTCCGCGGATTGTGAGTGCTGAACGTCCCAATCAGGTCGGGCTTACCCGGGCACTCGAACCCAAGGGTGCTGCCCTGGAGCTCTTGATCGTTGCAATTGTTGATCAAGATGGGGAAGCCGCTTTGGTAGGTGTAAATGCCGGAGACCTGCCAGCCATTCAGGACTTTCCCCTTGGAGCCGTCGAATTTCGGGATTGGCAGATCCCAAACGTAGTTGAAGACAAAGCGGTGACGCGAATCGAACAGCGACGGTCCGTACGTGGAATTGAAGTTGAGAGGGTTCAGGATTTCCTCGAAGCTCGAAGCGTTATCCAGCGACTTGCTGTACGTATAAGACGCCTGGAACTGCAAGCCGTGGGAAAAGCGCTTCTCGAGCATGGCCTGAAGCGAGTTGTAATTGGAATGTGCAACGTTGTCTTCCGAGAATATGCTGTTGAAGACTTCGGTCCCATCGGCCGGGCAGCCGCTGGTAAGCGGATTGGTGTCCGTGGGATTGCAGTTGGGAGAGGCGTAGGGGCGCAAACCAACGAGATTGATCTGCGTTCCGGTCCCCGGAGCTCCAGTGATGATGCATTTCGGATTGGTGTTCAGGGCCGGGCAAGGAATGTTGGGGCCGCCGGGAGTCGCGCCACCAACGTACGGCATGTGGAGAACCGCATTCGGCTGAAGAAGGAACTGGTATTGGTTGTCTTCAGAGAAGGGTCCGCAACCCTGGCCAAGATTCGCCAGGTCCAGGCAGGTCTGGGCATTGGCTGCGTTCTGATCGTGAATGGCGAGCAGGCGATGGCCTTGTGAGCCAACATAGCCAATCTGGAAAAGGATATCGCCGGGGAGCTCGCGCCTGATGGTCAGGTTGTATTGCGCGGAATACTGCGGGCGAAGATTCGTTGGAAATTGACCAAACAGGAGAATGGGACGATACAGTGCCCAATCCACCGGCTGGTTGCGCGGAGGATTCAGGAAGGCGTTGGAAACGTTGGGAACCGTGTTTCCTCCCTGCGTGACAAACGGAGTGCTAAACAGAGGATTTAAGACGCCGTTGCTGATGCCGAACGGAGGTTCCGCGCTGAACTGCTCGAGGACCAGTTGCTCGATGGGGTTGTAGAAGAGGCCCCAGCCCGCGCTGACGGTTGTCTTGTTGGGTCCACCGGTAAGAGCTTTGAGGACGCCATCGTTCCAGCCGGGGCTCCAATTGATGCCGAGCCGGGGCGCGAAAGCTTTGTAATACGTGTTGAACAGACCTCCGGGAACACCCTTGTCTCCGGGCACCACGAGTCCTGTCGGAGTGGTCCCCGTATTCGCGCAGTTCGGGGCGGGGGCGCCGGCAGCAAATTGAGGAAGTCCGGCGAAGCCGGAATCGCTGGGGGCAGGATAACCGGTCGTAAGGTCGCAGGGAAAGATAGTGGAATTCTGGCCGGGATTGAACCGCTGCACTTTCTTGCCGATGTCGGTAAGCGGGGTGTTCATCTCCCAACGCAGACCGTAGTTCAAGGTGACGTTGGACCGGAGTTTCCAACTGTCCTGGGCAAACAGATAGAGCGAAGTGCTGCGAACCAGCTCGGAATTGGCCGAACCTTGTGAGTAGGAATTCGGCAAACCAAGCAAATAGTTGGCAAAAGGATCCGTAGCGCCAGTGTCATTGTTGCCGCCGGGACCAAAAATGTATTCGCCGTTTACGTTAAAGAAAAGCTTCTGATCGAATTTCTGGTAGCGGACGTCGCCGCCGAACTTGAAGCTATGCCTGCCGACAATCTTGCTGTAGTTGTCATTGAACTGAAACGTGTTGCCGGTCTGCGGCAACTGGCCCTCAAAGTTATTTCCGAAGAGCCCGGTAGTGCCACCCAGGGTGACAAAGGGTACGCCTTCAAACTTGGAGCCGAGGCCCGGATGGATACCGCAGCCGAAGCCCGGGCATACGGGCGTGTTGGGATTGGCAGCGGTGCCGAGGGGATTCCCGTTGGCGTCGACCAGAGGAGTGTCGGAACTCCCGCCAAAGCACTGGGCGGCGGAAACCGCACTGCCGCAGGAGGCGGTGACCGCGTTGGTGTTCGTCGGCGTATAGAACTGGGGCTGCGCTTCACGGAAATAGGTGAAGCGGAACTCATTCACGGCCGTCGAGCCGAGCGTCCACGTGTGGCTGGCATTGAACTGCTGGGCGTGAGTGATGATCCGAGCTGGGAAATTTCCAAGCGAGCCGCCGGCCAACTGAAAAATCGCGAACGGGTCGAGGGTGTTATCGTTGTCATAGTAGTAGTAAAACGCCAGCTTCTGAGTCCCGCTCAAATTGTGATCCAAACGGATCTGAAACTGGTCGCCCCGCTCCCTGGACTTGACGACGTCTTGCGTCTGGGAACTCGCGCCGCCCGAGCCCGGCATAAAGCGGAGAAGGCTCAGCGCAACCGGATCAAAACATGCTACGGGAATTTGATTTTCCAAACCTGTGTGGGTGTTCGTGAAAATGCCGGGATGCTGCACTTTGCTGCTGTCCAGGAAGCTGGCGTACGGCGTGCCAGCCTGAGGAGTTGCCCCGCCCTGCGCGGCGATGGCGGAAGCGCAACCCGGGCGATTTTGAAGAATAGTAGCCACAGTATTATCGTTGAGCGTGCCGGAGAAGGTGTCCGTAGAAAAATCACCCTTCAGGTCGCTCCCGGTTGGAACGGGAACCTGCTGCGAAACGATGCCTCGAATGATGCGGCGGCCTTCATAGGATCCGAAGATGAAGGTTTTGTCCTTCTTGATGGGGCCGCCGAGCGTCCCGCCGAACTGATTTTGCTTGAACGGCGCTTTGGGCGTGGGCTGGAATGTGAAGCCGTGAGCGTTGAGAACGTCGTTGCGGAAAAACTCGTACGCGCTGCCGTGAATTTCGTTGCTTCCGGATTTGGTGACTACGTTGATGACAGAGCCGGAGTTGCGGCCGTACTCAGCGTCGAAGCTATTGGAGATGACGCGGAACTCCTCGACGCTATCCGGCGAGGGCTGAACGGCGGGCAAGTTGGCGAAGAGATCGTTGCCGTCGCCACCGTTCACGGAGTAGTTGTTGGAGCGGCCGCGGCCACCGTTTACAGTGACGACGCCCGGTTTGTCCGAGCCGTAGAAGAGGTTGTTCCCAATCTGCGATTGCACGCCGGGCTGAAGCTGAAGGAGCTGGTATACGTCGCGCGTGTTGAGAGGGAGTTGCGTCGAAGAGCGCTCGTTGACGATGGCGCCGAGTTGCGTGGAAGTGGTGTCAACTACCGGGGGAGCGCCGGTGACTTCCACTGTTTCCGTTGAACCGCCGACTTGCAGCGTGATGTCCACGCCGACAACCGCGTTCAGGTCCACCACGATGTCCTTGCGGACATATTTCTTGAATCCCGGCTGATTGATGGCAATTTCATAGCCGCCGACCGGAACCTCCAGGAACAGATATTCTCCAGTCGCGCCCGTTATGGCTTCGCGGGTAACGTTCGTTGCGGTGTTCACCAGGGAAACCTTAACTCCGGAAACGGCGCCCCCGCTGGAGTCGGCCACCGTGCCGCGAATGCGGCCGCCGGTGCTTTGCGCGTTGGCAATGGAATCTGCAAAGAAGAAGCTGAAGAGTGCGAGAACTGCGGCAAACAGAATGCTCTGCCAACAGACAGACTGAAACTGCTCAAGGCGCTTTGCGTCTTTCATCTTGGACTCACCCCATGTTTCATCGAAGATCTCCTGCCCCGGCACAAGATTCTTCGTGGTTGCTACTTCCCGCTGAACCTTACTATAATCCAGTAAACTTAGAGAAAGCCGGGACCTGTGTCAAGCAGAAAGAATTTCTTGCCCTCATCGAAAACCCTGGGCCGCCAGCCGCTTCTGCGCATTTCCGAAGTGGCCCGCAGGCTCGCGATCTCCTCTTCCGCCTTGCGCGCCTGGGAAGCCCTGGGCCTCGTTTCGCCGCAACGCACCGAGAGCCGCTACCGCATGTACGCCGAAGCCGACGTCCGACTGCTCCAGCGCGCCATCTTCCTGCGCCGCGCACGCGGTCTGAATCCCGCCGCCATCGTGCACGTCCTAAAAAAGCAGGGCCTAGTCTCCGCCCCCGCCGACGCGCCGCAGCTTCCCGGCCAGCGCTTCCGCCGCCTGCGCATGCGCCGCAAACTTTCCCTCGCCCAGGTCGCCCGCGCCACCAGCGTCTCCGTCGGATTCCTCAGCGCCCTCGAACGCGGACAGATGCGCTGCTCCATCGCCACGCTTCGCCGCATCGCCCGCTTTTACAAAACCAACATCATCTCGCTCTTTGAAACCAACGGCGAAGTGCAGCACCTCGTCCGCCCCTCGCAGCGCAAGATCCTCGAAACCAGCCCCAACGTCCGCATGGAGCTTCTCGCCTGGGGCAACACCGCCATGGAGCCGCACCTTTTCCGCGTGAAACCCGGCGGAGGCAGCGGCGAATCCTACTCCCATGAGGGCGAAGAATTCCTGCATGTCCTGCGGGGCGAGTTCGAACTGTGGCTCCACAACGAGGGCCACTATCTTTTGAAAGCAGGTGACAGCCTGTATTTTGAAAGCTCCACGCCGCATCGCTGGAAAAATCCCGGCCGCACAGAAGCATGGTTGTTATGGGTGAACACGCCGCCCACATTCTAGAATTGCAATCCATCCTACGGGCATTTGCCGCTCAGCACTGCTTTTCGAGGATCGTCTTGAGAACACGTTCACTTCTTACATTAATTGCCTTGCTAGCCGCTGTGCCCGTGGTCACATGCCAAGTCTTTGCTCAGCATTCCACCCGCCTCGCCCTGGCAGATAAGATCATCGTGGACCGCGACATCTTTGAAATCGATCCGCACGCCATCGGTGATACAAAGGTTGGCACCACCTTCGCGGGAGGCAGACTCGTTTATGAAGCGGACAATCAATAGCCTTCGGACTCCCAGCTTGGCGTGTATGTTGTTAGCGTGCGTATTTCTGCTGGCTGCGTGCCAGAAAAAAGAGGAGTCGCTGGGCCTGCTGGTCTGGGAGGGCTACGCCGATCCAGCCTTCATTCATGCATTCGAAGAGGCGCACCACTGCAAGGTCTCCGCGTCCTACATGGGCTCGAGCGACGATCTGGTGGCAAAACTGCGCGGCGGCAGCGCTGGCAACTACGATGTGATCTCCCCATCAAGCGACGTCGCCGCTTCGATCGCTCGTGCCGGACTGGCCGAACCCCTCGATCTGAGCAAGCTGCCGACCTACGCGCAGCTTTCTCCAAGGCTGCGCGAACTTCCGCTTGTGAAGTCCAATGGCAAGACGTTTGGCGTTCCGTTCATGTGGGGCCCGAATCCCCTTTTGTATGACACCACCGTTATTGCGCAGCCGCCGGATTCATGGGGAATTTTCTGGGACTCGAAATACAAAGGAAAGCTTTCCGTCTGGGACGATCTCTCTACTCTTTACATGGCCGCGCAAATGCTCGGCTACGACAAACCGGATCCTGCGCAGCTCTACAATCTCTCCGACGTTCAACTCGCCGCCGTAAAACAAAAACTCCTGGTGCTGAAGCCCAACATCCGAAAGCTGTGGTCGACCGGCGGCGAGTTGACCAATCTCTTTGAAAACCATGAAGTGGTGGCCGCGATGGGCTGGCCGCTGATGACCAACCAGTTGCACCAGGCGAATTTCCCGATTGGCGAAACGATTCCCAAGGAAAACACCACTGGCTGGATCGACCACCTGATGATTACCAGCGCCAGCCCCAACAAGGAACTCGCCTACGCCTTCCTCGAATACATGATTCAGGCGCAGACGCAAAAAAGGGTCACCGACGTCACGCACTACACTCCCGCCAATCCCGCCGCGGCGCAATTCATGACCGAAGCGGAAAAGAAGGGGCTGCACCTGGACAATCCCGATGCCTACATGCAGCGCATTTATTTCTGGCAGGATGTTCCGCGCCGCGCGAAGTACATCGAAATCTGGAATGAGGTAAAGGCCGCTCCGTGACACTTCCGGGTTCCAGCCAGCCGCAAGCCGCCGCAATCGCGGGTTCGGGAGATGTGCTTCTCGAAGTGCGCAACGTCACAAAGAACTTCGGCGCGCGGGAGGTCCTGAAACACATCTCCCTAGAAATTGCCTCGGGAGAATTTCTCACCCTGCTCGGAGAAAGCGGCTCGGGCAAGACGACGTTGCTGCGCCTGATCGCCGGATTCGAGCAGCCCAACAGCGGCGAGATCTGGATGAGCGGTGAGCGCCTGGACACCCTGCCGCCCTACAAGCGGCGCGTGAACACCGTCTTTCAAAACTACGCGCTCTTTCCGCACCTGACGGTGCAGGAAAACGTCGGCTACGGCTTGCAGGTAAGCGGCGTCGCCAAGCCTGATATCCCGGGCCGCGTCGCGAGCGCATTAGACATGGTGAAGATGCGGGAATTCGCGGCGTCCCGCCCGGCAAAACTCAGCGGCGGCCAGCAGCAGCGCGTGGCCCTCGCGCGGGCGTTGGTCAATCGCCCAAGGTTGCTCTTGCTCGACGAACCCCTCTCCGCGCTCGACGCCAACTTGCGCAAACAGATGCAGGGCGAATTGAAATCCCTGCAGCGCGAACTCGGCATCACATTTCTCTTCGTGACCCACGATCAGGACGAGGCGATGGCGCTTTCTGACCGCATTGCCCTGTTAAAGAATGGTGGACTCGAGCAGGTAGCCTCGCCGCGCGAAATCTACGCGCACCCCGCGACCAGCTACACCGCCGAATTTATCGGCCAGACCAATCTCTTGCGCGCGCAAATAAGAAACGCCATGGCCGAGTGCGGCTCGTTGCGTTGGGGTTCAACACAGCCAGTCGGCGCGATTGTTTTCTCCTTGCGGCCCGAGGCGATCCATCTGTCGCCGGATGGTACGCTCCCGGCCGACGCTGTGCGCTTTCGGGCTACAGTTCACCAGCAAATTTTCTCAGGCTCCAGCGAACATCTGGAGCTCGAAGTTGCCGGCCAGTTGCTGCGCGCGCGAATTCCGGCGCGCGGCGCGCTCTCCGGTGAACATGAATTCTGGTTTTCCCCCGCAGATGCCGTAGCGGTTCGTGAATGACTTAATTATGTATTCGCGCGCGTTCAAATGGATCGTCTCCGTGCCTCCCGTCCTCTGGGTGGGATTTTTCCTGCTGCTCCCCTACACGCTGATGTTTGCGCACAGTTTCTGGACCGTGCGCGACGGCATGATCGCTCACGAATGGAACCTGCAAAATTACGCAAAGCTGTTCCAGAATCCGGTGTACCTGGAAGTGTTGTTCCGCACCATGCGCATCGCCGCTGGCGTCACCCTGCTATCTCTGCTGCTCGGATATCCGCTCGCCTACTACATGTCGTTCCATGCCGGGGCACGCAAGGATCTGTTCTATCAACTGGTGATCGTTCCCCTTTGGGTGAGCTATCTGGTGCGCGGGTATGCATGGAAGACGATTCTTGGTTCCGAGGGCGTGCTCAATGGATTCCTGCAATATATCCACGTCACCAAGGAACCGGTTAGTTTTTTCCTCTACAGCCCGTTCGCCGTCGTCCTGATGCTCACCCACATCTACACGCCCTTCGTATTTCTCCCGCTCTACGCCTCACTGGAGCACATCCCGCGCAACCTTGTCGAAGCTTCCCAGGACCTCGGCGCAGGCTCGCGCGCCACTTTTCTCCGCGTGATTTTGCCTCTTTCCCTACCCGGCCTGCTGGCGGGCGCGACCTTTGCCTTCGTGCTCACCCTCGGCGATTTCCTCGCGCCGCTTCTCGTTGGCGGCCCTTCCAGCATCATGATTGCCAACATCGTGCAGAGCCTCTTCGGCACAGCCTACGACTGGCCGCTGGGCGCCGCGATTTCCGTGTGCATCTTATTGCTGACCATCTCGCTGCTGTTTCTCACCGAGCAGCTGGAAAAAAGGTGGTCCTTCCGATGAGCCGCTCGCCACAAAACGCAAGTCGCTCGCCTCTGCTCGCCATTTATGCGTTCCTGGTATTTGCATTTCTCTATTTGCCGATCGTGGTGCTGATTCTTTACTCGTTCAATCGCGATGGTGTCGGAGGCTTTCCGCCAAAACACCTCACCTTCGCCTGGTACCGTCTCCTCTTCACCGATTCCGCCATCTGGGATTCCGTCCTGAACAGTTTGCTGGTCGCCGCGGGCGCGGTCTTCCTCTCGCTCACCCTGGGACTTCTTGCCGCGCTGGCCCTCGATCGCGCCACCTTCCCCGGCAAATCCATTTTTCGGCGGCTGGTTCTTCTTCCGTTGATTCTTCCCGGAATCATCACCGGCCTCTCGCTGCTAATGTTCGCGGTTTTCGCGGGATTGCAGCTCAGCCTCGTCACCGTTTTCCTCGGTCATGGCACGGCGCTCATCTCCGTCGCCACCACCGAACTCTTTGCCGGCCTGCAAAAAATGGACCGCGCGCAGGAAGAAGCCTCGCTCGATCTCGGCGCGACGCCCTGGCAGACCTTCTGGCGCGTTACGTTGCCGAATCTAAAACTTTCCTTGATTGCCGCCGGCCTGCTGATCTTCACGTTGTCGATGGATGAAATTGCAGTCACTTTCTTTCTCATCGGGCGCGACAACACCCTGCCCCTCGAAATCTGGGCTCGCCTGCGCCGCGGCATCACCCCGGAAATCAACGCCATCTCCACCCTGATTTTTGCCGTCTCCGTCATTCTGATCTTGATCTGGTACCAGATTCGCACCCGCACCACCGGCAAGGAAGCCCAGGAACTTCTGGGACGCCCTTAGGAGCCTTTAGGAGAATGATTCCCATGTCCCAATCACGTCGCGATTTCATCAAGTACGTCGTTGCCGGCTCCATCGCGTCCGGATGCCCGATTGACAAAGCTCTCCTTGAGGAGCCGGGCGGCGCCGCCGCGACACCGTTCGTCGAAGGCGAGCACTTCGCCATCTGCCACCAGGTGCGCGATGGCCATTCATTCCCAAAACCCGACGCCACCAAAAAGGCAGACGTCGTCATCGTTGGAGGCGGCGTCTCGGGTCTTTCCGCGGCGTACTTCCTGAAAGGCAAAGACTGGCTCCTCCTCGAAAAGGAAGATCACTTCGGCGGCAACGCTTATCAGGAAGAATACGAAGGCCAGATTTTCGGCACCGGGTCCGCTTACGGCTATCGCGGCGACCCCGGCGACCAACTGGCCAAAGAGATCGGCCTCGACATGCCGCTGATCAACATGCCCGATCCCCTCATTGACGACGGCAAGTATTCCCCGGACATCTGGCGAACGGGAATTAATGATCTTCCTTATTCGAAAGAAGTGATCGCAAGTTTCAAGAGATATTGCGACGCCATCATGAAAATCGACGTCAAGAAAAACATGCTGGAACTCGACCACGAATCCTTCACCAAATATCTGGCTCCGTATGCGCCGGAAGTCACCAAACTCTGGGACGCTTACGGCCCTTCCAACTGGGGCGCCTTCTCCGAGGACACCTCCGCTCTCATCGGCATCGCAGACACCCAATACCTCGTTCAGGGGCTCGACGATCAGCGCGTAATCCTTCCGGGCGGCCTCGGCTGCATCACCCACAAACTGGTCGAAGTGCTCCAGCCGCACTACGGTGAACGCATGTTGAGCGACGCCACGGTCGTCGCGGTCGTCCCCGACAAGGACGAAGTCCGCGTCACTTACGTGCAGGGAGACAAAATCACGACCGTCGCCGCAAAAGTCGTCTTAGTGTGCACGGCCAAGTACATCACCTCGCGCCTCGTCGCCGGCCTTCCCAACGAGCAGAAGCAAGCCATGCGCCGCATGCGCTACGCGCCCTATCCGATGATCAACATGATTTTTGATAAGCCGGTCTACCGGAAGGGCTACGACAACTGGTGCCCTGGAAAAACCTTCACGGACTTCATCGTCGCCGACTGGACGATCCGCGACAATCCCGGTTACAAACCAAAATACAACATTCTCACCTTCTACACGCCGCTGCGCGAATCCGAACGCTCGATTCTCCTGGAGGAAGGAGATTGCAAAACGCTCGCGGCCAAGGCACTCAAGGATTTTCAGGGCTTGCTCCCCGAATTCAACGTCGACCCCGTCGAAATCCGCCTCTACCGCCGCGGGCATCCCATGTTCATGTCAGTGCCAGGGCAGTACACCAAAAACCGCCTCATCGCGTCGAACCCAATGGAGCGCATCTTTTTCGGCAACTCCGATTCCGGCGGCCCGGAATCCCTCACCAGCGAAGCCGTGCGCATCTCCCACGCCGGCGTCGAGTGGGCAAATCTCGTGCTCGCCGGAAAACCCGGCGCCGCCGGTCTCGCGCACAAAGCACTGACCGAGCTTGCCCCCTAGTTGTTCTACTGAATTTTCCCGGCGGTACAATACAGAAGATTTCATTTGCGGAGGAATCATGGCCAACGAAGTGGACGACTTTCAAAAATCTCGCGCGGAGCTCAACGAGGAGATCCTCAATTGCGGCCATCTCGGCATCAAGCGCTTCTTCGCCCTGGACCACCAGGCCTACGAGGCCGGCCCGCTCGACACCCGCACCAAGGAGCTTCTCGGCCTGGTGGCGTCAACCGTTCTGCGCTGCGACGACTGCATCACCTACCATCTCGTCCGCTGCGGCGAAGTCGGCTGGAAACGCGCTGAAGTCATTGACGCCCTGAACGTCGCCCTGGTCGTCGGCGGCTCCATCACCATCCCCCACGTCCGCCGCGCCTTCGCCAGAATGAGACAGATACAAGGGCTTCAGCATGAGGTAAAATAAGCAGCACTTCTGCCATGAGCACGACACCCACAGCCATCGCCGCCGAACAGGCAAAATTCCTGCCCAGGGTACGCGGCTTTCTGGGAGCGGCATTGTTCCTGGCGCTGCGGCGTTTCCCGCGGCTGCTGCAACTCCACCGCAACGAAAGCTCCTGGGCATTGTTCCGTTTCGCGCTGGCGTGCTTAGGCGCCGCGGTTGTGGTTCTGCCGTTGAGCCTTTGGCACGGCTGGATCACCGCAATTTTCGGCCTGGCACTATTCGTGGTGGCCATCCTGCTGCCGCCCGCCGAAACCGAATCAAGCACGGACCGCAAAGCACGCGAACTCGGTGCGCAGACGGTTGTGAGCGGCGGAGAATACCAGCCCGGCAACGCACCTGCCGCAAGTGTGCGGCTGTTCATTTCTCCCGAACACATTTGGGCGCTTGACGGCCACTTTCACCCTTTGGTGGTGATTCCTGTCGCGGAGATTGCCCGGATGCGGCTTGAGCCCGCCGGCAGTGGCTGGCTGCTCCAAGTCCGCTGGGGAGATCACAAGGCGGAATTTTCCTATCAGGGCATTTTCGCGGATCGCTTTGCAAGATTGGCGGAAGAATCCATCCTCGCGGCAAACCCCTCGGCTGCGAGTGTAGTTCGGAAACACCGGGCAGCGGGCGCCTAGACCTGGCAACGCCAGCAATTTGAAGCATCGATTCACTCACGGGATGTGTGTCAAACTAGAGCTATGGCACGCGGTTGGGAGAGCAAAGATGTCGAGTCTCAAGTGGAAGCGAAAACAACTATGAGCACCTCTCCGGCTAGAGGACCAAAAACCCCCGAGGAATTGCGCCGGGAACAGGAATGCCGAGACCTTCAGCTTTCTCGAATTCGAATCGTCAACGACCTGCAGGTAGCCACAAATCCCAACCACAGAAAATCCCTCGAAGCCGCCCTGGCACACCTCGACCAAAAAATTGCCCAACTCAGTTGAGTTTTGAGGAATTTCCCGCGCCGCGTAAATCTTCCCGCGCTCCTCCGCGCTAGTCCGTAAACACCACGCCAACCGCCGTCGTACCCTTCTCCGCTCCCTCTTCAATGCGCACCACATAGCCGCGCAGAATCATTTCCTGCACGCCGTCCGCGCCGGGGGCTTGCATCACCACCTGAACTTCCGATTGCATCCGCGGACTGTGTTTCAGCGAAATGAGTGCGCCTTGAATCGAAAGATCCCTCACCAGGGTTTTTTCCTCGAATTTCTGGCCTTCCGCGGTAACTCCCGTAACGCAGGCCTGGAACTGCGCTTCCCGCCGAAGTGATGTACGCGAACCCGGCATGTGCGCTTGCACCGGCTCACTGGCCGCGCCGAGCGTAATCACCATCCCCTCGCTGGCGGCAAAAACCGAATCAAACTCCTCGCGTGCCTGCCGCAGCAGATGGTCCACGATCCGGTCCGTCGAATCCGGGTCGTGATGGAACAGCACCAGCGTTTTTACCCCGGTTTCCCGCGCCACTTTCACTCCTTCGGTCCACGAAGAGTGGCCCCAGCCCTTGCGGTCGTTGGCAAGCTGCGCCGGCGAATACTGCGCATCATTAATGAAGATGTCCGCGCCGGCCGCAAGCTCGCGCAGGTTCATGTCCAGAGCCGGCACTCCCGGCTCATTATCCGTGGCATAAACGACGGTCCCCGCGGGAGTCTCAATGCGGAATCCCAGGCAGCCCTGCGGATGATTCAGCCAGCGAGTGGTCACCTTATTTTCGCCGATCTGGAAGGACTCGCCGCCGTCCACCTCGCGAAACTTCCGCTGCGCGTTCATGGCCGAAAAATCCACTGGGAAATATGGCAAGGCCATTTGCGCTTCAAACACCTGCCGCAACGAATCGGGGCCAAGGAATTTCGAACGGAAACTGTAAAATTGAAATTGGTTCTTTTGATCGTACAAAGGAGCGAAGAACGGCAGCCCCTGGATGTGATCCCAGTGATAGTGGGTCACGAAAATGTGGGTTGTGGAGGAGGTTGCAGAGCCGTCCGCGCCCCAGCGGTTTCCCAGCACGCGCAGGCCGGTGCCGCAGTCCAGAATGAACTTGGTGCCATCGGGCGCGGCGAGTTCCAGGCAGGGCGTGTTTCCGCCATAGCGCCACGTCGCCGGATCGACGGTCGGCGTCGAGCCGCGGACTCCCCAAAAGCTCAATTTGGCGATCGGGCTGCTCATCTGTCTCTGCGCGGTGCCTGGATGCCCCTGACGCGGGCAGAGCTACCCCTGCCCATCCGTCCATTGTGTGCCCTTCTGTGATAGTGGCAGTCAAGGGTAGGAGCGTCAACGGATTCGCAGCCGCGTGTTGTCAAAGTTTCCAATAACAGCTTGAGACTTAGGGGTGCAGCCGGGAAGGCAAGCTCGTAGAATAGAGCAGTCAGCGATGCACACCCACTCTCACGCCTCGGGCCATACCCACGCACACGACCATGCGGGAGATCATGCTCACGGCCACGCTCATGACCATGCCCATCCGCCTATGCGGCCTTCGGTTCTCGCGTGGGCCATGGTTGCCACGTTGGGTCTCGTGGTCGCGGAGGTCTTTGGCGGCTTCCTCGGCCGGTCGGTGGCACTGCTGAACGACGCGGTGCACAACTTAAGCGATGTTCCGGCCCTGGGAATTTCCTGGCTGGCCATGCGCTGGGCACAGCGGCCCGCCGACTCCGAAAAAACGTTTGGATACCACCGCTCGGGTACGCTGGCCGCTTTCACAAACGCGATTCTGCTGGTACTCCTGTCACTTTGGCTGGGCTCCGAAGCCATCGAACGCCTTCGTTCTCCAGTCCAGGTCGTCGAAAGCTGGATGATCTGGACTTCGATTGCCGCGCTGCTGGTGAATGGCGGCATCACGCTGGCCCTGGTGCGCGGCCACGCGGATCTGAATTTGCGCAGCATCCTGGTTCACAACTTCGGGGACGCTCTTTCCAACATCGCCATCATCGCCGGCGCTGTCATCATGGAATACACCCACGCGCCCTGGATCGATCCCCTCCTCGGCCTGGCCATTGGCATTCTCGTTCTCTATTCCTCGATCGGCATTTTGCGCGATTCGTCGCACATTCTGCTGGAGGGCCGCCCCAAGGGCGCCGGAGTGGAAGAGGTGGCGCGCGCCATACTCTCCATCGAGAACGTATACGAAGTGCACGACATCCACATCTGGTCGCTCGGCGGTTCACACAATGCCCTGAGCTGCCACGCCCGCATCCCTGACATGCACATGGATCAGTGTGAGAAAATCCTGGCGGCCATTCGGAAAAGACTTGCGGAAGACTTTCAGATCGAACACAGCACCGTGCAGCTCGAGCGCGCGGGGCTGCCGGCCTCTTCGGGCTATGTCATGCCCGAGCCAATGCGAAAAAGCTGATTGCGGTGAAGTCAAACGGGTTCCCGCTTCAGGCGGGAAGACGGATCGACACGCCGCGCTGTTCGTTGAACTTCTGCGTCGCGTTGAGATCCAGTGTGTTCAGCGGAATCGTGCGGCGGAGCCCCTCTGCGGTGACATACTGCAACCGGTCGTTAATCAAGGAATACGCAACGGCAAAAATCAGGCTGCCGTCCTGCCGCACAAAAACGTACTCCGTCTGCTCTGGTGGTAGCGGCTCGGAGCGCATCCGGCTGCTCAGACTGCTACCGCTATCCCGGGCAGGTGGTTGATCCACAGGCGCGGGTTGGTTCGCGGCCTCGCTTTCATCCGCCTGCGGCGCGGGCCCACCCTGATCCGCGTACATCGGAACAGGCATATAGAATCCGCCATCGATGAATGGAATCACGAAGCCTGAATCACGGCGGAAATGGCGCCCCGCATTTGGATGCGTGGCGAAGAAATGTGGATAGTCAAACCCCAAGCCGGGGACGCCAACGTCATTCGCCGAAAAGTCGCCGTTCGGGAAGACCGGATCGGTCGAAAAATTACTGCGGCGAGTCGTATTTGTATGGTTCCAGCTGGTTGGACGCGTCGCTCTTGGCGCGGCACCAACTCGCGGGCTGACCGGGGCGCTGCGAACGACCGGCCGCGCGGAAATGGCAGAGCGAGACGGCGCAGCATGTGTCACCGCCCTGGGTGCGGCGCTAACGAACGCATGCGCACCGGACATTGCCGCCATCCCTCCGCCAGCGCGCTGCTGGGCCTGCCCGATTACAGGAAGTGTGAAACCAAGAAGTAAAAGAAGGAATGTGCGCCGCATGGTCGCTACCCCGAATAAGGCCCTTACTGGCCTTCATTGTATTAGACGCAGTTGCCCGCTTCTACGTTTCCTACAATCTGCATCCACAATGTTGCGCGGCTGCTGGGCTTTCCCGCCAACCGGGACTGTGCTATAACCGAGGAGCCGTGAAACATACCGGTCATCAGGAAATCGCCCTTGCGGCAGCAAGGGGCGTGGTGGTCGAGGAGTCTGGCCCGCCATCGCAGGCGGCAAGCGAAACTTCCACCCACCGGCAGGAAGATGCCTCACGGTATTGCCCTGTATGTTCGCAGCGGCTCGAGTCGCGACGTTGCAAGTTGGTTTGCAACGTCTGCGGGTATTACATGTCCTGCGCGGACTACTACTAAGATCGCCCGGCGGTCGGGAGCCCTGAAAAGACCGCTTTGCGAAATATACCAAAAGCAGATATGCTTTGCCGTTCCGGGCCGGGTTGCCGCCGCACCTGTGTACGGACCAGGAGGAAATTAACGTGGCTTTGAAGATGACAGCAAGGGAAGTGGACGGCGTGACCGTCATTGCAATGGACGGCCGGATCGTGCTGGGCGAAGAATCCAACGCGCTCCGCGAAAAAGTGAAAGCGCTGATCGCCGAGGGCAAGAAGAAAATCGTGCTCAACATGGACAACATCACGTTCATCGACAGCGCGGGCCTCGGCACGCTGGTATCGGCGCATCACAGCGCCAAGGCTCAGGGCTCGTCTCTGCGGCTTTGCCATCTGGGCACGAAGTTTACCGAAGTCCTGCAAATCACCAAGTTGATGACCATTTTTGACGTCTACAACACCGAAGCCGAAGCGGTTGCCAGCTTCTCAAAGTAATTTGCTCCAAAGTTTATAGCGAAGGATTCTTAAGGTAGGGGCAGGCTTTTAAGCCTGCCCCTCTTTTATTCCGCCACGCGGTACATGGTAATACCGCTCAGCAACTTAGGATAAAAGTCCGTGGACTTCTGCGGCATCACCTCTCCAGAAGTGGCAACCTTCATCACCACGTCCACATCGACCGGATTCAACAAAAACGCCACTTGCGCCCCGCGATCCACTGCATCGATGGCCGCGGCGAATTCCCGCTCATAAGAGAGGTTCGATTCGGACGCCACGGCATGTGGCGTAACGCCCAGCGCGGGCTCCAGAATGCCTTGGTGCAGCAGCACCACATCCAACTGCCGCTGCAACCGCGATAGCCCCGGCAGTATGTGCGCCAGGTCCGCCTCCGGCCGAAGTGTCAACAAATAGAACGCACGAGACCCCGCACTCGCCGCCGGGTACACCCCGATGGCGCGTTGCGTTTTCGCCTGCACCAACTGAGTTCTGAATTTTTCCAGCGCCTCCGCGCGCTGGGCATCATTCGCGAACGGAAAAACTTCCGTCGCAAACCACGGCTCCAGGTAACGCCGCACCGCGCTCCACGAAAAATCCCTCAGATTGTTCACCACGCGGTGCGTCGGCAGAATCGTCAGCCCCTCGCTGTGCGTATTCACAAAGGTCATCATCGAACGCTCGTACGGCGCATCCGGAATCAGGTTCCCCGCTTTCGTTCGCGACTCATTCCGGAAGTTGAGAGAAGTTTCATAGCGGTGATGGCCGTCCGCAATCACGAGTTTCTGCTCGGCCATGGCTTTCTGGATGGCCGCGACCCGGCCGGGATCCGCAACCATCCACAAACGGTGCGTCACTCCATATTCGTCCAATAATTCCGTGACCGGCTTTTCCGCCGCTTCCACCTCGCCGAGAATGGCATCCACCCGCTTCTGCGGATCCGAATAAATCATGAACAACTGCCCGGTATGCGTATGCGTGTGCCGCAAAAGCTCCAGGCGGTCGGCCTTGGGCCCCGAAAGCGTGTGCTCGTGGCGGAAGACAACATTGTTCGCGTAATCCTCTAGCTGGCCGGCGCCGATAAATCCGCGCCTCGTCCGACGCGTCGAACTGCCCGGAACCGTGAATTCCTGCGTATACGCATAAAACGCCGGAGCCGCATCCTGCTTCACGGCATCCGCCGCAATCCATCCCTTCAGCGCCGTGGCCGCCCGCGTGTACACATTATTCTGCGGCGTATCCTGCGGCGATGTGCGTCCCTTCTCCACCGCAATTAGGTTGTGCGCATCGGCTGCGTAATATTTCTCCTGCTGCGCCGGAGAAATCTTGTCATACGGCTGCGTCAGCACGCGATCAAACGGAGCAATCTCCGGGTTATAACGATAAGCGCGGAACGGATAAACCAGGGCCATGGGCTCTCCCACAAAAATTTTGCACCAACAGTAGCCCTCTAGTTTACGCGAATTCCGCGCCATCCGAAAAAGATACGAAATGCCCTCATTGCCCCAGATGAATCCTCTAGCGGCGCCGTATTACAATAGAAGGCCATGCATAACGCAAACTTTTCCACGGTGCGCGCCTTTCTCTTTGACCTGGATGGCACGCTGATCGATTCGAAACTCGACCTCGTGAATTCCGTCAATTTCATGCTGCGGGAAATGCAGCGGGAAGTTCTGCCCCTCGCGACCGTCGCAAGCTATATCGGACACGGCGCGCCCCGGCTGGTCGCCGACGTTCTCGGCCCCGACACCGCGGAGGTCGACCGCAAGCGCGGACTGGAGATTTTCCTCGAGCACTACAGCGAACACAACCTAGACGCGACACGCGCCTATCCCGGCGTCGTCGAAGGCCTTGAAGCGCTTCAGGATCGCCCCATGGCGGTGCTCACCAACAAGCCCAAAAAAATGAGCGTGGAAATCCTCGAAGGCCTCGGCCTCCTGAAATATTTCCGCGCCATATACGGCGGCGACAGCTTCGAAAAGAAAAAACCCGACCCCGACGGCGCGAAAGCCATTCTGAAAAATCTTGGCGCACGGCCGCAGGAAGCCGCCATGGTCGGCGATTCGGACGTGGACATCCAGACAGCCCGCAACGCCGGAATGCTGGCCATCGCCGTCAACTACGGCTTCGGCCAGCACGACCGCAACGCCCAGCCCGCCGACCTTTACGTAGACAGCCTGCAGGAAATCGCCGCGATCGCAACGCCTTCGCGCTGATCCCTATTTCTCTCTACGCGCGGCGCCGCTCTTATTTGGAGTGCGGCAGCAACGCCTGCCCGCGGCAGGCAGGCTGCCGCTTTTACGGACTAATGCCTCCTCAAAATTCAAATCGGACGACCAGGTCTGCACCGTAAAAGCGGGAGCTAAGCTCCGGCTCTCCAAAGTGCGCTGCACGCAACCCGGCCACAAGCAGTTCTTGCCTTCCGCCTCCCGGGTTTGGCAGACTCACCGCGTGCTTATTGGCCTCTTCCCCGAGCTGAATGCACCGGGCGGTATCCAACGCGCCGGTCGCCACCTGGCTTTTGTGATGAGCGAGTACGCCGCCTCTCACAAAATGGAATCCCGCTTCCTCAGCCTGAACGACACACAGGAGCTTCATCGCATGCACGTTGGCGACCGCGAATTCGTCTTCACCGGTGCGGACCGAGGCAAGCTGAAATTCGCAGTCAACGCCATGCGCGCCGCGCGCCGCCGCCCGAAACTCGTCCTGGCCGCGCATCCAAATCTCGCGCCGCTGATCCGCTCCATGCGCCTGCTTGCGCCTCGAATGAAAAGCATCGTGTGCACCCACGGTATCGAAGTCTGGGAGCCATTGTCCTCCATGCGCCGCAACGCTCTGTGCCGCGCCACGTTGGTCCTCTCGCCCAGCCGCGCCACCTCGGACCACCTCATCACAGTTCAGGGCGTCTCTCACGATCGCATTCGTGTTCTTCCCTGGGCGCTCGACCCGGATTTTGCGACGAAATTCACAGGCGCTCCCCGAGCGCATCTCCCCTCAGATTTTCCCCAGGGCCGCGTGATTCTCAGCGTGGGCCGCTGGCTGGCCAGTGAACGCTATAAAGGAATGGACACGTTGATCCTGGCCATGTCGCGCCTGCTCCTTCGATGGCCGGATTTGCAGCTCGCCATCGTCGGCTCCGGCGACGATCGCGGATGGCTCGATCACGTCGCCCGCGACTCCGGCGTTCAGCGCCACGTGCATTTCCTGACCGGCATTTCCTACAGCGAACTCTCCGCCTGCTACGAAGCCGCGGAAATTTTCGCGCTTCCCAGCCGCGGCGAAGGCTTCGGTTTCGTTTATCTCGAAGCAATGGCTCATGGAAAGCCCGTGATCGGCGGCGCGCATGGCGGCGCACCGGAAGTGATCCAGGACGGCGTCACAGGGTACGTCGTCCAGCATGGCGACACGGTCCAGCTCGCCACCTCCCTCGACGCGTTGCTTTCAAATCCCGAAAATGCCCGCCGCATGGGCGAAGCCGGGAGGCAGCGCGTGGAAAATGAATACCGCTTCAACGCCTTCTCCAAAACCTTCAAGAAAATCCTCCGCGAATTATGCGAATCCTGAACGTCACGCAGAGCTACGCGCCATTTTTCGAATTTGGCGGCCCGCCCGAAAAGGTCCGCGCGCTTTCCGAAGGACTTGCGCAGCTGGGCCACGAAGTTACGGTCCTGACCGCGGATTGGGGCCTCGAACGGCGCCTCTCGGAACTTCCCGGCGAACCGCCCGCTGAAAACAGCCCGTTCGGCAAGAAGCGTGAAGTCCGCGGAGTCAAAGCCATCTACCTGGCAAACTGGTTTCATTATCACGCGGCCAGTTGGAATCCCGCGCTGACCCGTTATCTCCGGGCCCGCCTGCAAAATTTCGACGTAATCCACATCTTTGGCCTTTACGATCTCCTCGGCCCGCGCACCGCCGCCGCGGCTCAGAAGCTCAGCATTCCCTACGTTGTCGAACCCATCGGCATGTTCGTGCCCATCGTTCGCAACCTCTTCCTGAAGCGCGCCTATCACCGTTTCCTCGGGAGAAATATGCTGCACAATGCCGCAGCCATCATCGCGACCGCCGAACAGGAAAAATCCGAATTGATCGCTGGCGGAATTCCCGCGGACAAAATAGTTCTTCGGAGAAACGGCGTGGCCCCGCCCGCTTCGCTGCCCGCGCGCGGCGCGTTTCGAACTTCTCTGAATATTCCCCCCGACGCCCGGCTGATTCTCTTTCTCGGCCGGCTCTCTCAAAAAAAAAGCCCCGATCTTCTGCTCCAGGCCTTCGCGCAGCTTCCGCCTTCATCAACCGCCGCACATCTCGCCTTTGTCGGGCCTGACGAGTCTGGCATGCGCGCCCGCCTTCAACAAATGGCTGCAAATTCGGGCGTAGCCCGGCGTGTCCATTTCGTCGGGCCCCTTTCGGGAGCTCCCAAATGGTCCGCCTACCGCGACGCTGATATTTTCGTCCTGCCTTCCCAGAACGAAAACTTCGGGAACACCGCCGCCGAATCGGTTGCCGCCGGCACGCCCGTGATCGTCACCGACCAGTGTGGCATCGCGCCCTTGCTCGACGGCGTGGCTGGAATGGTCGTACAACATTCGGTAAGTTCCATCGCGGGAACCCTGTCCACTCTCTTGCACGAGCCCGCCCTCTACACTCAGTTGAAGAATGGTTGCGCCACTGCGGTGCAGCGATTAGACTGGAGCTCGCCCACCCGCGAAATGGATTCGTTGTACAGAAAGTTGACGGGTCTCGCCACGTCTTCGGAGAGTCAGGCATTCGGGAGTCGACCTTAATCTGTGGGCAGCCATCGCGTATTCCGGATTTTCTGGTGGGCAACCAATGCCCTGCTGGCCCTCTCCCTGCTCGGCACCCTGGGCACGGGCATCTGGGAGCATTCCGTTCGCCAGTACCTCAAGGGTTTCTCCGATGCCGTCATCCCCGAAGCCTCTACTCCTCAGCAAAAAGCCGAAGCCATTCTCGCCTGGATGCGTTTCGGACCTCCGCGCATGGAAGCGACGGACACTTCCGCGCTCTCCGCGCACGATCCCACCGATACTTTGAACTACCGCCAGCTTCTGGAAGTTTGCGGCAGCGCGACCAACGCTTTCCTGAATCTTTCCCGGAGCTCCGGTCTCGAAGCGCGACGCCTGCTTTTGCTCAACCCGGATCGCACCGCCAAGCATGTGGTTGCCGAGGTTCGTCTCAGCGGTCGCTGGATCATCGTCGACGCCACCTACCGCGCCATCATGAAAGATGCGCGGGGCAGACTCCTGACGCGCGCCGATCTCCAGGATCCGCGGCTCTTCCAGGAGGCGACCGCCCGGATTCCCGGATACATTCCCATCTACTCTTACGAACGCGTGGCCCACGTGCGTGTCGGCGCTTTGCCGGTTCTGGGCACTGGTATTCGCCGCGCGTTGGACGCCGTGTTTCCCGGATGGGATGAATCCCTGAGCTGGAGCCTGCTGCTGGAGCGCCGCTCCTTCGCTTACTTTTTCCTGTCGGTGTGGGCGCTGATCTTTTTTCTGCTGCTGCGAATCGCAATGGCCTGGCTGGCCGATCATCGCCTGCGGATTCCCCGCCTTCACCTGCGCACCAGCCTCACCCGCGCCACCTCGACTTTCTTTTCAACTCCGGAGATAAAATAGCGCGTGTGCGGTATCTGCGGCTTCGCCTACGCTCCCGCCAGCAACGATGCCGAACGCCGCGTCCGAGCCATGGCGGCGGCCATGCTTCATCGCGGCCCCGATGACGAAGGCTTCCTCGTCGAGGACTCCCGCGTCCCCGGCCTCGCCCTCGGCATGCGCCGCCTCAGCATCATCGATTTGCCCGGCGGTCATCAGCCTGTCTGGAACGAAACGCACGACGTCGCGGTAGTCTTCAACGGAGAGCTCTACAATTATCGCGAATTGCGCGACGGCCTGACTCTCGCCGGCCACCGCTTTCAGACAAAATCCGACACCGAAATTCTCGTCCACGGTTGGGAAGAGTGGGGCGAAGACCTGCTCGACCAATTGCGCGGCATGTTTGCGTTCGCCCTGCTCGATTTGCGCAAACACTTCGCCACCGTGCCTCTCGTTTTCCTGGCCCGCGATCCCCTGGGCATCAAGCCCCTCTACTACTCACAAACTGAAGAAGGCTTCGCGTTCGCTTCCGAACTTCGTGCCCTGCTTGCCTCGGGCTGCGTTCCGCGCACGCTCTCTTCCGATGCGCTCACCAGTTATCTTCTCTTCGGCAGCGTCTCCGAGCCACTGACCCTGGTCGAAAATGTTTTTTCCCTGCCTCCCGGACATCGCCTGCTGCTGCACGTTCCGGACCGGCGCCGCACGCCTCGCGCGCGTCCCTGGTGGGATCCGCGCCGCAGCGCCGCGGCCCGCGATCCGCGCCGCCCGCGGAATTTCACCACGGCGGTCCCGCGTTTCCGCGCTCTGCTGGAAGACGCGGTCCGCGCTCACCTCATCGCCGATGTCCCGGTCGGCTTATTCCTCTCGAGCGGCCTCGACTCCAGCGCCATAGCCGCCTTCGCCGCTCGCGCACAAAAAGGCATTCAGAGCTTCACGCTCTCTTTTCCGGATACGCCTTATGACGAAGCGCCGCTCGCCCGCCGCGTCGCTCAGGCAACGGGAACGAAGCACACGGAAATTCCGTTGCAAGCCAACGGCATGCTCGCTCGCCTCGACGAAGCCGTCAGCGCGCTCGATCAGCCAACAATGGACGGCGTCAACACCTACTTCGTTTCCTGGGCCGCGCGGCAAGTCGGGCTGAAGGTTGCACTGTCAGGCTTGGGAGGCGACGAACTTTTTGCCGGTTATTCGACGTTCACCGATACGCCGAAGCTCATGCGCCTCGAAATCCTCTCCCGATTTGTGCCCGCCGCGTTTCGCCGCGTCAGCACACCATTAATCTACAACCTGTTGGGGAAGCAAGGCTCCGCCGACGCAGTGCGGAAAGCCAGCGACGCATGGCAAATGCCCAATGCCTTCCCGCATCCTTATTTTTTCACGCGCCTGCTCTTTCCACCTTCGGAGTTGCAACGCCTCACCGAACCGCGCTTCCGCAAAAGCACCGTCGCCGCCGACGGTGTCACGCTCGATCCCACATGGCTCGCGTGGCTCGAACGCATCGCCGACCAGTCCCGCGAATTCGAGCCGGTCGCCGCAATCTCATGGCTGGAACTCCGCACCTACATGGCCAGCACGCTTCTACGCGACACCGACTCCGTCAGCATGGCCCGCTCTCTTGAAGTCCGCGTCCCGCTCCTCGACACGCCCCTCGTCGAATTCATGTGCGCCCTCCCCGACGAAGCCCGCGTCCGCCCCGAAACTCCCAAGGCCCTCCTCCGCGCTGCACTCGAGGGCCTGCTCCCTCCCGAAATCCTCCAACAAAGAAAGCGCACCTTCACCCTCCCCTGGGAAAACTGGATGCGCACCGCTCTCCGCCCCCGCCTCGAAGCCAGCTTTTCCAATCTAGCGCCAGCGCTAGCTCCCCATCTGCACTCCGCCGGCATACAAATGGTCTGGGACAATTTCCTCCACGCCCGCACAACCTGGTCCCGCCCCTGGTCTCTCTACGTCCTAAACGAATGGTGCCGCCGCCATCTGTCCTGAACCTCTAAGCCGTTGACGAGGGCGCCAGTGGTTCAGATTCAGTTCTATACATTTCTCAGGCAAGTGGATTACTTCTGATTACTCCGTCATCGGTGGCTACTGCAGGGTGTCTTTGCTCTCTGTCGATACGACGTTATAATGTCTTCATGCCAGTCTTCCAGGATTCGCTTCTCTATTCACGCGTCGAAACGGTCCTCGCTAGCGAGATCACCGATGGAGACCTGAAGGTTGGTGACCAACTGCCTACCGAGGACAGCCTCATTGCACGATTCGGCGTCAGCCGTATTACCGTTCGTCGGGCTATTCAGAATCTTGTGAGCCGCGGTCTTGTCGAGATTCGTCGCGGCAAAGGCACATTCGTTGCTGCGTCGAAAATCACGCAGGAGCTCACAGAACTGAGCGGATTTGTTGAGGACATGAACGCTCTTGGGCGCAAGCCGACGGCCCGCGTGATCGGCAAAGAAATTGTGACTGCCGATGCGACTGTGGCCAGTCACCTCGCACTGACAAAGGGCGAGCGCATCGTCAGAATTCGTCGTGTACGCCTGGCGGATGGCATTCCCCTCTCCTTCGATGAGACCTACCTGCCGTTGGAGATCGGCAAGAAAATCATGACCAACAACCTGAAGGTCGAGCCTATTTTTTCGCTTCTTGAACGCAAATACGAGGTTCCGCTGATTGAGGCCGAGTACAAGTTGGACGCGGTGGCAGCTGAAACCGATGTCGCCGCGGCGCTGAAAGTGAAACCAGGAAGCCCGATCTTTCGGATTGAACGAACTTCCTACTCCACAGGCAGGCGTCCAGTCGATTACGAAAAGCTGCATTACCGCGGAGATCTCGCCCAGTTTGTGACCCGCCTGGTCCGAAAGGCGCCCCGTTGAGCAAATTTCTAACGGCGTATCCCACGCGTTGTGGTCAAACCGCTATAACTTCTTCCTGAGATACTCGTCGATCGCCATCGGCCCAGAACCGCCGAACACAAGCCCCGCAAGACAAGCAAGATAAAGCAGGTTGCACTCGTAGCCCGGCGGCCCGAACTGGGCCCGGCCGGCCGTAACGCTCATCAGTTTGATCGAGCTGAATCCATAAGGTAGATGGACCGAGAAAATCGCTACGAAGAGAAGCACGGCCATCGGCAGACTAACAAGGGGGACGAAAGCTCCCAGCAAGACTGCGAGACCGCCGATGAGCTCGGTCAGAATGGTAATCCATGCCATGAGATGAGACGCGGGCACGCCGATAGCATGCAGGATGGCGGCGAAGCTTTCGGGCCCCTTGGACAGTTTGGCGAACCCGTGCTCCATAAAGCCATAGCCAACAATCAACCGCAGAGGCACGGGAGCCCAACGGGCTACTGAAGGTCGTATTAGGAATGCAAAAAGGCTGCTGATTTTCATTTTCAATGATTGGCGAAGTTCGTTCATAGGCGAAAAGCTCCTTCGTTGATTGATGTCGAACATTCGAAAGCGCGAAATAAAATCAGGCTGGTTTCGGGTGTTTCGACATGCCAACATTATGATGTTATAATGTCTTAGTGGTTACAGCTTTTGGGAAATTATTTTATCGACGCCTTGCCCCTTGGACCTGGAATGCGGGATAAAAGACTCGCTGCGCCGCAGCGGCCTTCCTTCGGCGAAGCGTTGCGTTTCTGGTTCAAGCTCGGGTGGATCAGCTTCGGCGGTACAGCCTCCCATCTCGCCATCATGCATGACGAGTTGGTCGAGAAGAAGCGGTGGATCAGCAACGGAACGTTTCTCCATGCGCTGAGTCATTGCATGATTCTTCCCGGGCCTGAAGCACAACAGCTTGCTATCTACATCGGCTGGAAACTGCATGGCAAACGAGGCGGCGTTGCTGCCGGAACACTCTTTGTGCTGCCCTCCATGTTTGTTCTTCTAGCGCTGAGCGTGATCTATGTGAGGCTCGGTAGCCTGCCGTGGATTGCTGCGGTGTTTAACGAACTAAGGCCTGTCGTCATCGCTTTAGTAATAGTCGCCTTACAAAGGATCGCCAGAAGGGCCCTGCGCGGTCCTGTGCAAGGCGCCATTGCGGTTGCTGCGTTTGCGGCAATGTTCTTCTTTGATGTCTCGCTGCTGGTGGTGATGTTTGGCGCTGTTGTTCTGGGAATCGTCCTGGGGGCGTTGCGGCCTGGCCTTCTCCACCACTCTGGAGAAACGGCCGCTGAAGAGGATGAAGAAAGCTACTACATCCACCGCGGTTCGATGGCGCCGGAACCTACCCCTGTACTAAAGCCTGCTGTGAAGGTGGCTACGAGCGCTCTCTTTCTTTGGCTTCTGCCCTTGCCGTTCTTTTACATTTTTGTGAGCGATTTCCATTTTTGGCGAGATCTCGCACTGTTCTTCACCAAGACCGCCTTCGTGACCATTGGCGGCTCATACACGGTGATTCCTTACGTAGCGAAGATTACTGTAACGAAGCTGCACTGGCTGACCAGATCCCAAATGATGGACGGTTTCGCTCTGGCCGAGACAACCCCAGGCCCTCTGATCATAGTGGTAGCCTTTGTCGGCTTCCTAGCCGCGTACAACCACTTCCATGGCTCACTGTGGATGGGAACTCTGGGCCTCCTCGCAACGAGTTTTTATACGTTTCTTCCGTGCTTCCTCTTTGTCTTCGCCGGTGCGCCGCTGGTGGAACGAACCCAAGACAAGCCCATGATCGGAAGCGTCCTGCAGCTCATTACCTCTGTCGTGGTCGGCGCGATCCTTGAGCTGACGGTCTTTCTCGGGAAGCCCGTAATCTTCCCATCAGGAGTTGTGGGTCTCAGGCAACTCAATGCAATCTCTCTGGGCTGGACGATGCTGTCGCTTCTCCTGCTCCAAAGATTCAAACTGAAGATCGTTCCCCTGATCCTGCTGGGCATTGGGTTCGGTCTGATTCGGTATTTTCTCGGATTGTGAACGACATTAGACAAAATTCCCGGTTGGCCGGCGACTCGGAAGTTATCCTCGGCCCTGACTTCCATCGGCCAATCGGCCAGATAGATAACACGCAATCCTTGATTTAGGTACACTGAATGATTCAGAGATGAACATTCTCGGGATCAATGCGTATCACGGCAACGCTTCGGCCGCCCTTGTTTGCGACGGCAAGCTGGTTGCCGCCGTCGAAGAAGAGCGCTTCAATCGCGTGAAATATGCCGCGGGCTTTCCCGCTGCCGCTATTCGCTACTGCCTGAAAGAGGCAGGCATCACGCTGACTGATCTCGATCACGTGGCCGTCCCGCGCAATCCCTACGCGCGCCTCGGCACGAAACTCTTCTACGCCTTGCGAATGCCGTCGTTCGCGCGCGAACGCGCCAAAGTGCTCACCAAATTCACCGGAATTCCCACGGCGCTCGCCGGGGCCTTCGACAGCGACCCCGCAAAAATAAAATCAAAGTTTCATCGCGTGGAGCACCACCAGGCCCATCTCGCCAGCACTTTTTTCGTTTCCCCGTTCGAACAAGCCGCCCTGCTTTCCGCCGACGGCCTCGGCGACTTCGCCAGCTCCATGTGGGGCCTCGGCACCAGCAATCGCATGCGCATTGACGGCGCGATCGCCTTCCCCCATTCGCTCGGCCTTTACTACAGCGCGGTCACGCAGTATCTCGGCTTCCTGAAATTTGGCGACGAATACAAGGTGATGGGCCTCGCCGCCTATGGCCAGCCCGCGTATCTCGATGCCTTTCGCGACATCCTCCGCTTCAGCAGCAACGGCGGCGATTTCGGCTTCAAGCTCGGCCTAGACTATTTCACGCATCACAAAACCGGCCCGGAAATGTCCTGGGCCGAATCCGATCAAACACCCACGCTCGGCAAAATGTTTTCCGACTCGATGCCGCGCCTTCTCGGTGCACCCGCGCGCCAGCCCGACGAACCTCTCGAACAGCGCCATCGCGACCTGGCCTCCACTCTTCAGGCGCGCCTCGAGGAAGTCTATCTCGGCATGTTAAAAAAACTCGCCGCAAAGACCGGTGCAAAATCCGTCTGCCTCGCGGGCGGAGTCGCCTTCAACTGCGTCGCCAACGGAAAAATCTTCGACGCCACGCCATTTGAACAAGTCTACGTGCATCCCGCCGCGGGCGACGCAGGCCTCGCCGTCGGCGCCGCCTATTACATCTGGCACCAGACTCTCAGCCAGCCTCGCTCGTTCGCGATGAATCACGCCTACTGGGGCCCCGGGTATTCTCCCGAGCAAGTCCGCGCCGCCGTGCAAGCCAGCAGCGTCTCGCAAGGCGGCTACTCAATCGCTGAGTTACAAGAAGAAGAACTTCTCCGCCGCACCGCCGCCATCATCGCCGACGGGAAAATCCTCGGCTGGTATCAAGGCCGCGCCGAATGGGGCCCGCGCGCGCTCGGCAACCGCAGCATCGTCGCCGACCCGCGCCGCCCCGAAATGAAAGAAATTCTGAACCGCCGCATCAAGCACCGCGAAATCTTCCGCCCCTTCGCGCCTTCCATCCTCGCCGAAAAAACCGGCGAGTGGTTTGCGAAGTCGCATCCTTCGCCGTTCATGAGCCTCGCCTATTCCGTGCTCCATGAAAAGCGCGGCAAAATTCCCGCGCCCACTCACGTCGACGGCACCGGCCGCCTGCAAACCGTCACCCGCGAAGCCAATCCCCGCTTCTACGCGCTCATCCGCGAATTCGAGCGCCAAACCGGCGTGCCCGTCGTCTTGAACACTTCCTTCAACGACAACGAGCCCATCGTTTGCCGCCCCGAAGAAGCGCTCGACTGTTTCCTGCGCACGCAAATGGACGCGCTTGTTCTCGGCAACATTCTCATCACCCGCCCATGAAACCATTCACGCCAAAGCTCGCGCCGTGGGGCCCGCCCGTCCTTCTCGGCATTCCCCTCGACCACAACTCCTCTTTCCTGCGCGGTCCAGCCCAGGCCCCTCCGCTCATCCGCCAAGCGCTGCACTCCGACGCCTGGAACAAAACCACCGAAACCCGCGTCGACCTCGGCACTCCGGGAATCTTCGAAGACGCTGGCGACCTGCCGGCGATGGAGACGCCCGACGCGTTCACGCGAATCGAAGACGCGATCGCAAAAATTGTGGAAGCCGGAAAGCGCCCTGTCAGCCTCGGCGGTGACCACTCCATCACGGGTCCAATCCTCCGCGCCATCGGCAAGCGCATCCCCGCCATCACCCTCGTCCACTTCGACGCGCATCCCGATCTCTACGCCGATTACGAAGGCAATCCGCATTCCCACGCCAGCCCCTTCGCGCGAATCATGGAGGCCCAACTCGTACACCGCCTCATTCAAATCGGCGTCCGCACCCTCAACGCACACCAGCACGAGCAAGCGGAAAAATACGGCGTGAAAATTTTCGAAATAAAAGATCTACCCGACCCAACGCATCTCAACCTCGCCGGACCCATCTACGTTTCCTTCGACATGGACGCGCTCGACCCCGCCTTCGCCCCCGGCGTCTCCCACTGGGAACCCGGCGGCCTGACCACGCGCGAAGCCATCAGCTACATTCACGATCTGCCCGGCCCGATCGTCGGCGCCGACATCGTCGAATTCAATCCCATCCACGATTCCACCGGCCTTACCGCCACCGTTGCCGCCAAAATCCTGAAAGAACTCCTCGGCAAGATGCTGGCCACTTAACAAAACGCCGATGCCTCGCCCCGAAAAAATATTTCTCTCCGCCGAGTGGCGCGACCTCGTGATGCTCAACTACGAGGCCGATCCCGCCTGCGTGCAAAAATACGTCCCGCCCGGCACCGAACTCGATTCCTTCGCTGGAAAAACATACGTAAGCCTCGTCGGGTTCCGCTTCTGCCGCACAAAACTTCTCGGATCCATCCCGATCCCATTCCATACCGAATTCGAAGAGATCAATCTGCGCTTCTACGTCCGGCGTTCCACCGGCGGCGAAACCCGTCGGGGCGTCGTCTTCATCGCGGAAATCGTCCCCAAACGCGCCGTCGCCTTCGCTGCGCGATGGTTCTACGGCGAAAATTACGTTCGCCGGCCAATGGCGCATCGCGTCCACGCCGAAGAATCAAATCTAGAAGTGCAATATTCCTGGAGATCGAGGAGTCATTGGTGCAAGCTGCAAGCGCGCGCTGTCGGAGCGCCTTCTCTACCCGCGGAAGCAAGTCTCGAACAATTCATCACCGAACATTACTGGGGATATTCGCGCCAGCCAAATGCGGGCACAGTGGAATATCACGTCTCGCACGCCCCTTGGAAAGTCTGGAGCGCCAGCCACGCCGAATTTTCCGGGGACACCCGTGATCTCTACGGCGACGAACTCTCTCAATTGGTGAAGAAAAATCCCGCCTCGGCATTCATCGCCGACGGCTCACCCGTAAAAGTCCTGCGGGGATGCGCATTGTCATCCTGAGCCTATCCGATAAGGATAGGCGAAGGACCTCAACGTAAAGTCCTTATAACCACATAACCGCCGTCACTTCATGTTCTTCGCCGCAACCGCCCCAGCCACCTTCAATGCAATCTTCGGCGGATGCAGCAGCGTGTTGTGCACCAGGCAGTGTTCCACCGCCTCCTCCACACCCTTCCTGTGCTCATCGCTCAATTCCACCGGCGCGTCCACCTCGATTACGAAATTCGTCATGCGCGCCAGCGGGTCCTTCACTTTTTCGCAGGTCACCCGCACCCGCGTCCCCTCGGTCGCCAGTTTGTTTTTGCGAAGATATTGCGCCGCATAATATCCCGCGCACGATCCCAGCGAAGCCAGCAGCAACTCCGGCGGCGTCATGCCCTCGTCAAAACCGCCATCACTGGTCGGTTGATCGCTGATGATGCTGTGATTTCCAGCGCGTATCTCAAACTGCACCGAACCCAGATGCTCTACCGTAATTTCCATTCAAGTCTCCGTCCCGGAGCGAACCGCTGCGTCCCGGCAACCATCTTCCGAAACTCGCTGCAGCAAGGTTTTTCATTTCAGGTATAGCAGAACGCAGCGCCGCCGCCAATCACCCGGACTGCGGCGATTAGGCCGGTTCTGATCCCGCGTTCACGGGAGATTATTTCGTAGCGTAGAAGAGGTAATCAGCAGAATACGGCACGCGGACTTCCTGCCCGGCATGCGAAGCGTCACAGCCGGACGCCGGCGCCTTGCCGCCCTTGGTGTTGATCCGTTGGATGGTCGTAGCGCGCGAAAGCACCCCATTGCCATCGTGGCTGACGATGTTAACCAGAAGCCATGGAATGGAATCCGCGTCCGGCGAAGGCGCATTGGCAACGGCTTTTCCGGTGACGCGGCTGCCGTCGTTCGCTTCCCAGGAAGGTCCGGCGAAATGCTTTCCGAAGAGTTTGCCATCCTTGTCAAAGAGCTGCGCGTCGGGAGCCTTCAGCGTCCACGCGTATTGTGCGGGGGCGCTCATGCACGCGTAGACCTGGTCGCCCTTCGCGTGCACCTGGAGTAGAAGTTGTTCGTTAGCGGGCGGTTGGAGTTGCTGCGGAACTTGCTGCGCGCGAGCAGAGAATGAAGGAATCATGCTTGCGACGGCGAGCAGAGTGACGAAAGCGGATCTGTAAAAACTCTTGTGCACGGTACAGTTCCTCCTGTGAGCCTGCCTCTCGGGCCCAACGCCCAATATAGCGTAATTCAACCCAACGACGTCGAATCTCTAACGATTTGCCGCAAACTCCCCTCCGCCATCAGGCGCAGGAAGATGGCCTCCTGCGGCTCCCTGCGGGCCGGGTATTTGGGCCCCAAAGACGAAAGTAACCTTCCTCGCTCGTTTTCATCTATTTAGATGGTTGCCTAACTATCGCAAACGCGAAATGCTCGAGAAACGAGGAATATAATGGGGAAACTAACCAATCAGATTGCCGTTGTAACCGGCGCGTCCAAGGGTATCGGCGCCGGAATTGCCATTGCGCTCGCCGCCGAGGGTGCTTCCGTCGTCGTCAATTACGCCTCCAGCAAGGAAGGCGCAGACCGCGTCGTGAAAGAAATCACCGGCAAAGGTGGCAAGGCCGTCGCCATCCAAGCCGACCTATCCAAGCCCGCCGACGTCGCTCGCTTGTTCGCGGAGACAAAAAAAGCCTACGGCAAGCTGAATATCCTGGTGAACAACGCCGGCATTTATCAGTTCTCGCCGCTCGATGGCGTCACCGAAAAACTCTTCCACGACCACTTTAATCTCAACGTGCTTGGCCTGCTGCTCGCAACCAAGGAAGCCGTGAAACTCATCGGCCCCGAAGGCGGCAGCATCATCAACGTCGGCTCCGGTGTCAGCACCATCAACCCGCCGAACAGTTCTGTGTACACCGCTACCAAAGCTGCCGTTGATTCTATCACCGGCGTGCTCGCCAAGGAATTGGGCCCCCGGAAGATTCGCGTAAATTCCATCAATCCCGGCATGATCGAAACGGAAGGCGTCCACGCAGCTGGATTCGCCGAAAGCGATTTTCGCAAATGGGTGGAAGCGCAATCGCCGCTCGGCCGCATCGGCCAGTCCGACGACATCGCGCCCACGGCGGTCTATCTGGCTTCCTCCGACTCCAAGTACCTCACCGGCGAAACCATCCGCGTCACGGGCGGCATCCTCTAAGAAAGTTGCCGCGCCAGCGGCGATTTTCATCATGGCTGAAAAGGAGGCCGGCCTCCGGTCTAACGAGCCGGCCTCCAATAGTCGAAATCTTTAATCGAGCTCTAATTTCCAGGTGGCGAGTAATCGGAAAACTCTTACGCTTCTTCAGTGGCTTCGTTTTCCCCTGTACAATCTTCCCGTGCGCGTTCTGCTTCTGAATCTCTACTACCCGCCGGACACCTCTGCCACGGCGAAAATGGCGCAAACCGTTGTCGCGGCCCTCGCTGAAAAGCACGACGTCACCGTGCTGTGCGGCCGGCCTTCGTACGATCCCACCGAGCGGCGTCCCTGGCGTCTCTTTCAATCGGAACAGTCCGGCCGCGTGCGGATTCTCCGCGCCGGCTCGTCGGATTACCCACGCACTCAGATGACGAAGCGCGTGTTTAATTACCTCAGCTATGTTTTTCTAGCGGTACCGCGTGCGTTGTTTGTCCCCTGTGACGTCATCCTCGCCATGACCGATCCTCCGTTCGAAGGAATTGTTGGCGCGTTCGTCGCCCTGCTGAAACGCAAGTCGTATGTCTACAACATCCGCGACCTTTATCCGGACATGGCCATCGGCGGCTCCATCGTCAAGCCTGGCTTGCTCGCGCGCGTCTGGGAAAAGTTGCATCGCTGGGCGTTGCGCCGCGCAAAGCGCGTGGTGGTCCTCGGCGAAGACATGCGCAACCGCATCCTCGCCAAAGGAGTCGACCCGTCCGCCGTCGTCGTAGTCCGCGATGGCGCGGAAATCCCCGCCAACAACGCATCCGCTCCCGCAATCGACACCGATGTGATCCACGCGATTCGCGGCGATTTCCGGTTTGTCCTCTTGCACGCCGGCAACCTCGGCTTTTACGGCGCATGGGACACGCTGCTCACCGGAGCTGCCTCGCTCGCCGCCGATGGCATCGGCCTGGTCTTTGTCGGCGACGGCGCGCAGCGTCTCCGCCTCGAAGCCGCCGCTGCCCATATTCCCAATGCCCGCTTCCTGCCCTTCTTTCCCGCCAACAAAGTCTCTTCGGTTCTCGCGGCCGCCGACGCCCACGTCATCACCGTCAAAGGCGGCCTCGAAGGAGTAGTCGTCCCCAGCAAAATGTACGGCATCCTCGCCGCGGGAAAACCCATCGTTGCCGTCGCCCCCCGCGAATGCGACGTCGCCTCCATTGGCGAAGCAAAAGGCTTTTCGATTTCCGTCGACCCCGATGATCCCGCCCGCTTTGCGCATCTAGTCCGCCAACTCTCCCACAACCCCGAAACGCTCGAAAAAATGGGGCGGGCCGCCCTCGCCGCGGCGCCGGACTACGAGCGCTCTGCGGAACTCCGCAAACTCCAGAAGATTGTCGAGGAAGCGGCGGCCAGGTGAACGCTAGCTAGAGAGTGTCATCTCTGAAAGCGCGACGCTCACCATGCAATTCCGGGTAGCCGTTCGTTTTCCAGTCATCTCTACGCCCTCTATGGGGCATGAACATGTTCCGGAGGTGTGTCGCATTCATCCTGCGGTCCCG
>Ga0210407_10000207_pt1 | contig 73900 bp, 49 predicted proteins | sample IncBWC27MmetaG_FD_150860 | JGI IMG/M metagenome (GOLD analysis project Ga0210407, IMG submission 150860) | Forest soil microbial communities from Barre Woods Harvard Forest LTER site, Petersham, Massachusetts, United States - Inc-BW-C-27-M | ecosystem: Environmental > Terrestrial > Soil >...
GCAAAGATCCGCGGTGTATTGCCGAGGACTATCAGCCGGATCTGCAACAATTCATGCGGGTCCGGCAAAAGTACCTGATCTATACCGATCACTGAATGTCGAGCGATAAGAGGCGTGGCCGTTGAAACATTCGATTTCAACGAGAACCGGCCAAGAATCTGTGAGCCGAAATGTATCCAAAAAGCCGAGAAGATCGTTTATAGGCATCCAGACGCGACGCGGTTTCTGCCCAACTCTGGCAAACGGAGTTGTTCAACAGCCACTTGCGTGTGCAATCCGAGAACATCAAACCTTGCGCCTGAGCGTTTGCTGAGAATTTGCGTGCTCATCCTTCCGCAAACTTGAGATGCGGTCACCCGGTGAAGGTAACTGCAAGTCGGCTAGCGTTCACCGATGGAGAGCGGTGGCGATTGCGATTGCTGTTTCTGCCTGAGTCACGGCGGAGCGGATGCGACACTTGATCGCGGACTTTGACGCTGGCCCGAAGTCGGCTTCGGGGAAGTTCGAAATTCCAGTCAGAGCATGCTGATATCCGTCGGGTGAGGGATTGACGGCCCAACAATAGAATTCTGTCTTAAGCTAGCGCCTTATGGGGCGGAGCCCCGCCACCACACAAACTCATTCGCTTGACGTTCGAAGAGTCGGCGCCAGATGAGCGGAAAGTTTCTTACAGCCTGAGCCGCGAGTCGCTCGATGTACCGCCCGCCGCCGGAACATAGCACTGTAGCGTGTAATCCATCACCATGCGATCCGCATTGAAGCGCCAGCCAAGAGTGCGGATAGTCCGCTTCATGCGTTGGATCCACCCGCGCGGCAGGCCATCGCGATCGCGCTGATAGTACAGAGGGATCACTTCTTCCCGAAGAACTCGCATCAGGTCTTCCCCATCGCGCGTGTCGTGAACATCCATCTCGGAATGAGTTCGACCGTGTCCGATGGCGAAGCCATTGAGCCCGTCGTACGCTTCCGCCCACCACCCGTCCAGCACCGAGAGGTTCAAGCCGCCGTTCAACACGACTTTCTGGCCGCTCGTTCCCGAGGCTTCCAGCGGACGCCGCGGATTGTTCAGCCAGACATCGACACCCTGCGTCAAATGTCGGCCGACGTTGATGTCATAGTCTTCGACGAAGACGAATTTGTCGGCAAACTGCGAATCGCGCATCAACTGCGCAATCTGCTGCAGAACTCTCTTGCCCGGCTCGTCGAGAGGATGCGCCTTCCCCGCAAACACGAACTGCACCGGACGTTTCGGGTCGTTGACCATGCTTGCTATTTTTTCAATGTCGGCCAAAAACAGATTGGCGCGCTTGTAAGTAGCAAAGCGGCGCGCAAAACCGATGGTGAGCGCATCGGGACTAAGCACGCGTTCGAGTTGTTGCAGCACGGCGCGAGGTTCGTCGCGGCGCGCCGCCTGCTTGACCGCGCGGCGCCTCACAAACTCAATCATTCGCGACTTCAGATTGAAATGCGTCTCCCAAAGTTCGCCGTCGTCAACGTTGTCAATGCCTTCCCAGATTTTCGCCTCGCTGCTGCGCAGATGCCATCCCGTGCCCAGATGCCGATCGTAGAGCCGGAACATCTGCGGAGCCAACCACGTCGGAACATGAACTCCGTTCGTAACATGTCCGATGGGAACCGCGTCTTCCCGTTTGCCTGGGAAGAGTCCGGTCCACATGGCTCGGGAAACTTCGCCGTGGAGAGACGAGACTGCATTAGCACGCCGCGAAAGCCTCAGGCCAAGCACAGTCATGCAGAAGCGCTCGTCGCTCTCGGGATTCTCGCGTCCCAGCGCCATGAAATTTGCCTTAGAAAGCCCGAGGGCCTCGCGCATAGGTCCGAGATGTTCTTCGATCAGATCGGTATCGAAACGATCATGCCCGGCGGGCACCGGAGTGTGGGTCGTGAACACCACTTCCCGTGCAACCCGCGGCACCGCCATGTCGAAACTGATGCCCTCTTCTTCCATCCGTTGCCGAATCGCTTCGAGCACCGCGAATCCGCTGTGCCCTTCGTTCAGGTGAAGCACTCCGGGTGTGATGCCAAGGGCTTTCAGGGCGCGCAGCCCGCCGACGCCCAGCAGCAGTTCCTGATGCACGCGCACGCGGCCGTCGCCTCCGTATAAACGCGAAGTCATCTCGCGGTCCTCGGGCGTATTGCCTTCCACGTCGGAGTCGAGCAAAAACAAGTCGCAGCGACCCACCTTCACGCGCCAGACTTTTGCGTAGATGGAGCCGTGGCGGGTATCGACCTGCACCACGACAGGTCGTCCGTTTTTCCCGATGGCCGCTTCCATAGGCAGCTGGCTGACATCGGTCTCGAGGTACTCTTCGTGCTGCCAGCCGTCGCGATCAAGGCGCTGGCGGAAATATCCCTGGCCATAAAACAGGCCGACGCCGACGAGGGGAATCCCAAGATCAGAGGCGCTCTTGATGTGATCGCCGGCCAGAACTCCAAGTCCGCCGGAATAGACCGGGAGAGACTCGTGCACGCCAAATTCGGCGGAGAAATAGGCCACAGGACGGGGTCGCAGCACACCGGCGTGGCGCGCCCCCCAGGTCCGCTCCGCCTCTTCGTACTCACGCAGTCGACGATAGGCGTAATTGATCCGGCTGTGCAGGACGAGCTCCGCTGCGCGCGCTTCGAGTTTGGGGAGAGGATACTCGTTCAGCAGTGACACCGGACTGTGATTGAGCTGACTCCAACGCAGCGGATCGAGATCGCGGAACAAGCTGGCAGAATCGTAATCCCAGCTCCACCACAGGTTGCGAGCCAGCGCCCAGAGCCGCTCTTGAGCGGGCGCGATGAAACGGTCGAGCATGCGGGCTTCGCTCACTATAGGCGCAACCCGGGTCGCGGCCTCCGTGAGCAGGCGAATCTCTTTCTCCGGGAAGATACGCGGCTCCAGGGTTTGAACCACCAGAACGCCTTGCAGCACACCGCGATCGATGAGGGGGACTCCCAGGAACGATTGATAATCATCCTCGCCCGCTTCTTTGAAGTACTTGAAGCGAGGATGATTCCTGACGTGTTCAACGGCCACCGGACGGACCTGTTCCGCGACCAGGCCGGCGAGTCCTTCATTGACCGCCATGCGAAGTTTGCCGACGCATTCATGGCGAAGCCCGAGCGTCGCTGCCAGAACCAGATTGGCGCGGTCTGGCTCCAGCAGGTAGGCTGAGCAAACGTCTGTGCCAAACCGGCGGGCGATTAGCGCGACTACGTTCATCAGGGTCTCGGCGGGCTTGCCGGGCTCCGCCGCCAGGTTCGCAATTTCGTCCCACGTCAGCACATAGCTGGCATCGAGAGAGCAGGCAGCGTGGTCTTGAGCCTGCACTGGCTCGTTCGGTTGGTCCAACTTTATCTCCATTTGCTTAAATTCCTTGGGTCTTCCGGCCGATCATCCAATGACGATCGCCCAATAACGACCACCAATACGAGCGGACGCTAGACGGCCGGGGAAAACCATCCCACAGACCATTCTATCGGGCGAAGACGGAACTCCTCTACGTCGGCTGCCGGATTGTTGATTACTACGGTGCACATCGGATGGCCAAATTGCTGTTTTCCGCTTGCCCTATACCGATATTTGGCCTCACTAAAGACTTTAGTATCCGGTTTGTGCCGAGTCCAATTCGAATTGTTTATGGTTCGCATTAGCGTAGCGACGGCATCCCGCGGGGTTCGCAGCAGCACCTTCGACTCTCAAGTTACACTTTAGAAGTCCGACTCCAGTGCCGAAGTTCCGACGCAAGAGCGGAGTCGCAGCTCTTTTATACAAGGCCGTTCTATACAAGAAAGAGGAACCATGCACTACCGCGAACTCGGACGCACCGGTTGGAAAGTTTCGGATATCAGCTTTGGCGCCTGGGCCATCGGCGGCGCATGGGGCGGTGTTTCGGACGACGAATCCCTCGCAGCGCTGCACAAAGCCATCGACTGCGGAGTGAATTTTATCGATACCGCCGACGTCTACGGCGATGGCCGCAGCGAACGTCTGATTGCTCAACTCAAGAAAAGCGAGAAGCGCGAGATCGTGGTGGCAACGAAAGCCGGACGCCGTCTGCCGCGCCAGACAGTCGAAGGATACAGCCGCCAGAATCTGACCATGTGGGTCGAAGATAGTTTGCGGAATCTTGCGACCGACAGCCTCGATCTGCTCCAACTTCATTGCCCGCCGACGGCACTGTACGACCGGCCTGAGGTCTTTGGGATACTGGATGACCTGGTGGCAGCGGGCAAAATTCGCTACTACGGTGTGAGCGTCGAGAAGATCGAAGAGGCGCTGAGGGCCGTCGAGTTCCCCAACGTGCAAACCGTGCAAATCATTTTCAACTGTTTCCGCCAGCGTCCGGCGGACGAGTTCTTCGCCCGAGCTAAAGAGATGCGCGTAGGCATCCTCGCCCGCGTGCCCCTTGCCAGCGGTCTGCTGACGGGTAAATTCCATCGCGATTCCGCCTTCGCGGCCGACGACCACCGGAATTTCAATCGCCACGGACAAGCCTTCGATATGGGAGAGACATTTTCCGGCGTCGATTACAACGTCGGCCTTGAAGCTGTGGAAGAGATGCGAGCGCTCGTACCCGCCGGCGTCTCGATGAGTCAGTTCGCTCTGCGTTGGATCCTCATGTTCGACGCCGTGACCTGCGCCATTCCGGGTGGCAAGCGGGCGGAGCAGGTTGCGAACAACTGCCGGGCTTCGGACCTGCCGCCCCTCACCGACGAAGTAATGACCAGGGTGCGGCGCATCTATGACAAGAAGATTCGTCCACTCGTACAAAATCGCTGGTAGTTTGACTTTGCGATAAGAGCATCGCAATAACGAGCATCGCGATTGACATTGGAACATGCATTTGCCATAGTTTCAAAGCGGTTAGAAGATGGCGCGGGAAAACGCCTTACAGGGGCTCGGCAGTCGACTGAGAATGGCGCGGGGAGCGATATGAGTGAAAGCGATTTTTTGGTACATTCCCGGAATTTTCCTCCGGAGCAGGCGGGCGAACTTCTTCATCTGCCTCGCCAGCAAGCCCGATGGGAATGGATGAGCTTCTTCGTCCGGCGCCTGCAGCCCGCCGATGTCTGGAGCGCTCGCACCGAACACGAGGAAGCCGCCTTCGTGTTGTTGGGCGGAACTTGCCGGGCCGACTGGGGAAGAGGGCCGCAGCAAATTGGAAAGCGAAAAGATGTTTTTGATAGTTTCCCCTACGCGCTCTACCTGCCCTCCGGAAACGCAGTCACGTTCACGGCCGAAACCGTTTGTGAGATTGCGGAGTGCCGGGTGCCGTCGGAAGCACGGTTAGAGCCTAGATTGGTCAGACCGGTTGACGTCGTCAGCAGTCTGCGCGGGGGCGGAAATGCGTCACGCCAGATCGTGGATGTCATGCCTCCCGCTTTTCCGGCAGACAGATTGATGGTGATCGAGGTGTACACACCGGGCGGAAATTGGTCGAGCTATCCTCCGCATAAACACGACGTCCACAATCCGCCAGCCGAGGTTGACCTCGACGAAATTTACTACTACCGGATCCGGCAGTCGGACGGATTTGCGTTCCAGCATCTTTATTCCGGCGAGAACTCTAATTCTAGTTCCAATGAGCGAACCCTGAAGGCGCGGGATGGCGATGCGGTTCTCGTGCGCAGCGGGTATCACCCGGTGGTCGCCGGGCCCGGATACGACGTGTACTATCTGAATTTTCTCGCAGGCTCGTCCCGGGCTTTGGCGGTAACGGAAGATGCACAGCACGTGTGGATTCGGAACACATGGAACGGCATGGATCCTGATCCTCGGCTGCCGCTGATTAGAGAGTGACCCGTCTCGAAGCGGCCGGATGTGTGGCGAGCTTTTCCGAAAGTTGGCTAATCGCTTAGATTCCACGCTGGCGTATCCCATCGTTGATGGGCACATTCGTATCAGAAAGAGGAGTACCGGGTGCAATCGAACGATGTGCAATTCAACAACGCGCAACCGGCCGATGGGCAACAAAGCGATCGGCGACCTAACGATGGGGCGGCGACCGTACCGCGGTTGAAAAGAGTCCTCGGCCTCTGGGACCTGATTTACTACGGAATTATCCTGATTTCGCCGATCGCGGTTGTTCCCATGTTTGGCGAGGCGCAGATCCTTTCTCAGGGACACGCGGTAACGACACTACTAGCGGCGATGGTCGCGATGACCGCCACTGCCGTGAGTTTCGGCCGCATGGCTACGGTCTATCCGTCCGCTGGATCGGTCTACACCTACGTGAGCCGCGGCTTCAATCCTTACATTGGTTTTGTTATCGGGTGGGCGATGTTCCTGGAGTACCTTATTCAGCCTCTGCAAAACAGCCTTTACGCGGCTCTGACGATTCAGAGGTTGGTCCCACATGTCCCGTTAGCCCTGTTGTCTGCGCTCGCAGTCGGGGCCATGACCTGTCTATGCTGGTTGGGAATCCGCACTACGGCGCGTACCAACCAGATATTACTGGCGTTCATGTCGGTAATCATGGTGGCTTTTCTGTTCGAAGCTGTCTGGTATGTGCTGGTGCATCAACATTGGCAGGGTCTGGTTTCCGTGCATCCGTTCTATGATCCCCGGACGTTCAGCGTTCGCGCGATTACCGCAGGCACTGCTCTGGCCGCAACCACTTACATCGGATTCGACGGCGTCAGCATTCTCGCCGAGGAGGTTGATAACCCGCGGCGAAACGTCTTACTCGCAACGGTTCTGGTTTGCATTTTCACCGGGCTTTTCGCCGGACTTCAAGTGTATCTGGCACAGCGCGTATGGCCGGACTATCGCACCCTCAGCAACCCGGAAACGGCGTTCATGGATGTCGCGCAGGTAGTAGGCGGCTATCATCTTTTTGCCGCGTTCGGCGTAGTTCTGCTGGTGTCGAGTCTGGCGTGCGGACTCGCCGGACAACTCGGCGCTGTCCGATTGTTGTACGGTATGGGGCGCGACAATCTTCTTCCCCGGAAGATTTTTGGCCATTTGAATGCCAAACGCGGAAACCCGTCCTACAATGTGGCGATCGTAGGCGCGCTCGCATATGTCGGAACCTTGACCATGGCGTGGGAGCGAGCAGTTGAGATTCTGAATTTCGGAGCCCTGTTGGCTTTTATGGCCGTAAACCTGGCAGCCCTTCGCCACTTTGGTTTCGGTCGCGGTCGTACTGAAAAGCGAAACATATTGCTCGACATCATTGCTCCGATCCTGGGATTTCTGTTCTGCCTGGTGATTTTCCGGGGTCTGCAACAGTCAACTCTGGTCGCGGGCGCTATCTGGCTGGGAGTTGGGAGCTTGTACGTGATTCTGAAGACAAAGGGCCTGCGCACCAAGCCCCTTGAAATTGATTTCAGCGAATCCTGAGAAAAGAATCCAGTTGCTAGCTGCCAGCCCGCACCAGGGGTTCGGAAACACTGGAGTCGTGCGTTTGTGTTCGTGACACATGGAGCGCGAATCCGCAAGACTCACGAACGCGCAGTTCCGGTTGCAACTTTCTGACGAGAGCCTTACTGCGATCGCCCGCAATGCGTCGGATGAGTAACTCGGCAGCTTCACTGCCCAGTTGGTGTTTGGGTAACTCCACCGTCGTCAACCTGGGACGGAAGATGCCCAGCCAGGGATAATCGTCGAAGCTCACCAGCCCGAAATCTTCGGGACACTTCAATCCTATTTCCTCGGCCGCCTTGAGCAATCCGATTGTCATAAGGTGGTTCGCGACGTAAATTCCGTCGGGCCGGTGGGAAAGTAGAACGTGCCCCGCGCGAAATCCGGATTCAATCCGGTAGTCCCCTTCGACGACCAATTCGGGGTCATAGGGAAGATCCTTCGCCTTGAGAGCGTCGTGAAAGCCCTGCCAACGGGCTTTGGCATTGCTGATTTTCAGGGGGCCGCTGATCAGGCCGATGCGGCGCCTGCCCGCTCGCGCCAGATGGCATACCGCTTCATAGGCTCCTTGATAGTCATCCGTGATCACTGCGTCTTTGGTCAGCTTCGGATATGTGCGCATTACCAAAACGAAAGGAACCTTCATTTCCTTGATCATCTGGCGCATAGCGGGCCGGAAGTCTTCGGCAGCTTTCGTCAGCAAGATCCCGTCTACTCGCTTAGAAAGTAGTAATTCGACTGCGCGCTCTTCCTTATCGAGGTTGTCATCGCTGTTACAGAGCAGCAGGTTATAGCCATGCTTCTGCGCGGCATCCTCGGCGCCGCGAACCACCATAGGGAAAAAAGGATTAGCGATGTCGGGCACGATCATGCCGATGGTGTGGGTCCGCTGTTTCGCCAGACTTCTGGCGATGAGATTGGGGCGGTAATTCAGTTTCTGGATTGCCGATTCGACACGCTCAAGAAGCTTCTTGCCGACGTGGCTCTTCTTATTAACCACGGCTGAAACCGTAAAGACGGACACTCCAGACTCGCGAGCGACGTCATAGATGCTCGCCGCCTTGGCAGACTTTACTGGACCGTCTTTTTTTGAAGCACACATACCTTATTAGCTTTCACGATCCGCGCGGCTCAGTCGCTGGTTCCGGATCGCCTTGTGGTCCAGCCCCCTGACTTCCTCAATATTCGTGAGCACCTTGTGGATTGCCTCTGCGATGGCATCCACGTCCCCCATGTTACCGAGAAATAGCTGGTGAGGAAACCACACGGCCTCGTGGTAGGCGGCGCGGTCGGCCTCAGGACAAGAATACATGCTTCGAAGGTCGAGCGGTTTCTCGCGCCCCCAGCTCAGCGCCGGGAAGTCAACCGGGTCCAGCGGGAACAGCGAACTCTTGAACACGGGCTCGTAAAAGAGTCCGTCACACGGGATCCCTTCACTTTGCAGGGCCGCCACAAACTCCGCGCGGGGCACGTCTTTCACCTGCTTCGAGAAATATTTCAGAACGTATCCATAGGGTGCGAGGCGAGTAATTCGCGGGTCGGGCTTCAGCAGGCCAATGCCCGGCGTCTTCTGCAACCGAGTTTCGAAGTGTTTCATGTTTTGTTCGCGGACCTTCGCCTGCCCCGGAAGCCGATCAAGCTGGGGACCGAGAACGGCCGCCTGGAATTCGCCCAGGCGGTAATTGAATCCTATAATACGGTGGTGAAAGAGATCGGTGATGCTGGCGCGCCCGGCGTTGATGTAGCTTTGGACCTTCTCCATGTACTCCAGATTATTGGTGATCACTGCTCCGCCTTCACCGGACGTAATGAGCTTGCTCGACTGGAAACTGAACGCACCTATATCTCCCATCGAACCCGCACCTTTGCCCTTCCACATACCACCATGGGCGTGCGCGCAATCTTCGACAACTTTCAGATTGTGTTTCGCCGCGATGCGCAGGATCTCGTCCATGTCAGCGAAACGCATTCCTAAGTGGACTGGAAGAATCGCTTTGGTCTTCGGCGTGATCGCTTTCTCAATCAACTTAGCGTCCAGACAGTAAGTGTCCGGATCGATGTCCACGAATACCGGAACCGCGTTGATTAGAAGCACTGGACCGACGGTTCCCTCCCAGGTATAGGCCGGCACAAGCACTTCGTCGCCGGGCCGAATTCCGATGGCTTTCAACGCCGCCTGAATCGCGACCGTCCCGGTATTCACGCACTGGGCATATTTCGCAGTGTGAACTTCCGCAAACTTCTTGGCAAAGGCGAGCGCGTGCTTACCGGGAAAAGGCTGGCCTCCCCATCTCGAACTGGTAAGTACATCCTCCAGCGCGAAGGCTTCTTCTTTGGTGGCGATCGGCCAGGTCGTAAAAGGAGCTGTTCGTAAAGGAGCACCACCAGTAATCGCAAGTTTTCCCACGTGCACAAGCCTCCAATCGGATTCGTGAAACATTTACTTAGCTGCAAGATTTCGTTGCAACCGGCAGGAACACTACCAGGCGCGCCTTCAGGCATCGGGGTTAGGGAGCATGAAATCGCCCACCAGACTGTCGAGGTCGTGACAAGCCGCGATGAACTGGCGGAGAGTCCGGCGGGTCGGACCGAACGAATCGAATTCTTCGATCGAGAGGCCCCCTTCAGTATATGCACGCCGGAAGTCGCCAAACTTCCTGGACAGTTCCTCGACAATTTTTGGTTCAACCGGCCGATCAATGCGGGAGCGCACTTCGATGTCGCTGGAGTTGAAGCGCACCTGCCACGAATAAGGAGGTGAAATAACAACATCGCCGCCAATGAATTCGCTCCAGTGCATATGGTTGCGAAACGCGGCCGAGAGCAGGCGAATTCTGTAACCACGCTGGCGGAACAACTGATAAGTCTTCTTGAATACTGCGACGCCTGCCCACTCCAGATAGCCAGGATCGATCGCGATATTTTCTTTCTCCACCAGAACCTTCAGCCAGTCATCGAGGCGTCCCACCATGATGGTACACACCGGCCCCATGGTTTTGATCGGTTTGCCCTCGCGTTCGCGCCGCTTGAAGCCGCGTTCCACCGCCTCCGCCACCGCCACGCATTGCGGCAAGGTAAAGCAAACTGTTGCGTTGATGCTGATGCCACGGTAAGTCGCCTCCTCAATCGCGGGGATTCCACCACGGGTAACCGGAATCTTCACGATCATGTTAGACGCCAACCGATTGAAATCTTCCGCCTGCTCGACGATAGCCTGTGGATCACGGTACAAGCGCGGATCGGTTTGGATAGACAGTCTTCCGTTCCTGCCCGGGTGCGCGTCAGAGCCGGCATCAAAGACCGGCTTCAGCAGGTCAGCGCCTTTGATAGAAATTTCGCGGACCAGTTGCCATGCAATCTCCTCCTCGTTCGCCGTGGGGCGCTCTTGGATGAGGCCGAGAATGCGGTCTTTCCACAGCGGCATCTCTTTCTTGAGAACTCCGAGCACGATTACCGGATTGCATGTTGCACCTACTGCGCCGTGTTCCATCGAGTAAGTCAGTTCCTGGATGGAAGCAGAGTCATTCCACAGGCAGGTCGGGGTAGACTGCGTCATTTCATGCAATCGGCTTTTGAAAGACGTGGCGGGCGAGTGGGTCATAAGATTCCTCCCCGAGAGCTGATTTCACGGCCGATCATGACGAAACCGTTTGTGAGTCACGACGCTGGCCGGACTGTTCAGTAGCGACCATGCACGACTTCCCCTGTAGGTGTGAATTTTCAGCCGCTACAGCGATGGCCAGCGCTCTGAGCCCGTCTTCGCCCGAAACTCGGGGCGGGCGATCGTTCAGCATGTTATGCACAAAATCCCGGACCTCCGCCAGATAGGCATCTGCAAATCTACTGAGAAAGTGGTCAGCAAGCACGTGTACGCCGCCGCCTGCAGTCAGGAAAGTTGCAGGCATCTTATCGACGCTGCCGACGAATATCGAGCCTTTTGATCCTACGATTTCCGTGCGTACGTCGTACCCATAGATAGCCTGCACATAGGACTCGACGTTGCCAATGGCGCCGCACTGATACTTCAGGTTGACGACGCTCGCAACAACGTCGCCGTACTGCGCGATCTCAGGACGAATTGCGACGGTAGTATAGGCGTGCACGTCAGTAACCTCGTCCCGCATGAGCCATCGCGCCAAATCGAAATCGTGGATCGTGTTGTTGTAGAAAACCATGCCGTTTACGTTCGATTGGTAAGCGGCAAGAGGAGGAACATCTTTATCGCGACCGACCGACTTGAAGATGACGGGCTCCCCAATCTCGCCGACCTCGACTCTTCTCATCGCCGCCTCGTAGGCGGGATCATAGCGTCGCATGAAACCGATCTGCAGACGAACTCCCGCTTTGGCAACGGCGGCCAGAGCCTCGTGTGCCTGCGGGAGGTCGGTCGCCAGAGGCTTCTCGCAGAGGATGTCTTTGCCGGCAGCGGCAGCTTCACAAATCGCGCGCGCGTGAAACTTGTCAGGCGTGGCGATGAGCACGGCGTCGACGTCTTTGTGCTCAAGCATGGCATCGAAGCTGCGGAACGAGTGCTCGACTTCGAGCTCGGCGGCCACCTCCCTGGCACGATCGGCCGCAACGTCGGCCACCGCAGCCAGCCGGGCTTCGGGCACAAGGCGGCGGAGATTTTCGGCGTGCCGCTTACCCATCTCTCCCACGCCGAGCACGCCAATTCCGAGCTTGTGCATCTGAGCCTTTCCCTTGATATCTTCTTCTTACCCGAGTAACTTCACTGCGAGATACTAGCGCGTCGCGGTGGTCAGCGCTAGGTCATTTACGACGCCTCGCAGATACTTCAAACTTACCGCAATACTCTCCGCCGGCGGAATCGCCGTGGCGCCAAACTTCACATCCTGCTCCACCACCATCCAGCCGGAATAATTGTTCTTGGCCAACACGCGGAAGAAGGCCGGAAAATCGATCGACCCCCGCCCGATGACGGTGAACGCTTGCCTCTCGATGGCTTGGTCAAACGTCAGTTTGTCGCGGCGAGCCTCGTCAATCACTTTCGCGTCTACATCTTTAATGTGCACGAAGCGCAGGACGCTCTTGAATTTGTCCGCCTCGGCGATAGTATCTCCGCCACCGTAAACGCAGTGGCCTGTATCCAGGCACAAACCGACACCGGTGTGCGAGGTTACATCAAAGAAACGTTCACACTCTTCCGGAGTTTCGACGTAAGTGGCAACGTGCGGATGGAACACAAGGTCGAGCCCGAACTCCGATGAAACCTTGGCCGCCTCGTCCACAACCTTGGCGACGTTCTTCCACTGGGCGGCCGTGAGCCCAGCGCTTCGATCGGCAGGCACGCGCCCGGAGATCCGGTCCCGCTCATTCGACTGTGCATCCGCTAGAACCAAGAAAGGCGCCTTCAATGCAGCCAGCAGGTTCCCAACTTTCCGTATATGCTCGACCGCAATTCCTCCCGATGCCGGATCACTCAGCACAACTGGAACGAAAGAGCCGAGCAGCTTGAGTTTTCGTTTATCGAGTTGCGGTTTCAGGATGGCAGGGTCGGTCGGAAAGAAACCGTAGGGGCCTAGTTCAGAGCCCGTATAACCAGCGGCAACCATCTCGTCGAGCATCTTCTCGTAAGATTGGTTCCACGAAGGCCCGGGATAGTCAAGCACACCCCAACTGTCGGGCGCCGATGCGAACTGAAAGCGCGTGGAAATATCTTTCATATTGATGACCTCGATAAGAATTTACGACAATAAGTTTTCGAAACCTCACTACCATAACTTACGACCGTAACTCACGACCATGGATCAATCACAACCTTCATCGAATCCGCCGCCATCGATTTCTTCACCGCCGCCTCGACATCACGCAGTCCGAAGCGATGAGTTACGAATTCCGCCAGCGGGTATTGCCGCATGTAGCGCGCCATCTGCCGCATGCTCGGTCCGTATGCAGCCGGCTCTTCACCGCCCACGCCGAGTATGCGGACGTTCTTGGCGCAAAGATGCCGATGAGGACTGATGGAAATCTCCCCCATATCCGAAAAATTCCCCGCCTCAATCAAAAGGCCGCCAAGGCGCAGCATCTCCAGGCCTTCACGCACCGCCCCCGGCACCCCCGCACACTCCACCACCACATCGGCGCCGCGACCGCAGGTGAGTTCCCGAACCCTTGCCAGGCGCTCACTTTCCGATGTTGCGCTTGCATCGATGATGTGGTCAGCGCCCAACTTTCGCGCGAAGTTCAGCCGATAGCCGGAGAGATCGACGGCAATGATCGTTCCCGCACCTAGCATTCGCGCCTTCATGACGAAACACATCCCCAGCGGCCCCGTTCCCAGCACCACGACCGTATCATCGAAACGGAACGACTCGTTCGGGAACGCCGAGATCTGTTTCCCCCGGTCGAGTCCCACCGTCACCGCCATAATCTCGGTCAGCACTGCGATCTCCGAGGGCAGGTCGTCGGGTACACGCACCATGAAACTGCCCGGCACGACATACAGATATTGCGACCATCCCCCAAACAGATGCGGAGGGTTCCGGGCGCTGATGTTATTCCCATAGTCAACCGTGTTCTCACAACAGTGATAAGGGAAGTCGTGCCGGCAGTAATAGCAAATCCCGCAACTTACATTAGGACCGACAATCACGCGGTCCCCAACCTTCAACGGGACACCTTCAAAGTCCGTATACTGCCCGTCGCCGCCTATCGCCGCGATCGTGCCCACGTTTTCATGTCCCTGAATGATCGGGAACGGCACCGTCCGAGGCGTGCCTCCGCCCCCATACTGGCCCGTGTAACCCTGGTAAGTGTGTTTATCGGTCCCGCAAATCCCGGAGACTTCCATCTTCACCAGAACACAACCGGGCGCGGGATCCGGCAGCGGATACTCGCGTATCTCGTAGTGTCCCGGTTCAACGAGGGTTGCTGCGAGTGCGGTATGGGCCGACATTTTCAGAATCCTGATTCACCAACCAAAACCAGCACAGCAATGCTTCAGACAAGTTCGGGGGACCGTAGTCCCCCGAGTTGTGTTTAGTTCTTCCGCAGCCCTCTTAGAAGTTCAACTTCAGGGAAAGCTGGGCGGTACGGTTCAGCAGCGACGTCGAGGTCACCTGCCCCACTGCACCCGACAGGATCCCAAGTGGCGTCGCGAATTGGGCATGGTTGAAGATGTTGAAGAAGTCGGCACGGAACTGGAGGTTCACCTGTTCGGTCAATTGCGTATCCTTGTGAAAGGCCATATTCCAGTTATTGATTCCCGGACCGTGGAAGAAACGCCGTTTCGTATTCCCCTCGGAGCCGACCGCCGAAGACACGAATACTGTCGGATCGAAATAGTAGTTGCCTTTAACCCCGCCGAGTGTCTGCACCTGCCGCGGATCGAATTTGTGTAATGGCCCAACTTGGTCAGGCGTGTCGACAGGCAGGAAAATCGGACCGCCAAATGCCGTACCGAGCAGAGAATGGTCGTCCGTTTCCACCATGGTCACCGGCAGGCCTGTGGAGAAGGTTGTGACACCACTGATCGACCACCCGTGAGTCAGGCGCTTTGGTCCGCCTAGCCGATCGATAGGAAGCACGTAGGTGTAGCTCGTTACAAAGTTGTGTGTTTGATCCCATGCTGAAAGGCTGCGACTCAGATTAGGATTCACTGGATTGAACTGTTCGCCGTAGCCAGAAGCGAGGTCCAGCGACTTGCTGTAGGTATAACCGAGAAGCATTTGTAAACGGCCGGACGTATGCCGGTAATCCAGCTGCAAAGAGTTATACGACGATTTTCCAGCAGTGACGAAATAAGAGTCATTGGCGAAAGGAATGACTCCATAGTTGCCATCGGGAAGCAGGGTTCCGATTGGCCCCGAGAGGCCGGCTGAGGCCTGGGCCGGCGTCAGCTCAACGCCCGGAAGCCGAGGGCGGGTGCCGAGCGTAACAGACGTGCCGTTGATGTAGATGTTGCTTTCTCCCGTCGGACCGCAGCCCGGGGTCGCCAGACACAATGCCGGATCGCCCGGGTTGGCGGACCTGGAGGAAAGCAGTCTGTGTCCCTGCGTTCCCACATAGCTCAAGGTCAGCAAATCCGCCCCTGTGAGCTGCCGTTGGAACGAAAGCTCATAATTCTCCGCATAGGGCAGGCGGTTCCCGTAGTAGAACGCCGGCGAACTACCGATAGTGCCGAAGGCGTTTAAGAACTCCGCCAGCGTGTCATAGGGGTAACCACTAGCCGGGTGGGTCGGAGAGACCCCTTTGGGCGGGGGAGCGACCGGGTAGAAGTTCTGAATCGACGATCCCGTCGCGCGATTAGTGAACGGGGCCGCGAATGTGGTCTCATTCTGACCTGTGAAGTCTCCGAAAGGGGCGTCGCCGATTTCATTGAAGTCGGTTGCGCCCTCAAACGAAGCGTACGACAGCGTGTAGCCCGCGCGAATGCTCGATGCCCCGGATTTACCGAACATCTTGCCCATCGCTCCCTCGTGATCGCCGAACGAATAGGCCAAACCGATTCGCGGGGCAAAATTGTTCCAGCGAGTGGGAGCCAGGGAGCGGGGAACGCCCTTGTCACCCGGGAAGAGCCAACCGGCGGGCGAGCCGGGAAAGACTTGTGACTGCTGTCCCGGAATGATCGATTGAATTTCGTTGAACTTCTCGTAAAACGGACGGCTGACGTCGTAACGCAACCCGAAGTTCACAGTGAGGTTCGGACGGGCGCGCCAACTATCTTGACCATACAAACCGAAATAAAAGCTGCGGCCGTATGAGGGGAAGGCTTGACCCTGGATATAGCCACTAGGCGCACCGAGAAGGAAGTCCAGGAAGTCAATGCCCGTTTCGCTTGCCTGGCCGTTGAAGTTGGAGCCGAAACCGAAATTGCCATTGGCGACGTTCGACAGGTTCTCTTCGAGTTGGTTGAAGTGATATTGACCACCGAATTTTATAGTGTGGGTACCAAGTACCTTACTGAAGTTGTCGGATACCGAATAGATATTGGTGATCAGCTGGTTCGGACGGCTGGGCACGCCGATGACGAAGTTGTTGAAGTCTATCTCAGGAATCCCCTCGACGCTGGGTGTGCCAGGGAAAATGCCGGGCTGCCGGTTGGCTCCCGAAGCAAATCCCAGATCGGATAGTGACTTCGAAGTTCCGCCCAGTGGGAGGTTAAACCTGGTGTTCAGCCGGAAATACCCGAGACGGAATTCGTTTACTGCGGCGGAACTGAGAGTTTTCACGTCGCTGAGCTCGATCGTGTGGGTTTGGCCCTTGCTGCCGACTGCAAATCCTGGATAAAGCGGGAAATTGCTGGGCCAATAAGGATCAATTCGATCGAAGCGGTCAAAGTAGTAGTAGGCGCTCAACAAACCGAAGCGTGAGTTACCATCCACGCGGCCGCTGAACTTGTTGTCGTGCAGATCCACTTTCCCCGAGCTGGTCGAAAATGTCCCGGTTCCATTGGCGCCGACCGTCGATGGAGCCGCCGGCTGAATGTACTGAAGAAGGTTGGCGGCAATCGGCGAAAGTAAACTGTTCGACCCACTGAGTGGAATGTTACCGGGGTTCGGAAAGACGCATTGCGCGGTAGTCGTGCAGTTCACTCCATACTGCGCTGTGCCGTTGCTACCAGGAACGTAGTCCGTGCCTAAGAAGTAGTAAGGTTGTCCGTAAGTAACCGGATATCCCAACGTGCTGGAGAGGTAGTTCGTCCAGGCAGTTCCAGGGTTCGGGTTGGTGGGGAGAGTATTGTCAACAATCGCCGGCACGAATCCCTTGTTGTTACTCGAGAACGTTTGAAGCGTCGCAAACGAATCGGCAGCCGCGGCCAGCGAGAAATCGCCGGACTCCATCTGAGCACTAGGGGCGTTGGGGATGGTTTGCGCCTTGCCTTGAATCAACCGGTTGCCTTGGTAATCCGCGAAGAAGAATATCTTATCGCGAACGATCGGCCCCCCGAATGTTCCGCCGAACTGGTTTTGGTGATAAGCGCCTTTGGCGCCGACCGGGTCGAAATAGTTGCGCGCGTTCAAACTGGTATTGCGCACAAATTCGAAGACATTTCCGTGCAAGTGGTTTGTGCCTGATTTCGTTACGACATTGATTTGCGCGCCTGCGTAATTTCCAAACTCGGCATCCACGTTGTTGGTCAGAATGCGAAATTCTTCAATGGAATCGAGATTAGGAACAGCTCCAGCGCCTGAATATCCGAGTTCTTGAACCAGCATCCCATTCAGGATGAAGCCATTCGCAGCTTCCCGCATACCGTTAACCGAGTACGCGCCCGCATTCAAATCTCCAGAGACCAGAGGAGGAGCAAAGCCAGCCGAAATAAATGGGCCGGCATAGGCGCCGGTCAAAGGAGACTGCGCGGAAGCTACGCCTGGCTGCAAGGACAAAAGGTCAGTGAAACTCCTCGAGATCAGCGGCACATCGGTCATTCGCTTGCCTTCGATCACCTCGCCCATCTGCGAGGTGACCGTTTCGACGTGCAATGCGTCGGCAGCGACTTCCACCTTTTCTGTCGTCTGCCCAACTTGCAGCGTTACATCGACGAGCAGGGCCGAGTTCACATCGAGCGTGAGGTCTCTTTGCCGGTAGGCCTTGAAGCCTTTCTCCTGCACATCAATTGTGTATTTGCCCAAGGGGAGCGACTGGAAGGAGTAGAAACCCTGACCATTCGTGGTCTGGGTTTGGGAAATGCCGGTTTGAGTATTGGTCGCGGTCACGGTGGCGCCGGCAATGGCAGCGCCGCTCGGATCCTTGACCGTACCCGAAATGCTGGCGGTGACGCCAGCGAAGAGCTGGCTGCAAACGAACAGAACCAGCGCAGCAACCAGAAAGCCTTGACGCCTAATCCATCCTGCCAGTTGCATACTGCCTCCAAGGTGAGACGAGCGCGATCACCATCGCACACACAGGCCGCGGGCTCCCGGTTGGCTTGGCGCCTCGATTTATCCAGCGACGATTTATCTGGCTACGATTTTATCCGGACGAAAATCCAAACGCGCGGATCCGAATTGCCAATCTAACCGGTTATCGCCTTTCCACGGCTTATAGTTTAGGCTCCGGCCTTTGTCAAGATATTTTGCGAATGCAGTCGCGGCTTCGGAAAACGCGCGCCACATCGCATGTGAATATGAAAAAGTGGATTTTTGGTTATTGTAACGATTTAATACATGAGAATTTCGGAATCGGACCCCGGTCGCCGGCGTATTTCGTTCTTGGCGGATGGAGACTGCTTTTCCCTGTCTTGTTATTTGTTTACCGGTCAAACCGCTGAGATGTGGTCCCCAAAATGAACCTTGCGATTGTCCCAACCATTGCGCGGCGTCAGACAGAAAATGCGCGCTACGCCCCACCTATCTCGATGCCGGGCGGAAAACAGCGCGCAATTCAATTGATCACCCAATAATAATGCTAGCCCTGCTGCGCTAGCCCTGCGACGGATGCAACACGCGGAACGTGCTGCCCCCGTTCGACCACACCAGCACCAGCGCATCCTGCCCGCTTGGCACGCCCGATAACGCCTGTGCCACTTCGGACGCGGATTTCACCGAGTGCCGGTTCACTTCCATAATGACGTCCCCGCGCTGCAAGCCCGCATTGTCGGCCGGGCTGCCGGGCTGGACGTCCTCCACAACGGCGCCATGAACCGGACCTGGTGCTTGTCCCTGTCCTCGTTCTTGCCCCTGCCCTTCCAGTTCATTCCGCACGTCCGGGGTCAAATCGCCGAGACTCAGTCCCCAACGGCCCTTCCCGTGTTCTCCGCCGGCAATCTCCATGCCTCTGCCGCCACCGAGCGCTTCGAGTTTCACCTCAACGCTCGTCGGCTTGCTGTTACGCATCACCAGCAGATGGATCGTTTCACCCGGCCGTTTTTGTCCGACCGTCATTTGCAACTGTCCGGCGTCGGCCACGGGCTTTCCATCGAGTTCCGTGATCACGTCTCCGGTGCGCAGTCCAGCCTTCGCTCCGGGCGCGTCCGGCTCAACCTGACTAATCAGCGCTCCCTCAGCTTTCTTCATCTGGAAGAACTTCGCGTTGTCGGGAGTAACGTCGGCAATCTGAATTCCGATATACGCGTGAGTTACTTTGCCGTCCCGAATCAATGTTTCCACCGTAGGCTGAACGATCTGAGCGGGAATCGCAAAGCCCATTCCTGAGAATGATCCCGAGGATGAAATCAGGAAGGTATTGATTCCGATGAGTTCTCCGCGCGCGTCAACCAACGCTCCGCCCGAGTTCCCGGGATTGATGGCAGCATCGGTCTGGATGAATTCGCCCGGCTTGCGTCGATCGCTTGCATCAGGATTGGGACGGTTCAGCGCGCTGATAATGCCTCGCGTCACCGTGAAGCGGAACCCGTACGGATTCCCGAATGCCAGCACCGTTTGTCCCGGATGTAAGCTGGCCGAGTTACCCCACGGAACACTCGGCAAGTTGGTTCCATTGACCTTGATCACTGCGAGGTCCGTCAGCGGATCGGATCCGACTAACTTAGCTGGAAAAACTTCCCGGTTACTCATGGTGACACGAATATCGACCGCCCCGTCGATCACGTGATTGTTGGTGACGATATATCCGTCAGGGGAGATGATCACACCGCTGCCCAAGCCGTGTTCCATCCTATTCTGAGGCTGCGACTGAAAATTGAACTGGCGGCCACCAAACTGGCGGCTGAAAGGATTGCCTGGACCGAAAAATTGCTGCATGTCAGGCATACCTTCCACTCCCGCGTCACCTTGCTGCGCGTTCACCTTCGAAGCTACTGTTACATTCACCACCGCCGGTGTAACTCGCGCCGCCAGGGTTTCCATTGCGCGGTCGAGTGTGAGCAATGCTCCCACACTGCTGTCATCAAGCGCCGCCGCTGCCGGAGCGGCGACCGCCGCGGTTGCAGACTTTGCAAAGTTAAACGTCGCTACCGTCCCGACAGCCACTACGGCAATCAGGGCAACTGCCAGATGCCTCGTTACCGCGGCCTTACTACGTTCTATCCACTTCTTCATTTTCTTTTCTCCTGTGAAACTAATTATCTAGTTGTTATTTGTAAAAAATTTTTGGCGCTAAATTGAGCGGGCGGCGGGCGCTCCCGCCAAACTGGTGCGGACTTTTCCCACCAGCGTCACTCGCCAGACTTGGACTCTCCACACCGCCGAATCGGAGTTCCCAAACTGCGTGGCTTCGATAAAGATCAGGGTCCGCAATTCCGGAACAGGTTCCTTATCCGCGCTTGTGCTGGCCTCGACTACTCGCTCGCGCGGCGGTACCGTGTTCGAAGGGGCAGCTTCTAGAGGTGCCGAATCAAGCTGGTGTGCGACAAAACTGTCCTCACGGATGCGTGCATGGCCAAATTTGGCAGTCCTCCCTCTATCAGTCGTCCCCAACGACGATGACTTGCGCGTGTGCAACGCGGCGGGAACTACAGCTGCCGTTGGGAGCGAAGGTGGAAGAGAAAGAGAAGAGGACCGGCTGACCGCAGCCGAGCGCGCGTGATCGGAATTGTTCGCGTGTGCGCCGCGATCAAACGCGACAAACTGCGGAGCGAGCGGCAGCGCCATGAGGCAGACCACTGAAAAAGCGCCGACCATAGCCAGCGCCGGTTTCCAGACTCGCGTAGCCGCCGGCCGGTTCTTGTCGAGAATTTGTGCGAGCCGCAGCGAAGCCTCGCGGGCTCGGTGTACAGCTGCCTGGGCCATCGACCATCGTTTGTCGGTTAGACGGTGCGCTAGACGATGCGCCAGACTCTTTTCCAGCAGCGAGACCAGACAGGTGGCGTATCCGTGCGGGTTGGCAGTTTCGGCCAGCACGGCGTCGTCGCAAGCCATCTCGCGTTCCACCGAGATATGCTTCTCAATCCACCACACCGCCGGATGAAAGAAAAATAAAGCGCGCACAATCTTCTGAATAAGATTTGTCCAGTCATCCCAGCGCCGCAGGTGCGCGAATTCGTGCAGCAGGATGACGTTCAGATCCTGGGGCGGCAGTTCTCGCAGCGTCCAGGCGGGCAGGACAATGGTCCGCTTCCAAAAGCCGATTGCGGCAGGCACGCGCACGTTTTCTGACGTGGCAATCGTTATTGAGTTTGAGATTGACTTTAAGACGACTGACCCTGACGCGCCGATCGCCTCCACAGTTTTTCGCACCGCCGGGTCAAGATCTGCAGCAACGATCGGAGTACAACTCCGGCGCAGCCGGCGCAGACGCCAAAGCCCAGCTAGTAAGCGCATCATCACCACGCACACGCCGAGAGCCCAGGCAAGAAAGACGAAAACCGCCCAGCGGCCAGGGATCGTGATGGCCGGCCGCAGGCTTCCCCACGAGTTTACCGATGGCTTCCCTGACGACATTCCCGCCGCCACCAGCACCCGCCCGCCGCCGATGCCGTCCAGCACAGGCAGCGCAGCGACGGTCAGCAACGCCAGGAACCACACGGCAAACCGGGTCCCCGAATTCTGCCTCCGCAAAACCCGCAGCAACGTCCAGGCAAAGACAGCGATCAGGAACCCTTCAGGAAGCGCGTTGAGAATGCGCTCGACTGAGATCTGCGACACCGTCTGAACCAAAAGCCAATTCATTTCGCGTCACTCCGAACTTTTTCGGTTAAATCGGTTTCCATCAGATCGTTGTCCTTCTGATCCAGCATCTGCCGCAGGCGGCCGATTTCCTCCGCCCCAATACCCTGATCCTCAAGAAGGTTCAAGACGAGCTGCTCGTGAGAGTTCTTAAAAAAGCGGCTAACCAGGTGCCGGATTTCCGAGCGCGTCGCTTCCTTCTGCCCGACCAGCGGCGTATACACGTGCGCCCGTCCATCCTTCAAATGTTTCAAATATCCCTTTCTCTCCAGCACGCGGATGGTAGTCAGAACGGAGTTGTACGCCAGGGCAGGCTTTTGAGTAATAGAATCAAGCACTTGCTGGACCGTGCCCGAGCCCTTGAGCCAGAGCACGTCCATGATCCGCAGCTCGGCTTCGGTCAAAGTTCCCGATTGTCTCGGCGGCACCGGAGGCCCTCCCTGGACCTTAGACGCTTCATCACGCGAAAGGTAACTAATTCTTTAGTTGCACGGAAAAAGTCGGGAGTTGCCTGGCGGCTGAGACCACCCCTAATCGATCAACATAAATTTGTAGATATCTTCATTCCAGAGAAAGACAGTGGCGGCGTGTCCGTTACCATCCGGCCCTGGGGGTGCGCTCGTTGAAAAATTGTGTGACGGAGTGCCAGAATTACAATTCAAGCCAATCGGAGTATTCGTATTGAGCTTCATTTCCGCGTCATTGTTTGCCTCGGTGAACCCCATCCCCTGCCAAACAGCAGAGTACACGCCACTCTGGTAGTACCCATCATCGACACTAACGAGGCCATAGATGTGGCGAATGTCAGTAGCCGGGTGACTGTTGAGATAGGTGGCTCCGACCTCGATCCCATTCACGGGTGTCGCCGTTGGTGGGGCAGACAAGTTAATCGCGCGCGCGATCACATGTTGATAGGCCGCAAAGGTCGCCATGTCTCCGCCTTGAGAAAACCCCGCCATAAGAATATTTTGCCAAAGCGGAGTTGCGCCTGAAAGATAGCTCCCCCAGTTTGTGCCGTTCTTGTTATACCCGTGGGTATTGAGATACTGCAGCATCATCGAGATCCTTTGCGTGACGGCATCCGCGGGGTTATTGAGATAGTAGGGTTGACCCGTTTTTGGGTCGTTCCCGCACTGCGACTGTCCCGGTGTCGAGCAAACTCCGGTCGCATCTAATTTTGCCTGAGAGATTTTGCCGTAACAGTCGGGGTCACCTCGGCAAATAGTGTCTTGAGCGGAGAGGTTCGAGTAATTGACACAGATCGTGTCAAATCCAAGCTTCGTATCAGCGTTATCAAATGCACTCGCCTGGCATATTCCTCCGGAACCTGGCAAATGGACAACCAGAAGATTTCTCCGTGGAACGGCAGGCGAGGCATAAGAAGCATATTGGTAGTCGTTTGGCCGGAACTGGATGGCAGAATCCACAACGCTCGAGACAATGCTGATAGTGGGGAGAGTTGACACGCCGACCGTGTTGGGCATCTGAGCCAAGGTACAGTCGCTGGCCACAGGAACATTGGAAGCCGCAGGGGAGAAGCTACTGCATGCGGTGCTGTAGCAGGCCTGAATCTGATAGTAGTAGAAGACGCCGACTGTGAGACCGCCGTCGCGACAGGCTCGCATGGATCCTGTTGTGTTGGTTTTCTTGAGATTTGCAAGTCCACTGCACGCGGCAACTTTGGTGTAACCAGAGCTGGGATTGGTCGAGCGCTGGAGGTTATAGTAGGCTGCGCCGTTCATGGAATCCCACGAGACAAAAAGCTGTCCAGTGGTTCCGTCCGATATATCTACTCTGAAATTGGTGGGCACAGGCGCTACCATAACGGCGAGAGTACCCGAACCGCTGATGGTGCCGACACTTGCGGTAATTACAGTTTGTCCGGTCGCTGCGCTCATTGCTAAACCGGACGCGGTGATCGTGGCCACGGCGGGAGAGGAAGAACTCCAAAGCACGATGCCGCTGACGTCATTTATCAATCCGCTGGCATAGGTGCCAGTGGCGCTGTACTGCTGGTTGGCTCCGGGAACGATCGTGGCAATCGGTGGAAAGACACTGATCGAGACTAGTGGGTCTTGCACAGCCAGCGGCGTAGAACCCGCAACCGTGCCGGATGTCGCGGAAATTATGGTTGTCCCCGCACTTGCGCTGGTGGCCAGTCCGAGCGATCCGGGCGTATTGCCGATCGTAGCCACGGCGGCAGACGAGGAACCCCATGTCACCGATGTCGTAATGTTCGCGGTGGACCCATCCGTGTATAGTCCTGTCGCCGTGAACTGCTGCGAGCCTCCAATCGGGATGGATGGACTCTGCGGATTGACTTCAATGGCCGCCAGGATCGCGTTTGTCACCGTCAGCTTGCCCGATCCAGTCACGGTGCCCGACCTCGCGCGGATGACGGTGCTTCCGCTGCCGGTGCTGGCAGCCATTCCACTACTTCCCGAGGTATTGCTGACGGTGGCGACACTCGGAGCTGACGAACTCCAATGGGCTGAATTGGTGACGTCCTGCGTCGAGCCGTCCGTGAAAGTGCCAACCGCGGTAAACGCCTGGTTCATTCCCAATGGGATCGCGGCAGTCGCGGGGCTCACGGTGATCGTAACAACAGAGGCCGGCGTAACAGTCAGCAGCATAGATCCGCTTGTTCCGCCGAGAGTAGCGGTAATTGTAGCTGTTCCGGTCGCGAGAGAAGTTCCCAGCGCGCTGGAGTTCACTGTCGCTACCACGGTGTTGCTGGACCCCCAAGTGGCCGAGGTCGTCAGATCCTGAGTGCTGCCATCCGTAAAAGTGCCTGTCGCGGTGAACTGCTGCGTTGTTCCCAATGCGATGGACGGGCCGGCCGGATTCACCGTGATTGAGATCAGCGCCGCGGTGCTCACGGTCAGAGTTGTTGAAGCCGAGATTGGGCCCGACGCCGCGGAAATACTGGAACTCCCACTCGCCACGCTGGTCGCCAAGCCCCGGCTCCCGTCGGCATTGCTGATGGTCGCGACGGAGCCATCCGACGAGTCCCACTGAACTGAGCCGGTAATGTCTTGCGTGCTGCCGTCGCTGAAGGTTCCAGTCGCCGCAAACTGTTCAGTCGTTCCCAGCGGGATGGTTGGAATCGCGGGCGTAATGGCAATGGAAACCAACGTGGCAGGAGTTACGGTCAAAGTGGATGAACCGACGGTGCTCGCAGCCGCAGCGGTGATCGTGGTCTGGCCGGTAGACGCGCTGGTCGCCAGCCCGCTTGCATTGGCCGTAGCGACTGACGGCGCCGACGAACTCCAGGTTGCCGATGTCGTCAGGTCTAGCGTGCTGCCGTCCGCGTAAGTTCCGGTCGCCGCGAACTGTTGGCTGGTCCCCAGCGCGATGGAGGCATTGACCGGCGTGACTGCGATTGAGACCAGGGCGAGGGAATTTACGCTCAGCGTTGCCGAGGCGCTGATGCCTCCGAGAGCGGCAGCGATGGTCGTGGAGCCGCCGCTCGATCCACTGGCTAATCCCGCTGTGGTGATCGCGGCGATGGCCGGTTGAGAAGAGCTCCAGCTCACGGAACTGGTCAGATCCTGCGTGCTCCCGTCAGCGTACAGTCCGGTTGCAACGAACTGCTGGTTCTGGCCAATTGCGACCGAAGGATTCGCAGGAGTAACAGAGATCGATTGCAGCGGGGGAGGCGTTACCGTCGCGGTCAGAGTCGTCGAGCCGCTCATCGAAAGAACGGTCGCGCTTATTGTTGTTGTCCCAGCCGTCAAGGCAGAGGCTAGTCCGCTCGAATCGACGCTCGCCACGCCCGCGTTGGACGAGTTCCAGGCCGCTGTGCCGGTAAGATCCTGCGTGCTGCTATCACTGTACGTTCCGGTTGCCGTGAACTGCTGAGTGCCGCCCACGATCACGGATGGATTAACGGGATTGACCGCAATGCTAGTCAAGACTGCGGTGCTGACGGTGAGAACTGCCGAGTTACTCACGGAACCCGACGCCGCCGTAATTGTGGTTTGGCCGGGAGCCAGCCCGGTCGCGAGGCCACTGGTATTAATTGTCGCCACCGATGGTGTCGAAGAACCCCAGCTCACCGATGCGGTCAGATCTTGCGTACTACCATCGGTAAACAAACCCGCGGCTGTGAATGGCTGAGTTGCGCCTGCAGCAATGGTGGGATTCGCCGGGGCCACGGTAACAGCCGAGAGGGTAGCGGGTGTCACGGTCAGCACTGTTGAACCGCTGACCGAACCTGCCGTTGCCGCAATTGTGGCTTGACCAGCCGCTACGCCGTTCGCCAGTCCTCCCGCTGTGGTGGTTGCGATCGATGGCACGGAAGAGTTCCAGCTTACCGATGTGGTCAGATCCTGAGTGCTGCCGTCGCTGAAAGTGCCGGTGGCGGTAAATTGCTGCGTGGTCCCGGCCGCTATCGAAGGGTTCTGTGGATTCACTTGTATGGAGGTCAGGCCCGGCACGACGCTCAAATTAGTTGAGACCGACTCCGCTCCCAGAGCCGCGGCGATAGTCGCATTCCCAATGGCGAGGGCGGTCGCCTGCCCGCTTCCGTTGACCGTTGCTATTGCAGGATTCGAAGAACTCCAGGTTGCGGAGGTGGTCAGATCGTGGGTTGTACCGTCGCTATACGTTCCTACAGCGTCGAACTGCTGAGAAAGTCCAGTTGCTATCGAAGGACTTAGCGGCGTGACGGCAATCGACTGCAGAGTGGGCTTGCACATCCCCCCGCTGAATGCGCTGTAGGCCTGCTGGATTTGTTGGGCACTCAACGCCTGGTTGAAGATCGCAACTTCGTCCATGAAGCCGGAGAACGATGGCTTTTGCGCGCCCAAATAAGCACCAATAACAAATTGTGGATACCAGGAAGAATTCTGCGATGCAATCGCACTCGCGACCAGGTTCCCATTCAAATACACCTTCACGGCGACTTCCGAATTGGAAGAGGAGTAGGTCATGGCCACGTGGGACCACTGGTTGAAGGCGATCTGCCCGAGAGGCTGCGCCGACAGGTTGCCAAACTCCCAGCTCAGGTTGCCGTTCGCATCGACTGCCAGTCCCGGGGTTCGGTTGCTGCCGTCGTAACTGCCTGTCAACGATCCCGCAGCAGTTGGCATGAACCAGAGCATCAGCGTTCCCGCCGTGGGCGAATAGACCGAAGAATTGACCAGGACGGCGGCTCCGTTACCAGCAAAACTAAAGGCCTGCCCGACCTCTCCGTTACCGTACGTCGCCCCGTTCTGTAGCGTGGCGGAATTGTTTCCGGCGATATCCACCGTATTACCGTCTCCCGTCCACCATCCGACCAACCCAGGCGCAGCCGCGACGCACGACGGCTGGACAACAACAAGGGGCGTACTACCCGTGACCGACTCCGCGGTAGCGGTGATGGTCACGCTCCCTGCCGCAAGAGCGCTGGCGAGCCCTGAGCCAGTTACAGTGGCAACGGTTGCAGCGGAGGAAGACCAGCTCACTAAATTGGTCGTTTCCTCTGTGTTCCCATCGCTATAACTCAGTACAGCAGTGAACTGTTTATATGCGCCCACAGGCACGGAGATGTTATCGGGAATGACGGTAATCGAAGTGACATACGGAGTTGCAACCGTAATCGTCGTCGCGCCGCTAACTGCTCCGTAGACAGCGGTGATAGTTGCCACTCCCTGGGCGATTGCCTGTGCCAGCCCGGTCGAGTTCACGCGTGCAACTGGCGGCGCTGAGGATGACCAGCTGACAAACTTACTGATATTTGTAGTCTGACCGCCCGAAAAGACGCCGGTAGCAACAAACTGCTGTTGATTCCCAATGGAGAGGTTTGGATTTGCCGGTGCCACAAAGATCGAAAGCAAACCTGAGAGAGTGCCCGTGCCAGCCAGGCTCGCCGTCTGCGGGCTGCCCGGCGCATTGTCGGAGATGGATAAAGTCCCAGTCCGAGAACCCAGCGCGGTCGGCGTGAAGGTAACGGAAATCGTGCAGCTCGCTCCCGCCGCCAATGTGTTGGGCGACAATGGGCAGGTCGAAGTTTGACCAAAATCGCCGGAAGTAAAAATGCTGAAAATCGTCAACGGCCCAGCTTGGTTATTCTTCACCGTCAAGGTCTTTGCAGTGCTGGTGGTGCCAAACACCTGGTTGCCGAAGGAGAGGCTTGCCGCTGACAGGGTGACCGAGCCCGTTCCGGTTCCGCTCAACTGTGCTGTTTGTGGAGTGTTTGGCGCATTGTCGTTGACCGTCAGTTTGCCTGTGCGCGCACCCAGCGCAGTGGGCGTGAAGGTCACCGAGATGGTGCAGCTGGACTTCGCCGCCAACGTGCTCGGGGATAATGGGCAGTTCGAAGTTTGGGCAAAGTCGCCTGAAGTCAAGATTCCCGAGATCGTCAGAGGCACAGTCTGATTGTTTTGCAATGTGACGACCTTGGCGGCACTGGTTGTATTCACTGTTTGGCTGCCAAAGACCAGTGATGTAGACGATAAGCTAACGGGAGTCAATCCAGTTCCGCTCAGCTGTGCAGTTTGGGGAGTGTTCGAGCCATTGTCGCTGACCCTCAGTGTCCCTGCGCGCACACCGAGCACGGTGGGCGTGAAAGTAACCGAGATTTTACAGTTCCCTCCCGCGGCCAGCGTCGCTGGAGCGATCGGGCATGTCGAAGTTTGTCCAAAGTCTCCCGAGACCGAAATGCTGCTGATAGCCAGCGGCGCGGTCGTGGTGTTGTTAAGAACGACGGCCTTGGATGTGCTGGTGGTGTGCACAACCCAGTTCCCGAAGCTAAGGCTGGTTGGTGTCAGGGTTTGAGCTGTTGTGGTCAGAGCGGAGCAGGAAAATATTGTCACTGCAAGCAGCCGTCGCGGGCGAAATAGCACCAACCCCATGGCTCCCTCATTCTGAAAGTGCTGGTTTTCCCTGGGCTCGGTCCTGGACTCAAAGCGCACGTGCTAGGGGGGAAGCGCTCTTTTTCGTGACAACTATGAAGTAAGCAAAATAACTTGAGAGTGGGTCTAGTCCGACGAGCGGATTGTGCTCCCGCAAGGAGGGGGAAGTCAACAGTAAATGTCACGTTGGCATCTTGGGGACGTTAGAGGCAGAGAGCAAATAAATCTTCGTCTACAGCGCTGCGGCCATACTCGTCCCGGCGGCGGCGAAGACGTCGGCGGCTTCCTGCTCGGCGATGGGAATGAATGCTTGCACGACGCCGGGGTCAAACTGGGTTCCACTGCTGCGGACCAGGCGCGCAATTGCTTCCGAGTGTGGAAGTCCTTGCCGGTAGCAGCGATTCGAGACCATCGCATCGAAGGCGTCGATGACGCAGATGATTCGCGAAACCATGGGAATGTCGTTCCCCTTGAGTCCCGCTGGATAGCCAGTCCCATCCACACTCTCGTGATGATGTAAAGCGTAGAGACTGGCCTCTTCGAGCCCAGGGAACAGGCGCAGGATCGACCAGCTGTATTCCGGATGGCGATTGATGAGCGCGCGCTCCTCGGGCGTGAGCGGACCCGATTTTTTCAGAATGGAGTCCGGCACACCGATCTTGCCGACGTCGTGCAGTAACGCGGCGACCTCCACCTGGTAGAGGCGTTCTTCCGGCATATCCATCTTCCGCGCTACACGCAGCGCCCATTCTGCCAAGCGGGTGCTGTGCACTCCAGTGTTGATGTCTTTCAGGTCGAGCATCTGGTTAAACGCGCAGACCAGAGAGTTACGGAAAGCGAGATGCTGCTCTTCCAGCTCCTTGATGCGCAGCACCAGCCCGGACACATCCAGCGCCGGATTTGCGGTTGCCGTCATAAGGTCGAGTGCTCGCTTTCCAGTGCTCGCTTTCTAGTGCAAGAGACGGCAGGCCTGAACGGCTTGGTAAGTATCCAATCGTCCGGCTCCGAGATTCAGATTGCCGATGAAGTCGGCATTCGCCAAACCAGCCGGAACATGGGAGCTGGAGCAGTTGCCGTTGGTTCCCAACAGGAGAGCCGCGGTCCCAGCTACGAAGGGAGTGCTGAATGATGTGCCCCATCCCGCGGCATATGTTCCCCACGGATAAGTGGTGACCACACCTTCTCCCGGCGCGGCCATCCACACCGGAGGCGCGCCGTAGTTGGTAAACGACGACTGCACGTCGCTATTCGAAGTTGACGCGACGTCGATGACGCCAGGAAGTCCGCCCGGATATACCGTTTTATACTGACCATCATTTCCAGCGGATGCGACGGAAATCACGCCTTTACTGTTCGAATATTGGATGGCGCGAGCGAGTTCCGGCGAGTAACTCGAGAAATCGAAACTCATATTCATTACTTTCGCGCCGTGGTTCACGGCATAGTAAATGGCTCGCAGAATATCGGAATCGTAACCGGTGCCATTCGCGGAGAATGCTTTCAGCGGCATGATCTTCGCCTGAGGCGCGACCAGGTGCACGATGCCGGCGGTCATGGTGCCATGTCCAAAGGCTTGGTACGGGCCGCCATCGAGGACTGCGACCGTGCGCTGATCGAGCACCGCCACCGTCCGCTGGTTCACTATCGCGGTCGAGGCCTGGCTCGTATTCGGACTGGCTTGAACGTCGGTAGTCTCCGAGCCGCCAGTCCTATTGCGCGTGAAGTCGTACCCGTAGACCAAGACATTTTTTAGGACGGGGCTGGTGGGATCTACGCCGGTATCGATAACAGCAACGGTCGTTCCAGCGCCTGTAACATTAAATGCCGAGTGCGTTTGGTCCGTGCGAATTAGCTGATTCGCCGGTTGCGCCACGTAGCCGTGCCAAACCGTTGACCCGTAGTAATACGTCGGCGTCTCGTCGGTCAAGTACGAAGGGTAGCCATTGGCATTCGTGGGCGTGGTGTTCACGGTCTGATCAATTTCTACACCGAGGATGCCGAGTTGAAGATTGAGCTGGAGCAGGGCCGTGATCGGATTGAGAAAGGCGGGGAGAGTCACCAGGAACAACTGCCCATTGGGATCCCCAAGACCCGTTACAACCTGGCAGCCCATCAACAGGCAGGTCAGGTTGATACCCGGAAGTCCCAGCGAGTCGCGCACAATCACGCGAGTCTGTGCTTGCGCAGCTGGCGCGCAAAACCCGATCAGCAATAACAGCAGGCAAGCTACCAGGCCCGCTCGCCGAAGACTGATGTTTGATTTCATTGTACCCATCGTTTTCCCCTTTTCGACCATGTACCCAAGTGCGAGTGTAGAGTGGAACCTAAGTGCTTGCCACTTACACCCGTAATCTCTCTGGAGTAACCCGTTCTGGTTCCTTTGGTACGCCATCGTTGTTACCTTTATCTCGGATTTGTCAGCGGAATCCGCACGGTATTGCGTTCCGCCGCCTTAACCGACAACCACAGACGATCCTGCGGTTTAAACTCAATATGGAACTCTCCCATGGCGTTGACAGTGGTGGTCGCGACCACATAATCCTGTTCTGTTGACACCTCAATGGTCGCGTCGCTCTGCCAGAGTCTCACCGCTCTCTTGTCGAACACCTGGCCGACTAAGTGAACTGTTTTGGATTGCGCGCGATGACCGAAACGCAAATCCACGGTCAGACCTTCGGCTTCGTAGACGACCTGCCATGCGCTGAGTGCAGCGCTGCGCACCCCCGCAGGCAGCGGTTGTGCAGAGCTGTCAAAAACCAGGTTCGCCACAGTCCAGTTGGCAGGAATCCACGCGAGAGGCCGATGTGCGGGCTTGCTTGCAAAACCCAACTTCACCAAACGCACCAGATTCTCCGGCGGCGCATAAGCGTCATCCGCACTTGCGAGCCTTCGGACCCGGCTCCAGGCATCAAGAGCGGTCTGGCATTTCGAACAATCCGCGGCGAGGTGTGTCCTGATGTCTTGGCTGATTTCGGGTCCACTAATTCCGCGAACAAAATCAGCCCAGGGTCGTTCCGAAAAATGCTCCATTCTTATCCTCTTATTACTGTTCGGGGGTATAGAGACCAGATCCGAATTTGTTTGAACTGGGCCTTGTCTCTAATACAAAAGGGATGGCTGGGGCGCAGAAAATACAGGTGATTGTCGAAAAAACTCCATAAGCCGTTACCCCTTTCCTATCAATAGGAAAGGAGCCCAATGATAGGGATGGGGACGGCGTTCCCGCAGACTGATACATGCAGCTTGCATCGATTCCGACTTCGAACGACCTTTCTGAAGCTGGGTATAGAACTCGACCATGAACTCCTTAGTACTGTCGTCGTGAACGTCCCACAGGCTCAAGACGAGCGACTGTGCTCCAGCCTGCAACAGGCCTCGCACCAAGCCCATCAACTCGTCGCCGGGCGTGACCACATTCAATCCGGTGGCGCATCCGCTCAGCACGACCAGTTCGACCGGCAGTTGCAGGTGGGCCATGTCGTAGAGGCTGAGATGCGACGTTCCCAGACGAATCGATGAAAACATCGGGTTGTCCTGGCGGAAATACCCGTGCGTCGCAATGTGTACTGTCTTGCTCCGCGGCCCGTAGGCTTGCAGTACGTCTTCGGTTGCATCTTCGCCCAGGAATAGTTCGGCTTGCGGCAAGATTCGAGCGAGTGCTTCGACTTCCGCGCGAATCGCGGGCGTGCGAGCGTCCGGTACACCGAGGATTAGCGAATTACCGGTGGCATTGACCGGTTTCGTCTGGCAGTGTGCGTAAACGCTGGCACTGGGCGCGTAGGAAATGGTGAAGCGATCGATCAGATACGATTCCCCGTCGTGCAGCGCGTGAAACGGAACGTAGTGAAGCAACCCATGCTGCACAACGACAATGTGCCGAACATCGAGCAGATGGCGGATGGGCGCAACTAACTCCTGGTACAAACTTTTGAGGTGTGCCTGGGTCGACTCCAGCATGGGCTGGCTGAAGGCGGCTACATACTGGGGATCAAGGCGGAATTTTGACATCTGAAATTGCAGAAACTGCAGCAGCTTTTGAATTCGAGATTGCACTGTGACCGGGCAGATGTGAAGTTTGTCGCGGGTCAGAACGCACACTACGCTGCGTTCGTGCGTGCAGAAAAACTCAACCAGCGCAGTGTCGGCGGGAAGCACGGACCGGATCTCCTCCAGCGACATGTTGGAGGGAAGTTGTACGCCCGCTTCATTCGCTTCCGCAACGGTGGCTTCTTTCACGGCCCGCATGAAGTCGGCTTCCCGAGATCGCGCCTGTTGCTCGAGTTGCTGGACTCTCTCTTGCGAACGCTCTTCCGGCCGCAGCTGTTCGCGCTCGATCAGGTTGTAGTACCAGTTGAGCTCTTCGCGAAGGTTCCGGATCGAACGTACCAGGTCGCTTTGCCCGGGATCGGCGGCTGACGGGACATGGACGGGCTGATTCAGAAGATCCATGAGGGTCCGCGATTTGGCCTGTTCGATGTATGCGAACGCCTCTTCGAAACTATTCTGGCGGCGCAGGCAAATGTCGACCAGGCTCTCGTAAACTTCAAGTTTGTTCTCGAAGAAAGCGATCTTCAGTTCTTCTCCGCGCAGGCTGCTGCGCAGGCGCTCGACGGCCGTACGAGCGCGGCAATAGGATCGGTAGGCAGCATCTTCATTTCCAATTGCGCGCTCTACCTCGCCCATCAGAAACTCAGCCTGGTAAAAAAGCGTGGGCGAATCCAGCTTCGCGAGAACCGTCAGCGCCGCCCCACAGTGTTGTTTCGCGAGGCTGGTGTCGCCAAGGCGCAGCGCGATTCGCGCCAACAAGAGATCGGCCAGCACTGCCTTTCCACGCATCGATGACGTCGACGTTCGGAAAAACTCGTGCGCTGCCGCGCAAAGACGCCGCGCCTCAAACAGGCGTCCCTCCGTAAAAAGTACAAGAGCCTCGTACAGGTCAATGAGGGAAGGCCAGACCTGGTTCTGGTCGCGAACAAACATCTCCTTTGCCCGCGCAAACAGCTTGACCGCCTCAAATGCTTGCCCCTGGCGGCTGGCCGCGATGGCGGCAAAGCCCAATGCTTTCGCGGCCTCATAACCAAAGCCGAGCTCGTGAAAGCCTTCATTCGCCGCTCGTCCCAGTTCTCCCGCCTCGGCGCTTAGATTCAGTTCAAGATAGATTTCGGAAAGGTCGAGATTGCAGAGCGCAAGCTGATAGGCGTCGTTCGCTTTCTTTGCGCTGACGGATGCTTCCCGGAGCAGTTGAATCGAACGGCCGTACTCCCCGCGCAAAAAATATAAGTAGGCAATGTTGTAGTCGGCATAGGCGACCAGAATCGGCATGTTCTTCTGTTCGCAGTGCCGGCGCGCGGCCTGGTGCAGTTCCAACGCCCTGGGGAAATCGTTGAGACTGATGTGGCAAAGCGACAAGTTGCTGAGGACAGCCGCCAAACCTTCGGCATCATCGTGGGCCAGCATCTGCCGGTATGCGCGCTCGTAAAATGCGAGCGCCTCGGTGAATCGATCCTGCCGGTGATAGATATTTCCGATGTTGATTTCCAGCCGAGCCAGCCGGCGAGTATTACCCTGTTGCTTGAAGATTGCGCTCGCACGGTCCCCGGCGGCGAGTGCCTGATCGTACCTGCCTAGCAACAGGAGCGACTGAATCGATCCACTAAGAGTCCGGGCAAGTTCCGCTTCTTCCCCGGTTTGCTCGAAAAGAGCGATCGCCTTCTCGTGTAATTGAACCGCCTCAACGTGCTCGTCGAGCGCGTACATGGCGTTCGCTTTCGAGCGTAGACTTCGGGCAAGCAGGCTCGGAACACCAAGTGTTTGCGCAACATCCAAGGCCGCATCGGCGATGCGCCTGGCTCGATGCGTGTCGATGCGGACCTCTTGCCAAACTTTTTCGGTAAGGGTGTTTACAATTTCATCCCATGCAATGGCCGGATGTTGCGTGACCAACTGGGCGCGGCTCGGGGCGTCGTCAAGAGCGAGCAAGCGCTCGATGATGGCATCCGATTCGGTTTTCTGAACCGCCCGGACGCTCATTAGAAGCCCCTCTTTTCAAGGTGTTTCCTGAGATAGGCCAGGCAGCGGCCCCGGATCGCACCGATCGAGCCGGTCGCCATCCCCAACTCCTCGGCGATATTCTCGTAGGGTCGCGGAGGAAATTCGAAAAAAAGCAATCGGACCATCCGCTCACATTTTTCGGGTAACTCCGAGATGGCATCGCGCAATATCTGTTCTTGTTCGAGCTGCACCAGCATGTGTTCGGGAAGGCCGTCGGCGCTGCTGGCAGGGATCGCAGCATCACTGTCTGCGCCCTCGGGAGCGAGTTCAACTAACCTGTCGGCGGTACGCTGGTAGTGAAGGCATTTGTGATAGCAAGTTTGCATCAACCATTTCGGCAAGGCGCGGTGTTCGCGGAGCCGCGGCAGTTCCGAGAGCAGGTCCACACAGACGGACTGAAAGATGTCCCCCGCATCCTGATGCATTCCGAGCTTGACCGGAATCGAGTAGATGAGGTTCTTGTACTTGTCGATCAGCGCCGACCAGGCTTCCTGATCGCCCTTCAGACAGCGGCCGATCAGCTGCTCGTCCGACGAATGGGCCAGTGACGAATTGGCGGGGCGTTCTTTCTGCCTTCCTGTCGCGGTTCCCGTCATCGAACTCCCGCGTTCTCCTGAGCCGGGCTGCGAACATAGAGTTCGTCCGCGTTCCACAACGTGTAGGGATCGAGCACGGCAGGGTGGAAATTTCCGACCCGGGCATTCGCGCCCGCAAGAATGTTGGGCGTCCCTAGAAAGATGAAGGGCAGATTCTCGGCGATCAGTTGTTGCGCTCGATCGTATAACTGCTTTCGCTTGGCATAGTCGAGCGTGACCATCTGTTGTTGCATCAGCTGGTCAAGTTCGCGCTCCCAGTCGGTTGCCGGTTTGGTTTCACCCAAGTGCCACAAGTGCGAGGTGCCGCTGAATGCCCAGACATTCACCTCCGGATTTGGATCCGCATCTCCACCGCCAAGGCCCATGATGGCTGCGTCATAGTCAAAGCTTTGAAATACGCGGTCGATCATGGCGCGAAATTCGAGTGGCACGACGTGCACCTGCATGCCGAGGTGGGAGAGATCGTCCTGCAGCAGGGTTGCCATCTTCATGCGCTGGCTGTTCGATGAGCTGGTGACGATCGAAAATTCGACTGGTCGCCGCGTAGCATCCAGCAACTGGCCAGCGGCGTTCCATGAATATCCCGCTGCCTTTAGAAGCTGACGCGCCGTTTCGACCGACCGCTGCGGATGCGGGATGGCCTGATTGATCCAGAGCTTGTTGCCGGGCCCCACATTGCCCCACAAAGCCGCGCCCCGCGCCCCATAGACCAGGCGCACGATGGACTCGCGATCAACCGCCGCCGAGATCGCCTGACGGAATTTCAAATCGCTAAACCAAGCCTGCTTGCCCGCAATTTCGTTGAGCTTCTTCCCACTAAGGTCGTTCAGGTTGAATACCAGGAAGTTGTATTCCAGGCTGGGGCCAATATCCGCCAGCTGCGAACCGACGCGGGACTTCTCACGCGAAAGAAGGTTGTAATTCTCCGAGCTGAGCCGGCTGATGATGTCGGTCTCGGCCGCCTCGAACCGCATCACTTGCGCGTCCTCCGTGCCTACGAACAGGAACACGAGTTCGTCGAGGTATGGCAGCCGCTGATTCTTCTGGTCAACTTTCCAGTAATAAGGATTGCGTTCCACAACGACTCGCTGACCAGGCACGTACTGCTTGAGTCGAAACGGGCCCAATCCGGCGATCTCCGCAGCTTGCGAATTCAAGGACCAAGTTTGCGCGAAGTGACCGTCGCGATATTGCTTCTCCAGCAGATGTTTCGGGAGCATCGCTAGACCGTCGAACAATCTTTCGGCGGCCGCATATGGACGCGGCAAGGCGAACCGCACCGTGTATTGATCGAGTTTGGTAACCACGATGGGCTTGCCGTCGATGATCAGCAGGTCGCGCTGCGGGGAATCGACCGCTTCATCCATGTAAACGTTGAACGAGAAAACCACGTCGTCGGCATCGAAAGGGTGCCCGTCGGAGAATCGAATTCCCTTGCGGAGTTGCAGAGTAAAGCTGCGGCCATCGGGAGATATCTTCCACGACTTCGCCAGTGCGGGCTCGGTTAGCTGCGTTGATCGGTTGATGTCGATCAGATCAGCCATGAGGCGCCCGATCACCTCGCGTGAAACGGCGTCGGTTGCGGTAACCGGGTTGAGCGTCTTGGGTTCGGAGCGTTGCCCAATGGTCAGGTGCCCGCCGTAGTGGCCAGATACGTCGGCCATGCGCGCGATTTCTTCGCCGGGGTTGGCTGCTTCCGGAATGGGTGCCGCGGCAAAGCATGCACCGGCGAGCAGGCACACGTGTAGGGTTAGGCGAGCGATCACTTTCATAAACACCCCTTACCCCACAGAACTCAATTTTCTAGGTTGAGTAAGATTTTAACCGGGAATGGAATACATCAGCGAGGGAGCTATATATTACGGAAGTAACTACAAGAGCGCACGCCGGAGCCAGAAGCCATCCGTAAGAGACCAGGACGCTGTATTGCTGCAGCGCACTCAGCATGTTACCCCAGCTCGGCACCGGCTCATTGACTCCAAGACCGAAGAAGGAGAGGGTTACTTCGGCGGCAATATACCGCGGAATCAGCAGCGCCGCCTGCGTCAGCAACACGCCAAACGTTTCGGGCAGAATGTGGCGCCGGAGGAGGTAGAAATCAGATCCGCTAAAGCCGCGTGCCGCCAGAACGTAGTTCCGATTTCGGGCGCTGAGAACCAGTCCTCGCACCAGCCTGGCGGGCCGGGCCCAGCCAATCAGTCCGATCACGCCAGTCAAAAGGAAAAAGGTGCGGATCGTACTCAAATGCAACGGCAAGAATGCCCGCACCCCAAGCAGGAAATAGAGCCAAGGCAATGACAGGAACAGCTCCGTTATGCCCATCAGCGACTCGTCAATCCACCGGCCGTAGTAGCCCGCAATGATTCCGAGAATGCTTCCGGCCAGAAGTGCGATGACAGTTGCCACGATTCCGGCGGCGACGGAGATCTGGCCGCCGACCAGAACGCGGGAAAATTCATCCCGCCCGTATGCATCGGTTCCACAGAGCAGGACTTTACCGGGCTCTTCGACTCCAAACAAGTGCGCGCTTGTTTCGTATATACCCAGCAGCTTGTAACTCGGTCCACTTACAAAGAAACGGATGGGATACTTATGGCTGTGATCTTCCTTATAGTTCTCTTGATAACTCTGGGCCTGATCGCCATCCAGCACACTCGTCCATGCATATACAAACGGACGTAGGTGGAATCCGGAACCGTCCTTAAAATGCAACCGCGTGGGTGGAGCGTACGGCAGCGCGCGGTCCTGGGTAGTCGGATCATAAGGCGCAAAGAAGCCAGCAAACAGCAGGGCCAGATGCGATCCCGCGAGCAGCGCCACCAAGATGGCGGTCCTAGTGCGCATCCATTGCCTCAGTTCGAATGCGCGGGTCGAATGCCAGCAGCATCACGTCCGCAACGAGATTCCCGCCGACCATAAATAGCGCGGAGAACATAATTCCGCCGATGACGAGATATAAGTCTCGGGATAGCGTCGCCTCCAGTATCAGCGGCCCCAGGCCGGGCCACCCGCAAACAACCTCAACCAAGAGCGATCCACTAAGCAGGCCCGCCAGAGAAAATCCCAAAAGAGAGATGGCGGGGTTTGCCGCAACCGGCAGCACGTGCCGGAAGAGGAGCCTAGCCCGGCTGATCCCAAATCCGCGCGCGGCTTGCACGCAGGGAGCGCCCAGCACTTCTAGGACGCTGGCGCGAACATGCCTGACAATTACCGCGGTTTCGGCAAGCACCAGGATGAATGCTGGTAGCGCGAGGTGGAGGATAATGTCCTGCAATTTCGCCCAGGCGGACAGGCTCTCGTAGTCAGCCGACATCATCCCGCCGACGCGCAGGATTCGCCAACGAACTGCGATCGCGAGCAGCGCCACAGCAATCACGAGTTCTGGAACGGAAACGAGAAATGAGCTCGCGAGGGTGATCGTCTTGTCCAGCAAACCTCCGCGCCGGTTGGCCGCCCAAACGCCCAGCGGAACGGAAATCATCCAGGTCAGAAGCAGCGCCGTGGTTGTGAGCACCAGCGTATTTTTCGCGCGGCTCCACAACAGCGGCGCCACGGGTGTGTTGTACGCGATGGAGTATCCAAGATCGGCATGCAGGGCAGATTTCATCCAACGCCCGTATCTCACCAGAAGCGGCTGGTCTAATCCGTAATGCGAGCGCAGGGCAGCGATTGTCTCCGGCGAAATCTGTGGATTAAGCCGCATCTCGTCAAAAAAACTTCCCGGCGCCATTTCCGTGAACAGGAAGCAGAGTGCCGACACTCCGATCAGTAACAGAACCGCGCGCACCAGCCTGCGAGCGAGATAATTCACGCCGACGCCCCGGTGATCGCCGCGAGATTGGACGCTGCCGCTTTCGCCGCGGCCAGCAGTTTCTTCGTTACGGCATGGGTGGGACTGGAAATGATCTGCTGGGTCGGGCCGACTTCCACGGTCTGCCCTTCGTACATAACTCCTATCACGTCCGCCAAGCGCGTAACCAGGGCCAGATCGTGGGATATAAGAAGATAAGTCAGGGAGTGCGCGGCTTGCACGTCGAGCAGAAGGTTGGCGATTTGTGCCTGGGTGGATAAGTCGAGTCCGGAAAGCGCTTCATCCAGAACGAGCAACTGCGGGCGCAAAGCGAGTGCGCGGGCGAGCGCGAGCCGCTGGCGCTGACCGCCGCTGAAGTGAAGGATCGGTCGGTGCATCCAATCGGGAGAAAGCCCAACTTCCACCATCAAATCGCGGACGAGATCACGACGACTCTGTCGATTGTGGCCACCTTCCACTCTTTGGCGGCCTTGAGCCCCTTTCGCACGGATTAGCAGAGGTTCCTCGATTACATCCTGCGCTGAGAAGCGCGGGTTCATCGACGTAACTGCATCCTGGAATACCATCTGAATACCAGATCGAAATGGAACCAGGTCGCGCGAATTAAGCTGTGCGATGTCGGTCCCCTGGATCAGGATTTGTCCCGAATCCGGCCTTTCCAGGCGTGTCACGCATCGCGCCACGGTGGACTTCCCCGATCCCGATTCTCCAACCAGCGCCAAGGTTTGCCCGCGCGGGACCTCGAAATCGGCGCCGCGTACAGCGGCCACGGGCACGCGTTTCCGCCACAGACCACCCCGGACGTATTGTTTCGAGAGCCCTTTGACGCGCAGCAGGCTCTGGGCTGTTGCTCCGTCCGTCGATGAATTAGTCGGCAAGTAAGTCGGCAAGCTACTCCCCATACTTGAAGCAGTTCACGGGTCGCGAGGGCTCCGGCATAAACTCGCGCGGATATCGGCGTGAACAGACTTCCATCCGTTCGGAGCAGCGCGGTTCAAACCGGCAACCAACTGGGACGCGGGTCGGATCGGGAGATTCACCTTCGATCGCCGGAAGCCGAACTCGCGCTCCTGATCCTGTGATCGCAGACGATGCACCAATGCGCACCAGCGCCTGTGTATAAGGATGTAGTGGCCCCCCGAAAATCTCAGCGCTGCTTCCGACTTCCACAATGCGGCCGGCATACATCACGGCGATGCGATCGGCAAATCCCGCAAACAGCGTTAGATCGTGGCTGATTACGAGGATCGCCGTCCCGTGTTGTCGCCGAATCTGCGACAGGAGCGCGACAATCTCTGCCTGCAGTGTCGCGTCGAGTTTGCTGGTCGGTTCGTCGGCGATCACGAGCGCCGGCCGGCACGCCACCGCCTGCGCAATTGCGATCCGCTGACGCTGGCCACCACTGAGTTGATGAGGATAGGCGGAGTAGATTTCCTCCGGGCGATCGAAGCCTACCTCTCGAAACAACTCCATGACTCGCTTCCGTCGTTGCTGTGATGGGAGTGGCAAGTGGGCGCGCAGCACCTCGTCGACCTGCGAACCAGCCGTCATCACTGGATTGAGGGAAAGAGCCGGGTCCTGCGGGATCAGCGATATTTCCCGGCCTCGGATCGCGCGCAATTCCCTCTCGGACAGATTCAGCAAGTCGCGGCCGCCGACCAGAATCGTCCCGCCCTCGCATTTCGCGTGCGGCGCCAGCAATCGCAGCAGTGCGCTCGCCAGTGTGCTCTTTCCGCAACCGGATTCTCCCAGGATCCCGACGATCTCCCCCGAGCGAACCTCGATGCTGACGCCATCCAAGGCGCGGATTGGCTCGCCGTCTTCGGGAGAGTACGTAACCGTCAGTTCCCGCACCTGCGCGAAATACTCTCTTGAGCTATCCAGGAACAACTCCACTAGTCAGATCTTACCCATAACGCCTCGACTAGCAATTGCCTACTAAGGAGCGGTGTGCAGTACCCCCTGCCGAACTGGAAACATGAGGCGTGCATTACATCGAGTTGCGTCGAAAGACAAATCATGGGCTAACGACAAATGGGGACTCCGAGCGGTCTGGGTGGCCTGGGCCTCGGGATCAGCATTGAGGCTTTATCTAGTTCCTTGCACGGTGATGCCGGTCCAGTCATCCGTCCGAAATGACCGCGCAGGCAATCCATCCTTGCGCCCAGCCACCGCCTTTCGCGCCCGATTTTCAGTACTTTCGTAACTCTCAGTTGGGCACTTGAAGGCGGTATTCTAGGTTCGATTCTCCCCCTGTTCTTAGTCACTCCATAATTTCAGGGTGTAGTGCGGCTTGTCGCCGCGAGGACAACTGTAATGGCACTGATGTTTGGCCGGTTCGAAATACAGAGTGAACTTTCCCAGTCGGATACTGCCTTGATTTATAAGGCGGTCGACACGGAAACCAACCAGGTCGTGGCGCTCAAGACGCAGAGTCTGGAGCAGCTTGGCGACCGTGCGGACGCGTTTGTGGACACGCTGATCGCCGAGGGCGAGAGTACGCGCGATCTGGCTAGCCAGAATATTGTCCTTCTCTACGGCGCCGGCGAGATCGACGGCCAGTTCTGTGCCGCCATGGAGTACATCCAGGGCAACAGCGTTGCCACCATGCTGGCACGCAAAGAGGGCTTTTCCATCTGGGATCTGCTGGACATAACCCGCCAGGTTTGCGCCGCCCTGGAGCACGCTGCGACCAAGGGCGTGGCTCACCATTCATTGGAACCCGCCAAGATCATGGTGCAATGGGATGGGATGGTCAAAATTATCGGCTATGGCATCTCCAACATGAGCCTGATTGCAGCAGATTCGGGAAAAGGCCTGGGCCGGCTGATGCCCTACTGCTCCCCCGAACAAATCCGCGGAGAAGCCATCGATCTGCGTTCGAACATATTCACCTTAGGGGCGATTCTCTACGAGATGGTGGTTGGCCGGAAGGCCTTCGACGCCGCGGATCCGGTTACGCTGGTAAGCCAGATTGAAAGCCAGATTCCTGCCAATCCGTCTTCGGTGAATTCCAAGATTCAACCGGCAGTGAGCGCGCTGATCATGAAAGCGCTCGCGAAGAATCCGGCCGAGCGTTATCAGAGCGCGCGCGAACTGGTGGATGACCTGGAGAAGTGCAAGGAAAACGGCAAGAAGGCGTCGACCGACCCCAAAAAGGCGACGCAGGCGCCGAATGTTGCGGTGAATGCGGCGGCGCGAGCGGCTGCGGCCAGCAAGTTTGTCTCGGCAGGCTCAAGCGCGGCCAAACTGGATGTGCCGGTGCGTTCGCAGACGGCTCCACCGGCAGCGGGAACCAAGGCCGCTGCGGCCGCTGCGGGCGCCGTTTCCGGAAGGGGTGCTGCGCGCGTATCTAGTGCGAACTCTAATTCGAACTCTAATTCGAACTCCGGCGCGCGAGTTATCGACGGGGTTGCAGGCGAATTTGAAGTAAGTGCTCCCGATTCCCAGGCGGCGCGGGGCCCGGTTTTATCGGCGGCTGTGGTGGAGGAAGAATCGGAGCAACTGTCGCCCCGCGTCGCCGTTGATCCAATGATGTCGGAACCCGTGGCGGGTTCATCCGGCACGAGTTTCTCTGACCTGGCAGAGATGCCTCCACTTAAGGAACCCGTTTTCGCGCCGCCAGTTCCCGAGCCGGCTGAGCCGTCGCGACCGGTGGCGCAAATCTACCCGCGAAAAGACGAGAAGCCAAAGATTCAGCCGCGGGAGGTCGCGCAAAAGGCAATCCACGAAATGGCCACCGTCCCGCCGCGGCTGATGATCTATTCGATCCTGGGCGCGGTCGGACTGATCCTTGTGGTTGCGATCGCGATCTTTTTTCACGTCCGCACGGAAGACGATGGTTCCACAGCGGCTCCGCGACCGACGAAAGCGGCGAAGCCGATCTCGTCCTCAACCCAGCCGGCGGCCCAGACTCCGGTGGCCCAGACTCCGGTGGCGCCACCAATCGAGAAGCCAGCTCCGCCGATTGCGGAAGCTCAACCGAACCTGACGGTACGCCAAGTCGAAAAGCGCAGCTCGAACAGCGGTCGACGGGCGCATGCTCCGGCACCGGTGTCGGTCGCCATCCCCGGCCAGGCCCTGATTGACTCCAGCCCGCAGGGCGCACAGTTTCAGGTCGATGGAAAAAGTGATCCTTCGTGGGTTACTCCTTTTACTGTGATCGCCCTGGGTCCGGGCAAGCACATCATATCTGCGAGCAAGTCCGGCTATTCGTCCGAGATACGGTCAGTCGATATCGCCGCCGGCGGCAAAACATCTCTGGTGCTTCATTTGTCCCCAGTCAATGCGTTGATGGTGGTGAACAGCACGCCGCCCGGCGCCACGGTCATGTTAGATGGCAAGCCTAGCGGACGAGTGACTCCAGCGCAGTTCGCCGTCGAAAAAGGCAGCCATACAGTTCTATTACGCAAATCGGGATACCTCGACGAGACCGTCACTGCTGATCTCGGTCCCGCGCAGAATTTCCAGTACTCGCCGGTGCTCAGAGCGCTGGGCAATGCTGAGGACATGCGGACCGTCGGCAAGTTCAACAAGCTCTTTGGACAACATGGCGGAGACAGCACGGCGGGCATGGGCGCGATCAGCATTCACACCCAGCCGAAAGGCGCACAGGTCGCGATCAACCAGCGAGTCCTGGATAAGATTTCGCCAGTCGACGTCATGCTGGGACCGGGGAACTACATCGTGGATATCACGATGACCGGTTTCAAGCCGGTCCACAAGGTTGTCAGCGTCGATAGAGGGAGCAAGGCCGCAATCGACGAAATTCTTGAGCGGCAATAGGCGGCGATTCGGCCAGCCTCGGGTCACACTTCTGCTCGGCCGCGGACAGTCCCTTCGCCTTCTCCTCGCGAAACTCAATTGCAAAAGCTCTACATGACTTTAATTGGAATGAGCCTCTAGCCGGCCCTCATTGGGTGTAATCTGGAGCTAACGCCTCGTGGTCGCCTGTCACTCGGAGCCATGGATGAAACGCAGCCCGCAGTTCCGTCTCTGTAGGGTTAAGATAGACTGAGGCAAGAGGAAGTTACATTGTGTCGTCGCAGCTTACGCCTGGCAAATTGAGTCCCGATCTGTTGCAGGCTCTTCACGGGATCAAATCGGTTAAGAGGTTCCCCAAAGGCGCCAAGCTGTTTCAGCAGGGCATCGTGGCAACGGGTGTTTACCTGGTGGAGAGCGGCGAGGTTCGTGTCCTGCTACCGACCGGTCACAGCCAAAGGCAGCTTCTGGAACTGGTCGGTCCTGGAACGATGCTCGGGCTGAGCGAGAGCATGAGCGGGGAAAGGTATCGGATCACCGCTGAAGCGGGCGAGCAAACGACGGCAGCCTTCGTTCCGCGCGAGCAGTTCCTGGAGTTTCTCCGCGAACACGGAGATTTCTGCATGGAGGTGGTGCGGCTCTTGAGCGCAGATTTGCACGCACTTTACCACAAATTCCGGAGCATCAGTGCCCACCCGGGGCGTCCGCGGCAGAGGCCTCTGGACGAGCAATTGAATTAGATCAGGTGTCAGGTGGCAGGTTTCAGGTATCAGGAAATCCAAATGCACTCAGACCTGAGACCTGGCACCTGGCACCTGACACCTGGCACCTGAGACCTGGCACCTGCGTTTCCTAGTTTGCTTTGAAGTTGACCGTGATCTGGGTCTGGATTTCGACGGGTTCACCGTCGAGGTAGTACGGCTTGTATCTCCATTGGCGGACAGCTTCCAGAGCGGCTCGCGCGAGAACCGGGTCTCCACTCAGCACTTTCAGATTGGTGACGTTGCCCTCTTTGTTGATGGTTGCTTCGATCTGCACAGCACCCTGGGCACGAACCGACAGCGCGGCTTGCGGATATTTTGGTTGCACCCGCTTAATCAGAAGTCCCTGAGACACGCCCTGCGAAATTCTTACTGTTGCCAGCGTGGGCTTGGGAACATTTGTAGATGCTGAAGACATCAAGCCGCTCAAGGTGCTGTCGTTTGCCGATGCAACGGCGAGCGGGCTGGGAAGAGGAGGAGCGGACTCCTCGGCTTGGCCGTGCGTTTTGGCTCGCGTGGTCGCCTTCACGTGGATGGGCGCTGAATCGGGTTGCTTCATTTCCGGTTCAGAGTTTGCGGCGATGATCGCGGCGATCCGTGTCACCGGTGAATTACCAACGCCGGCCGACGGTTTGTCGGGTGGTATCGCGGTCGCTGTTTTAGGAGCCCAGCTTTGGGTTGACGAACTCGCCCTGTTGGGCGTGCTCACCGGAGGCGCCACCGGGGAAGACACAGGCGCCGGAGCAGGAGCAGGCTGTCCCGAGTCCTGGGGGGCGCTCACGGGATGTGGGCTGGACTTGCCGAGCTTGTCATAGCCAAGGTAGCCGAGCGCGGCTATAGCCAGGACAACCACAGCTGCGATCAGGATTTTTTTCTTGCCGCCCGATCCGCCGGATTCTTCTTCGTCCAAAGCGGCAAAAGATGGGGCATCGATAGCGCTCACCATACTGAACTTTGGAGCGGGAGCGGGAGCGAGATCAGGATCGGCGTCGTGAGACGGACTGGCCGGCTCCGATTCAACCGTCTTGTTCTCTTTCGCTGGCACGGGCGGGGCCGTTACTTCTTTCGCCTGAGCTGGCGCCGCGGCTGAACCCGTGGACGATGCGAAAGCGGAACTCGGATTTTGTGCTGATACGGTGGCGGCGGCGGTTTTTGTCTCGTTCTTGCCTGCGGCATTCTTGGCTGTGTCGTTACTAACTGCCCAAAAGGAGGCGGGCTGCGACGCTCCCACGGCGAGCTCGACCGCAGTCGTTGGCTTCATCGTGTTTTGCGCCGCGGACGCAGGAACAGCCGTCGGCTTATCCTCAACCTTCGCCGACGCTGAAATTGCGGGAATCTCCGCTGGACGCGTCTCGGGAATCATCTCCTCAAGCGGGCTCTCGAATTCAGGAAGCTCCTGGGGGCTTGGCGGTGGAGCACTCGCTGCCGTGTCTCGACTCGGCGGTTGAAATGAACCGCTGGCGGGTACATGAGCTGTTTTCGCGGGCATTGCGGGAGCTGCCGCGCTGGCAGCACTGGCGCTGGCAGCATCAGAGTTTTTCCGCAGAAGTCCGCGCGCGACTCGAAGCGTTCCCTTTGCCTGCTCGACGTTTATCGGCTTGGTCAGCACAAGGTTGGCGCCGATGCGGTAGGCCTTGGCCACGCCCGCTTGTCCTAAGACCAAAGCGATCGCCAGCGAACTCTGATTGGAGCTGGAATTTCTGGCGCTCTTGAACAGCAGAGAAGCATTCTGCTCGTTCTCGCAGTCCACGACGATGGCGTCGTAACGCTGCGACATCAACTTCTTGACCGCGGCAAACGGTTCATGAACCGGCTCTACGGTGAAGTCCAGTTCGCTGAACACCTGACTGACAACGCGAGCCAGTTTTTCGTCGGGACAGAAGAGTAAAGCTTGGTAACCCATGATGAGGTCATCCTAGGTAATCTAGTGGGTAACCAGCAAGTTACCGGGGTAATTGAAATGGGGGCCGATGGTCGTCTGTCGTTGGTCGTTTGCAGCGTGACGGATTACCCGGGCGAGCGGCCTGTCGACCGGCGACTAGCGACTAACGACGTTCTGACTAAGGCCTCTGAAAGTCGACGATCACGACCGTCTGGAAAGCCTGAGCCTTTCCATCACGAACGTAAGGCCGATAGCGCCACTGCTTCACAGCTTGGATGGCGGCGGGTGCCAGCGTAGCGTTTCCTTCGACCAGTCGCAGACCCTCAACCTTACCAGTCTCATCAACGACTGCCTTGAGGACGATTGTTCCCTGGGACGCACCCGAGCGGGCGCCGACGGGGTATTTGGGCGGAACGCTGTGGGCCAGGCGCTTTTCCGCTCCCTTGGAAGAGAGAATGATCGCGCTGTTTTCACCGGGCAGTTGAGTGTCGGACGGAGCTGCAGCGGCCGCGTCTTTCTTGTTGTTGGTGAGCTTGTCGCTGGCCTTGATAGCGTCAGGCTTGGCGACAACCGGTGCAGCCGTGGGTGTGGCCGCAGAAGCTGGCCGCGCAACTGCCGTGCCCGGAGTCGCCGCCGATTGAACCGGAGTGGTCGCAGTGGTTGATGCCGATGCCGTTGGTGAACCCGTTGCCGAACCAGTTGTTGAACTTATTGCTGAATCCGGCGCCTTTGATTGTGTTTGATTCGGATCGCTTGGCGATTCCTGCCCTGGCGCCGAGGTTGTGGCCGGAGCCACTTGAGTTGAAGGTTTCACGGGATTTGGCGCGGGAGTCGTCGGCAGCGCCATTCCGGCGAGGGCCAGCACGCGATCAATTTGCGGTTGGGCGAAGTCTCGGAATCCGGGCTGATACATCCACACGGCATAGAAGCCGCCGCCGGCGAGCACGAGCATCAGCAACGCCACCAGAGGACCACGTCTTTTCTGCTGGCCTCGCTGGTAGGACGAAAACACCGGGGCTCCTGATTTGGCTGCTGGTTGATTCGCTGCCGCTTTGCTCAGTCCCGAGTTCTCTAGTCTCGAACTTTCCGGCTGCGATTCCGGCAGGTTGGATTCTTCCAGTTCCGTTCTCTCCAGTTCCGCAAGCACCGGATCGTCGGAAGGTTTCAGTGGGCGCGCGGGTTTCGCCTTTGCCGAAACAGCTCGATCCGCGGATGACTCTGACAAAGATGACTCTGATAAAGATGACTCTGATAAAGACGGTGCGAAAAATGATCCAGGCTGCGGCTTCAAGTTTGGAAGCGGAGGCGTGGCATCGATTTCGTCTATGGCGGAATGCATCTCCGTCGTGAGAGCTGGCGCGGAGAGCGTCGCGGTTAAAGCACCGTCGGGAACGACGGCTGGAACGAAGCTTGGAGCGGGCTCAGCAAAACTAGTCAGTTGCGAAGAAACGCCTGCGGCGGCGGCGGCCGCTGCCTGTGCGCGTTCTCCGCTCATGCCCGCGTCAGGAATCACCGCGCTGTGCACGTCTGCGCTCGCAAGCTGCGCGGGAACACTATCGTTTGTCTGAGCGTCTTTTCTGACACGACTCACTGCGGTGCGGATGGTAGTGCGAGCCTGATCTTTTGCGACCGGCTTGGTCAGAATCAGTTCTGCGCCCAGGCGAAAAGCAGTTGGCAGACCGGCGCGGCCATCGACAATGGCGATCGGGACCGGGTTGTTGCCGTTTTTCCCACGGCGGCAAACGTCGAAGATCAGCTTGGCTGCGGGTAGATTTTCGCAATCGACTAACACCAGGTCGAAAGTCTGCGAATTGAGTTTTTGGGCAGCGGATAGTCCGTCCAGGGGACGCTCGCAAGTCACTGACATTTCTTCTAAAACGCCAGTAATTGCGCTTACCGCCTGGTCATCCGGCGACAACAGCAGAGCATGGGGCATGGCTCTCCCATGCTAGGAACCGCCGCCGAAAGCCGCAAGTTACCGGGGTAAGTGGGCCGCTCCCTATAGTTTAGGGAAGGCGCTGGTTTTTGATGGCCGACTCCGGCGGAGGATAGACAATCGAACCGCGAAAGGCCGATTTGTCCTCGGGCGCAAAATCGGGAAATGGCAACTGGTGTTGATCGCGCCATTGCTGGACCTGCTGCTCGGCTACCATGGCTTTCTCCTTGTCGAGGCCGGAATCGCGCGAGAAATACAAGGTCTGCGACGGGAAGGCGAAGCTGCTGCCGGATTTCTCGACAATATCCATGATGCGCAGCAAAAGATCCTCGCGGATCGCATTGAATTCGTTGGCGTCGCGGGTGAGCACGTAGCTGGCAATCTCAAGTCGCAAAGCGCTGTTATCGAAATTGGCGAAGCGGATGCTCGCGCTGTCACTTTCGACTTTCGGGTGTTCGTATAACATCCGGCGAACCTCAGCGAGCAGATAGCGCAATTGGTCCGCCGTAGTCTCGTACCTGATCGCGAGCACCGGATTGAACTGAATTTTGTCGCGTCGGGTGAAGTTTTCGATGTTCATGGTGGCGAGGGCGCCATTCGGAATGGAAAGCTGGGTACGCGCGTCGGTGCGAACGCGGGTGGAGCGGAGGCTGATGTCTTCCACGGTTCCAGTGCGGTCACCGAAGCGACAGTAGTCGCCGACGAGGATGACTTCGTCGGCCAGCACGGAAACTCCGCCAAAAAGATTTTCGAGCGTCTTCTGTGCGGCGAAGGCGATGGCGATGCCGCCGATGCCAAGGCCGGCGAGCACGGTGGTCAGGTTGAAGCCGAGTATGCCGAGCGTCGCCAGGACCGCGACGATCACCACCAGCGCCGTAAGCAGCCGCTCGCCCAGCACGATGAGGGTTCCGGTGCCGGTGCGTCCCGCGCTAATAGCGCTGATACGCAGGCGTTGCATCGTGAGGTTGCTGGCGCGGAGCAGAAACCAGAAGAAGCCGATGCTGATCAGAACACCGGCGATCCGGTAGTAATAAAGACGCTGCAGCAGCGGCAGGCCGAGATAGCCGGCAATTATGCGGTGAGCAAGCGCGCTGAATGACAGCAGCAGCGGCGTGGACATGCGGCTGTAGGAGTGCAGGTTGGGACGGTTTCTGAGCTTGAGCCAAAGTTGGCGCGGAATCGCCAGCAGCAGAACCACTACCCAACCGATAGCGAACGCAAATGGAATCGCGGCGACCAGCGCCAGCCATTGCCAAAGCGGCATCCCGAGAAATACGTTTCGCACCAGGCTTTGAGGAAGCTTTTTTTCGACCCGGTGAGCATGAACGTTGTCATACAACTCGGGAACCTTGCTGAGCGTCTCCGAAGAGAAGAGCCAGATTTTTCCGTAGTTCGGATCCCCAACCCGGACGAGGACGACGGGAACCTCCCCATCACCAAAGGAAAAAGTGCCGATGGTTTGATCGTTCGAGGTACCGTATTCCGGATTGCCTTCGGAACTCGTGCTGAGCCGGCGCAGGCCTCCTACGAAGGAGCGGTCCATCACATATTTCAGCTTCTCGGCCAGGTCCGCGCCCTGCGATTGGCGGCGAGCGGCGGGCATCTGGAGGTAATCGGCGGCGGCCTTGTAATTTCCGGCTTGCGCGGCTTGCAGGAATCCAAGCACGGTTCCCGAAGGCGTCTCACGTCCCAGCGGATCGGCGGACGCGGAAGTTGGTTCCTGAGTCTGAGCGCGACCCTGCAGCAGGCTGGTCACGGACTGGGCCGCCACCAGCGTGGGCATCAGGCCAAGGAAGGAAGCGCAAACGATAAGAACGAGCTGCGCCAATTTTTTCATTGCAAACCTTGTCTACTCCGCCGCCAAACAGGTAACGCCGGCATCCTGCCGGCTGTCCCGAAGGCGTCTCGCCTTCGGCCCGGGAGCGCAGACGCTCGCGGAACAGCCGCCGAGACGGCGGCGCTACGGTGCTACCTCTTCGGACGATAGATGTCGGTGGCCTGTCCATAAAATACTTCCGCCGATTCCATCACCGTCTCCGACAGCGTTGGGTGCGGATGGATGGTCATGCCCACATCGGCCGCCAGCGCGCACATCTCGATGGCGAGCACGCCTTCGGCGATCAGTTCACCCGCGCCCGCGCCCACGATACCGACACCGAGCACCCGCTCCGTCTTCGGATCGATGAGCAGTTTGGTGAGACCGTCGGGCCGGTCGAGCGTGATGGCGCGTCCCGAAGCGGCCCAGGGAAACTTGGCGATGGTGATTTCGCGCCCTTGTTCTTTGGCTTGCGTTTCCGTCAGTCCCGCCCATGCGATTTCAGGATCGGTGAACACGACCGCAGGTATGGCATTCGGTTCGAAAGCAACCTTGTGGCCGGCGATGGCCTCAACGGCCGTGCGGCCCTCATGCATTGCCTTGTGCGCCAGCATCGGCTCGCCGGCGACGTCACCGACGGCATAGATCGAGGGATCGGCAGTCTGGCGCTGCTCGTTGATTTCGATGAATCCCTTCTGGTTGACTTTGACTTTTGTTTTGTCGAGGCCAGGGATCTCGGAATTCGGCCGGCGTCCGACCGACATCAGCACGCGGTCGAATACCTGCTCTTTCTCCTTTACGTTTGGACCCTCGAGAGTTACGCGAATGCCAGTCTTTTCATCCTTGAGCGACTTAACGGTAGTGTTCAACAGGATCGAAGCGAAAAGTTTTTCCAGGCGCTTGTGCAGAGGCATCACCAGGTCGCGGTCGGCTCCGGGAAGTAAGCCGGGCATCATTTCGACGCAGGTCACCTTGGTGCCGAGGGTGGCGTAGACCGATCCCAATTCCAATCCGATGTACCCGCCGCCGATAACGAGCAGCGTTTTCGGAACGTCAGGCAGGTCGAGTGCGCTGGTTGAATCCATGAGGCGCGGGCTGTCGAGCTTGAGGCTCGGGACGACGGTCGGACGCGATCCGGTGGCGATGATGATGCGGTCGAACGTCAGGTTCTCGTCGCCGCCCGCGGTCTTCGTAACTTTCACTGTGGTGGAATTCACGAACGCCGCTTTGCCCTGCACGAACTGGACCGATCGCTGTTTGGATAACTGCCCAAGTCCACCGGTCAGCTTCTTGACGACACTTTCTTTCCATCCCCGAAGCTTGTTCAGGTCAACTTTGGGCTCGCCAAATTCGATGCCCCAATTCTTCGCCTGCTCGGCCTCTTCCAGCAGCTTGGCCACATGCAGCAGGGCCTTGGAAGGAATGCAGCCGCGATACAGGCAGACGCCTCCGGGATTCACTTCCGGATCGATCATCGTAACTTTCATACCCAAGTCGGCAGCGAGGAATGCAGCAGCGTAGCCGCCGGGTCCGCCACCTATTACTGCCACACGGAGATTCGAGGTATTTGCCATTTCGTTTTCTATCCTTGAACTCAAACTCACTTAGAATTTGTCATCCCGAGCGAAGCGAGGAATCTGCAGTTCGCCGCAAGATGCAGATCCCTCGCTTCGCTCGGGATGACAATTCATGAAAGGTAAAGGTATGGTTCATTGCGTCGCTCCGGCCCGACTGTGCCACAGGCCGTCATCCCTGAACCGAAAGCAGGAATGGCTGCTCAAACGCCTCCGCGATCCAGCGCAGAAAACGCGCGGCATCGGCGCCATCGATCAACCGGTGATCGTACGAGAGTGAGAGCGGCAGAATCAAGCGCGGCTCGAATTTGTTATTCACCCATTCCGGTTCCATCCGCGAACGCGAAAGACCGAGAATCGCGACTTCAGGATGATTCACGATCGGAGAGAAACCAGTGCCGCCGATTCCGCCAAGATTGGTGATGGTAAATGTGCCGCCTTCCATCTCCTCCGGAGTGAGCTTGCGCTCACGAGCTTTTTTTGACAGCTGCGTCATCTCCGCCGCCAGCTCGACAATATTTTTCTTGTCCACGTCGCGTATGACCGGCACCAGCAGCCCGCGATCGGTGTCCACCGCGACGCCGATGCTGATGTACTGCTTATAGATGATCTCTTCCTTCGCCATATCAATAGATGCATTGAACTGGGGAAAGACTTTCAGTGCCGACGCGCAGACTTTCAGCGCGATCGCCGTCACGGTCATCTTGCCGCCGGCTTCTTCCGCTCGCGGCGCGAACTTAGCGCGCAACTGTTCGAGTTCGGTGATGTCGGCGCGATCCTGTTGGGTGACATGCGGAATCGTGTTCCATGCCTGACGAAGGTGCTGAGCAGTTTTGCGCCGCACCCCGCGCATCGAAACCCGCTCCGTTTTGCCCCACTTGGCGAAGTCGGGAAGTTCGGGTTCGGCGAAGCTTCCGCTTGGAGCCTGTGCCGCAGCGGCTGCCGCCGCCAGAGCATTCTTGGCGCACAGTTTCACATCGTCTTCACTGATGCGCCCGCCCGGACCGCTGCCCACAACGCTATGAATATCCACACCAATTTCGCGCGCCAGCCGACGCACATGCGGAGCCGCCGGCGCCGGATCGCGGTGTTCCGTGCCTGCAACCTTGCCCAGTTGTACTGGCATGGTGAAGTCTGGTGTCGCAGCTTGCGGTTGATCCGGCGGCAGCGCCTCTTCTTCCGTTTTGCCCTCGGCGCGCATTGCGAGCTGGAACGCGAGCCGGGCCGCTTGCTGTCCGGAGACGTGTTCCACCGGTTCGTGCTTGCGAGCAGGTTCCGCCGGAGCGACAGCACCGCCTTCCAGCGTAAAGATGACCTCGCCAACCTGGACCTTCTGACCTTCTTTGACCTTAATTTCGCGCACGACGCCGCTGACCGTCGAAGGAACTTCGACAACCGCTTTGTCGGTTTCGAGTTCCATCACCGGCTGGCCTTCAGCAACGTTCGCCCCGGGCGAGATCATCAACCGCACCAAATCGCCGGAGTCGATGTTCTCTCCAAGCTCCGGCAGCCTGAATTCGCTGGCCGTGGCGACCGAAGCTGTAGCCGTCGCTCTCCGCTCCCGTTGAGGTGCGGCCGCCGGCGCTGGCTTCGCTGGGGTTTCGGAAACCGGGATTGTAGGAGCTGACGCCGCGGGAGCTGGGTTTGCAGGAGCCTGTACTGCGGGAGTTCGTATTGCGGGAGCCGAGACCACGGGAGCTGGCTTGGGCTGGGCGGCAGTCTTTTCCGCTTTCGAAGCGGAAGTTGTTCCAGCTCCGCTTCCGTTTTCCACGGTGAAAATGACCTGTCCAACCCGCAGCTTGTCGCCTTCTTTGACGCGGACTTCCCCAATGGTGCCAGTCACCGACGAAGGCACCTCCACAACAGCTTTGTCGGTCTCAAGCTCCATCACCGGCTCGCCTTCGGTGATGCTGGCGCCCGGCTTGATCATCAAGCGGACCAGATCTCCGCTCTCGATATTCTCGCCCAGCTCGGGCAGTTTAAATTCCGTCGCCATTCTTTCGTTTTTCCCTCGCGTGCGTACTCGTAGAGACGGGGCTTGCCCCGTCTTGCGTGCAACGACTCATTTGCTGCCGGAGACGCGGCAAGCCGCGTCTCTACGGGAGATCCAATGCCCTATGGACGGGCGAGACGCCCGTCGCTCCATTAGCTGATGGCCGGATTACGTTTCTCCGGATCAATGCCAAGATCGCGAATTGCCTTCTCCAGCAGCTTCGCGCTGACCCCTTCGCCGCCATCCTTCTTCTCGGCGCCCTTCTCCCCAGCCAGCGCATGCAGCGTGCCCAGCACAATGTGCTTCGCGTCCACTTCGAAAAAATCTCGCAGGGATGCACGATTCTCGCTGCGCCCGAAACCGTCAGTGCCGAGCGACACCAGCTTGCCCGGAACCCACTGGGCAAGGCTCTCCGGCAGAACCTTCATGTAATCCGATGCTGCGATGAAGGGCCCGGACGCCCCGTTGAGTGTCTGCGTAACATACGGCACCTTGGGCTTCTGCGTAGGGTGCAGCATATTCCAGCGCGCGCAGTCGTTCGCCTCGCGATAGAGCTCCTTGTAACTAGTCACGCTCCATACGTCCACCGCGACGCCATAATCCTTTTCCAGAATCGCCTGCGCCTTGAGTACCTCAAACATGATGGTGCCACTGCCCAGTAACTGCGCGCGCAGCTTCGCGCCTTTCTTTTCAGAAGACCGGTAGCGGTACAACCCTTTGAGGATGCCCTCGCGGATGCCCGGCTGGTCGGGCATCTCGGGCATAGGCAGCGGCTCATTGGTGACCGTCAGGTAATAAAAGATAGATTCGCCGTCGACGTACATGCGCTTGATGCCATCCTGGACAATGATGGCGATCTCATAGGCAAACGCCGGATCATAAGCAAGCAGGTTCGGCACCGGGAGAGCCAGTACATGACTGTGTCCATCCTGATGCTGTAGGCCTTCGCCCGCCAGCGTTGTTCTTCCCGCCGTGCCTCCGATCAGGAAACCACGGCAACGCATGTCCGCGGCCGCCCAGATCAGATCGCCGATTCGTTGGAATCCGAACATCGAGTAATAAATAAAAAAGGGAATGGTGTTGATGCCGTGATTGGCATACGCGGTGCCGGCGGCGATGAAGGAGCACATCGATCCCGCCTCCGTGATGCCTTCTTCCAGAATCTGCCCGTTCTTCGCCTCCTTGTAATAAAGGAGCGTAGCCATATCGACCGGCTCATAGAGCTGGCCGACGCTCGAATAAATGCCGACCTGGCGGAAGAGCGCCTCCATGCCGAACGTGCGGGCTTCATCGGGAACCACGGGCACGATCAAGGGGCCAACTTCAGGATCGCGCAGCAGCTTGGAAAGCATGCGCACAAAGACCATGGTGGTGGAAGCTTCGCGACCCTCGGTCCCTTTGTAGAACTCCTCGAACAGCGCTTCAGACACCGGCTTCAGCGGAGTGGCGCGCACTTTCCGCACCGGCATGTAGCCGCCCAGTTGTTTGCGGCGCTCCTGCATGTACTTGATTTCCGCGCTGTCATCGGAGGGACGATAGAACGGCGCATTGTGCAGCTCGCCGTCTGGAATTGGAATGCCGAAGCGCGAGCGGAAGATTTGCAGCTCATCGTCATTCAGCTTTTTCTGCTGGTGCGTGATGTTCTTGCCTTCACCCGCTTCACCGAGCCCATAACCCTTGATGGTCTTGGCGAGAATAATAGTTGGAGATCCCGTGTGATCCACCGCCGCCCTGTATGCGGCATGCACCTTGATCGGGTCGTGACCGCCAAGCCGCATGCGGGCGAGCTGCTCGTCCGAAAGATGCTCCACCATCTTGAGCAGCCGGGGATCGGTGCCAAAAAAGTTTTGCCGAAAGTAAGCCCCGCTCTCGACAAAATATTTCTGATACTGCCCATCGGTGATCTCGCCCATGCGCCGCAGCAGCAGGCCATCGCGATCCGCCTGAATAAGCTCATCCCAATCGCCGCCCCAGATCACCTTGATGACATTCCATCCCGCGCCGCGGAAAATCGCTTCCAATTCCTGGATGATCTTGCCGTTCCCGCGTACCGGTCCATCGAGCCGCTGCAAGTTGCAGTTGACGACGAAAATCAGGTTGTCGAGCCGCTCGCGCGAACCGAGCGTAATCGAGCCGAGCGACTCCGGTTCGTCCATTTCGCCATCGCCGAGGAACGCCCAGACTTTGCCGCCGGTCGACGTTTTCAACCCGCGATTCTCCAGATACTTGATGAAGCGCGCGTGATAAATCGCCTGAATCGGGCCGAGCCCCATCGACACAGTCGGAAATTCCCAGAAGTCGGGCATGAGCCAGGGATGCGGATACGACGACAATCCGCCGCCCGGCTTCAACTCGCGCCGGAAGTTTTCCAATTTCTCTTTAGGGATACGCCCTTCGAGATACGCGCGGGCGTACATTCCGGGAGCGGCGTGTCCCTGGAAATAAACAACATCGCGATCGCCGGATTCCGTGGACGCGTGAAAAAAATGATTGAATGCCACTTCGTAAAGCGTAGCCGCCGACGCAAACGTGGAAATGTGTCCGCCGATGCCTTCCTGAATCTTGTTGGCGCGGACGACCATAGCCATGGCGTTCCAGCGCACCAGGCTCTTGATGCGCCGCTCCATTTCCTGACTGCCGGGGAATGGAGGCTGGGCCTTGGAGTAGATCGTATTCTGGTAAGGAGTCGTCGCCGTGAAAGGAAGATTCACCCCAGCGGCGCGCCGCGCATGCAGCGCCAGTTGTTGCAGCAGTCGCCCCGCCCGTTCCGGTCCGCCTTGCGAGAGTACATAGTCGAGCGAGTCCAGCCACTCCCGCGTTTCCAGGACTTCAATACCGTTCGTCTGTTGCGTCTCAGCCACTCTGACCTCACGTGTAGGAATGCAATCTTCCATCATAAGCAATTGGGAAGAATTTTGCTGGGCTGCAAAACAGCTAGGTAGTGTCTTAAAGAACGTGTTGCTGACAAGTTCCACGACTTCAGCGCTTCGAGTGCTGTTGCCCGTACTCGCGCTTTGCCTTGTCCAAGGCGTTAGCGACATCGGATGCCCCAGTGCCAGAGCCGAGACCGTTGGCGAGTTGATCGTCCAACGCATTGACGATAGCGGTGACCGGTCCTGCGACGCCGAATTGATTGCCACTTGTCCCAATGATTTGAATATCGCCGCCGGCGCTTGTGCTCTTCCTAATGTTGTTGAGGGTAGGGCCAATTCCAGTGAGTTTGGTGCTTACGACTCCGATTACCTTGCCGGTCTGGAGGGATATGATTGGTGCACCGGATATGCCCTTTATAGATACACCTTGGAAGTAGACGGTGTGAAGGAAATTGAGATTGCCCAATGGGAACGCAGTTTGCGCCGCTATTGTTCCAGTCAGACAGAACTTCGGTACAGTAGCCCCAACTGGGATGGTGCGAGGGAACATGGCACTCAGCGGGAATCCGATGATCGAAACTTGAGAGCCAGATTCGATATTGCTTTCTATCCCGAGGTCCAATTTCGGCAACAGCGTTTTCCCAACTTTCAGAATAGCAAAGTCCCGAAGGCTTGCTATCTTGTCGAGTTCAGAAACAACTTCGGCATCTATCGGTTTCCGGTTCCCAATGACTATCCGGGGATGATCGTAAATCTCCAACGTATCTGGGTCAGCGACGACGTGGAATGCCGTGATAATCCAACCATCTGCGCCGACGATAAACCCAGTTCCGCTCATCTTGTCTGTTTGGACCTGAACAATCGCATCGGAGAAGCTGCTACATGCTTCGATATGGGTCAGTGGCTGTGGGGGGCGCTGGCAATAAACTGCGGGGTAGGTAAAGAAGAAAGCGAGGACGCAACACAGCCTCATAGGGCCACTCCTTCGAGGGAGGTACATGGTAGGCGCGGCAATCTTACGCTGCGCCCAACAGTTCAGCAACGCTCCAAACATGATCGGAGTGTTCACGACACTACCAACAGTTGCGTGTGTTGCGGGCACCTTCGTCCGGAGAGATGGTCAAGCGAGAGTCGTGCAGTTTGAAATTCTCCTCAAAGTCCCGTGGCAAGATAATTGTCTTGGGATAGAATCACCGGCATGGCTGAGCGCGACACAATTCTAGCAGTCCTCCAAAGCGATATTGGAATTGCGGCCCTGATTATCGTGTTCGCGGGGTTTCTTGTTACAAAGGGTGATAGGTACCAGACGAGGCGCGGTGACAAGTACCAGCTATTTGCATTGTGCTCGCTGGTGCCATTCATAGCTTGTGCCACCTCGATCTGGATCAGTTTGGATGCTATCGAGGGCAGCGTGTGGTGCGCCAATCATGCGCTGGTGTCGCTGAAATGGGTACTTGCAATGTCGGGAATCTATGCAATAATGGCCACGATTTCCACTACAACCTGATCTGCTTCCCCAGACTGGATGAAACCTTTGTGGGATTGACCGAATCTAAGATCAAGGATTTACACGACAAGAAATTTGACACGCTCTTTAAAAAGCACGAGGGAGCATGGCGGGCGATGGTGGATACCGCCTTCACTTTCACAAAGAAGAACGTCGCGGAGGGCGGAAAGCCGAGACCCGACGATATTCTAAAAGTGTTGTTGCCGATGCTCGAAGTAAGCGAAGAGCTTCGCAAACATCAAGAAGATGTTCATGCGAGGTACAGACGGTTCCGCGAGTACTTCGGTGATTACATCATCGACCAAGAACTGTCACACAAGCATGAGGAGAAGAAATGAGCAACGATAAACGCTACGAAATTGCGAAGGAATACGTCGATCAGCAACTGGACACCATGAAGAAGTTTGGTTCAACACCCGACAAGTTATCCAAAGAGGAGTACAAGGCGCTTATCGACGAGGTTGCGGAAACTGTCACTTGCAAGTGAGCTAAAATAGCTCCTCGATTTCCCACACATCATCGGTCAACCGCGCTTCCATTGCCGCGGGTGACACGGAACGTCTAGCGCACCCAAAAGTTGAAAATGGCTAAGAAGTGCGCCTTTTGCACGCGTCCTGCCGACAGCCCCGAGCATGTATTTAGCGACTGGATGCTTGCGCTGCTTCCGCCCAAGCAGCGATATATCTGCAATGAACGATTAGTCTCGCGAGACAAATACATTCAATACCAGAAGCGCAAAATTAAGATAACGGCCAAAATGGTCTGCGCGTCATGCAACAACGGCTGGATGAGCGATCTTGAAGGTAGACTAAAGCCAATATTGAAAGACGCTCTCTTTGACGAACTCCCAAGAAGTTTTGACCCTACCGAGATCGCGACCATAGCGGCCTTCGCTTTTAAGACACTTCTACTTGCCAACCACAAAGACCTAAAGACCACTCCGTTTTTTTCGGCGTCGGAGCGCTTTCGATTTAGACGAGACCTTCGCATCCCTGACGGAGTTCAAATTTGGATGGCTACTCGGAAAACAGTTGCAGGTAAGTACTGCGGCTTTTGGAAGTCTGTCCAAGGGAAAACCGAGAAACGCTTCCGATACGGATTCGCCAATTACATCTGTACTTGGAATTTTCAAAACATAGTTCTCCAGATCGTGGCGACCAAATGGCAGGACAAGAGACGTAGAAATACGGTGCCACCTATTGTGTTTCCGCAAAATGAGTACTGGGAAGAGGCGTCTGTACCCATTTGGCCTCAGCCGCCCGCCCATATTGGATGGCCTCCGGAATGCTATCTGGAAGACAAGACGCTTTTGGAGTTTAGGGACAGGTGGGACACGGTCAAGGTCCAGTTTACGTGATGCTTTCCCTGTGGATTTCAAACTGCACCACGCTTCAAGCCGTGATCGCTTGACTTCACCTGCTAAAATAGATCCATAGCAACAAAGATTTGCTGAAGTAAGATTCGCTCGTTGACAACAGAAGCGAGGCAATACGCCCATGTATGACTGCAGAGTTACCCAGCGGCCAGGATTTTCGGACGCTTTGCGTATAACCCCATTCTTTCTGATACTTTGCCCAGATAAAGACGAGGAGCAAGGCACGCGACAGTCGCTTGGAAGAAACTTCCGAGCTAAGTGATTGATTCTTCGTTAGCAGCAAAACGCTGAACCGGCGGGAGGCCACAAGATTCAAGCGGGAAATCAGCTAATCCCTACGCGCTCAAGACTTTACCTCTAACTCCCCTGCGCTCAAGACTTTGGCGGGAGTCACGCGCTAAAGTCTTGATTCTAATATACCGTGAGGGGAGGGGGTACCGCGTTTTCCCTGGCACCTGGCACCTGCCCCCTGACCCCTGCTTCACTCCAGCGTCACCGCCTTAACCAGATTCCGCGGACGATCCACATCAAGCCCGCGCTTGGCGGCGACATAATAAGCAAACAGCTGCAAAGGAATGATCTCAAGAATCGGCGACAGCAATTCCGGCGCTGCGGGAATAAAGATGGTGTGGTTCGCTAGCTGCGGTACGGTTGTGTCACCTTCCGTCGCCAGCGCGATCAATGTCGCACCTTGCTTTTTGAATCCTTCCATGTTGCTGACGTTCTTCTCGTAGCGCACCACGGATCCCTCATCGTTGCGGTCGCAGGTCGCGATCATGACCAGCGGCAAACGAAAATCGATCAGCGCATTCGGCCCGTGCTTGGCTTCTCCCGTGGGATAGCCTTCCGCGTGAATATAAGAAACTTCTTTCAGTTTGAGAGCTCCATCCATCGCGATCGGATAGTGGATGGCGCGGCCGAGAAACATGAAATCGTCCACGCGATAGTAAAGCTCGGCCAGCTTTTCCACTTGATCGGACGCGGCCAAAATCGTTTCCGTTTTTTGGGGAAGCGCAAGCAGTTCGCCGATGTAACGCTGGGCCAGCGCCTTCGAAACCTTCTCCTTGATTTCGCCGAGGTAGAGCGCGAACAGAAACAAACACGCCATCTGCGCGGTGAATGCCTTAGTCGAGGCGATGCTGATCTCCGGACCAGCATGGGTGTAGATGAAACCATCGGCTTCCCGAGCAATCGTCGATCCTTCGACATTCGAAATCGCGATGGTGCGCGAGCCCCTTTCCCTGGCCTCGCGCTGTGATGCGGTCGTGTCGGCCGTTTCTCCCGACTGAGTAATAAAGATGCTGAGTTCGCCCCGCCCGATCATCGGATTGCGGTATTCGAACTCGCTAGCGTAGTCCACATCGACCGGCACACCGGCCAGTTCCTGCATCATGTACTGTCCCGTCATCCCCGCATGACGACTGGTCCCCGAGGCCACGATGTTAATCCGCCGCAGCGCGCGCAGTTCCTCGCGCGGGATATGGATGTCATCCAGGCGAACCAGTCCCTCGGCCAACGAGACGCGAGGTTCAATGGTTCGCCGCAAAGCCTCAGGCTGCTCAAAAATCTCTCGAATCAGATGATGCGGAAATTTGCGCGTTTCAGCCATTACTCTCCTTAGTCAGTTCCTGCTGCTCGGTAGAGACGGGGCTTGCCCCGTCTAACTCTGCGGTGGGAGACGCGGCAAGCCGCGTCTCTACGAGACACTGAACTTACCTTGAACACTCGACTCCACCAACGAAAGTTCGCAACACTTCGCCTTCTGGGCTCAGGACCACGAAGTCCGCGTCGGCTCCCGCCGCGAGAACACCCTTATTCGCAATTCGCGCCACCCGCGCCGGATTCTGGCTCGCGGCCGCAACGGCCTGCGGCAGATCCCATTCCGCGAACCGCACCAGATTGCGCACGGCGCGATCCATGGTCAAAACGCTTCCGGCCAGCTTGCCGTCCACCATGCACTTGCCATCGCGAACATCTACCTCGAACGAGCCAAGCCGATAGCGCCCTTCCGGCATCCCAGTCGCGGAAATAGCGTCCGTGATCAGCACAGTTTGCACAGCGCCCTTGGCATCCGCAAAGAGCTTCACGATTGCCGGATCAAGATGAACGCCATCTGCGATGATATCCGCGCTCAAGCGACGATCCGTAAGAACCGCACCCAAAATACCAGGACTGCGATGGTCCAGCGGACGCATAGCATTAAAGGTATGAGTAGCGTGCCGCGCTCCCGCGGCGATTCCGCGTTCAGCCGCCGCAAAATCGGCATCGGAATGTCCGAGGCTCACGCAAACGCCGCGCCGCGCGGCTTCGGCAATGACTTCGAGCGCGTCCTCCAATTCGGGAGCAATCGTCATCATTCGAATACGCCCGCGCGCCGCTTGCCAGAACTTCTCAAACAAGGGCATCGTCGGAGCCAGCACATTCTCCGGCGGATGTACCCCTCGACGAGCATGGCTGATGAATGGCCCCTCAAGATGGATTCCAAGCGGGAGGGCTCGAATCTTGCTATCCGTATTATGTCGTTCGAGATCTAGTTCGCTCTTTTCGATGGCATCCGCCAGCCGTTCGAGTGCGCGCAAAGTCACATCCATAGGAGCTGTAACGGTAGTCGGGAAATAACTTGTGACCCCATGCCGCGCGAGCAGTTGTTCGATCGCTGGCAGCGCCTCGGCGGCATCGTCCATGACGTCATATCCAGCGCTGCCGTGAATGTGAAGATCAACGTAACCCGGCGCGATTACGCTGTCACTGAAGTCGGACACAGAAACTCCAGCGGGAACCTGGCGGCTGCCCCGAGCGGAAATGTCGACGACGCGCCCCTGCTCGACGAGCACGAGAGGATGCTCGATGGAGTCAGTCGGAGAAAACAGCCTTCCAGCAGTAAAGGCCAACATAGAAACGTTTTAATAGCGGTAAGAAGAGACGACTGTGACCAAGATTGTAGCAGCCTTTGCGCGCCCGCCGGCAGCGCGACAGGAAGGCTCGTGAACGAAACAACCTCGTTACGGTACAGCGTGGTAGTGTCAGAAACTCGACCGCCCCTGAAATCGGTACCGACCTCAACAGGACAGGAATTAGCGTCTGTTCGAGACAGCACGTGCAGCCCGCGCGATCAAATCGCCGGACCGCCGAATGCTATACTGTCTCAGTTCGAGTTGCCACGTCGTTCCCGTGGTGGCCGTCATCCATTGTCAGTCGGGGAGTGGCTCAGCCTGGTAGAGCACCTGGTTCGGGACACAGTGGAAATTTACTGATTCGGCGTCGCTTAGCTGCAAAAATCCACCTAAAAGCCGCCTCTGGTTAGTCCCAATCTTTAGTCCCAACTGCATGCAAAGTCCCTAAGTTCTAGCCAACGCACGCTTCTTAATTCTTTCCCAAAGGGATTTACAAAATCAAGCTGAGAGAGTACAACACCTGTGCCTTGAGGAGCCTCTCATGTACCTGCTACGTTTATCGCGCTTCGACTGGCGGGGACGCGCAAAGATTGTGGGAGAATTTATTCTCGAAGCCTCGGTACTGATTGCCGTTCTTGACCCACTAGAGATTGTCATTCAATACAAGACGATAACTATCCTACAAATCCTCAGGGCCGAAGGGTGGGCGGCCTTGGGTTTACTTTTGGGCATGCACCTCGTAGTATGGAGCGGAGAGGGGAGAAGGTCGTGAGCGCCATCGAGGCTTGGTTGAATCAGTCAGTTACAGCGGATGGGATGTGGGCAGTTCTCGCATCCTTTCTCGTCGCGCTGTTCTTGTTCGGAGTTGCACTGTTGATCATGGGGCGCGTAGCGTCAAAATCAACTGTCAACGGATCGCCTGTTCTCGACGATGATGCCAAGGCTGCAGAAGCTGCAATCCAAGTGTTGATGGGCGACATTCGAAGGCAATTGGAAGCCAAGTCGCGACAGCCTTCTCATCAGTAGAGGATAGAACGACCTAGACGAGCAACAACTTACAGGTTTGCGGGGAACTGCCAAGTACTTGCAAATACGTGCAAGACGTACCAATCAGGGGCTGGAATAACGGGCTGAGAATCCAATCACTATTGGCCCCACAATGGCCCCAGAAAGATCGCCTCACGAGCGATTCGGCAAACATCCTCAGGTATCTGTACGCAGCGAAACCCAACCTCATACCCCGACAAAGATCTTTGCTCACTGCTCACTGCTCGGGGTTTTGTGAATTTCCAACAACTCTCCTAGCACGGCGTCTGCGTACATTTTGAAATTGAGGATCTCTTCTCGGCTTCGGCCCGTATGAACATCCACCGAGCCGCGAGTATACACAGACCTTCCCAGGGAGGCGATATTGTCGTCGAGATGTTGAACGGCGTTCTCCGCCGTCTGTCTAGCCGGGTCTGTGGATCTCCGCGCTCGTAGAATGAACCTGACTTTCTGTTTCATACTTGGTCCATCCAATCCCTCCTCCAATTTGAAACCCGGAGCTTTCATCACTTCGGAATCGGGGGCGAGATGATCCAAGAGTTCCCGAACCGCCTCTCGAAGTTCAGCAGCCGTACCGCGATATGACTTCCGACTTTTCTCCTGTAGATCAACCAAGACCTGTTCGTAGGACTTCGCTGCATTCGGTAGCATTGTTTGCAACGTCTTGAGAATGGCAGCTTCGATTCGTCCACTTGCTAGCGGAGCTGTCGTGGCTGTTGTTTGTACCTCAGCTCCGATTAGAAATTCCAAGCCGGTTTCGATTTGTTTTCTGCGAGACTTTAGTGCTCGCAAAGTCTTCTGATAGGAAACGCGACTGTTCAATCCGGTGGACAAACCGATGAGTCGTTGCATTTCCACGTCGAAGTCGTGGAGATGTTCTTCACTTGTCCCTAGCCTCTGGAGCGCGATTCGTGCTTCGCCAAAATAACTTTGAACGAGATTTCGCGCAGCACGACGCAGAGCCGCGGCGTTGACATTCGTCGCTTTAGATCGCGAAAGGGCACTAGCAAAAGTGTCGATGCGGTCCCATAGAGATTCCCACGCAGCGAAATCTGCTTCTCTGCCTTCCATTCTGCTAACCCCGGCGAGATGTCTTCTTTGTCTTTCGCGATTGACGGCGGGTCTTCTGGGAACGAGCGGGAAGATTGTGAACGACGAGATTGTAGCCCACGGGGTTCAGACTATATTGACCTTCGCCCGCAGATTGAAGGTAGCCCGCATTTTTAGCGTTCACCAGAGTCATCTTCGCAGAGGAAGGAAGCTTGAACCCCGCCTGTTTGAAATAGGTCTTTAGATCATCGGAAGCGATTGTCTCTTTCCGCTCGGTCTGTGGGGCGACCTCCGCAAGATAGTACGCAACCAGAGCAGCCATTTCGTTTGCGCTCCTAGGAGACTTTTGCTGAGCAAGTGACCGGATGTCCTTTACATCACCCGTTGAGGCGGTTCCTGGTAATGGGACTTCTGTGATCGTCGATGAATAGAGGCTAGGCTTGGATGGTATAAGAGAAGGCTCTGCTTCGGCGACTATTCCTAAGCGTCTAAATACGTAGTCCACGACACGCGACCTCGCATCACGCTTGAGCGGGACAAGAGCAGCCAACACAGCGCGAATGGCGAATAGTTCGGAATCGCTGTCGATTGCCGTTGCGACCACTTCATCTGATTTCTCTCGCACATCCGCATCAGGCATTCAAGTACCTCCTAGCGAGCACATAGTCAGCAGGGTATTTTAGTCCTAAACTTCGGTCGCTGCTGCCGTGATGATTCCGCTCACATCCGTAGTCTTCTTCGTTAAGCGATACAGCCAGCGACCATACTTGCCGTCCGCGTTCACCGCAGAGACCCATCGCTCTGCCGCTGCTCGTTTCACGTCTTCCAGCGGATCATAGCCCTTCGTCTCCAGAATCATGTGCAAAGGAGCATGGTTCCGTAGCCGAACGATGAAGTCTGGCATGTAATCGTGCATCTGGCCATTGTTCAAATAAGGAATTGCAAACCCCAGTCCAGCATTCTTGACGAATGAATGAACCGCTGGGTGCTTGTCGATGTAATATGCGGCAGATTGCTCCCATCTCTTCGTGTCGGGCACAACGTAGTTCACATGGCTGTGAAGCACTTCGATGGCCTCACGGCTTGTCCAGTAGTCAACGTCGCCAGTTGTGCCGGGACCGCGTGTGGATTCGTAGCGCGGAATCTCAGGTGCCTCGCCTTGCGACGTGTCTGGCCGCAAAGCCTCTAGCAGAATCTCAATAATCCAACCGTAGTACGGATCAAGGAACAGGTCTTTCAAATCTGCGGGCGGTCTCACCTCCACTCTCTCCTTCAAGTAGCGCCAGACGATCTGAACAAGCTGCGGGAAAAGCACATGGCTGGGAATTGTGCATCGAGACTGTGCAATGCAATTCGTTGTCAATGCTTTCGCCAAGTCGAAGACGAGTTCCTGAATACGTCTTGCTGCTCGGAATTCCTTTAGCGTGACGTTGACGACATATCCCGGCCCGCTCAGTGACAACTTGCCAATCGTGTTTATGTTCAAGCCCTTTGTCTGTACCTCTGGCGGGATGCGGTCGGGCTGAAGTATCAGCGAAGGAACGCTGGCCCAATCAACGGTAATCTTGTTCCGAATCGCTTGCGTGTAGCCTTCCACACGAGGAAACTGGATTTCAAACTCCGCCCGCTGCGGAAGAGAGTGAACGTGGTACTTCTTCACACGAGGTGCGGGCGTTCCGGTCTTGCTGGCCTTAAAGGGGATGACCTCGAACGGCACCCCAAGCACTTGTGCGACTTCTTCCGTAAACTTACCATCCTCCCCCATCTCGTAACTTGCGCGGCGCAACCCGCGTCCCACAACCTGTTCGCAGAGCAACTGCGACATGAAAGGTCGTAAGCCGATGATGTGGGTGACGGTGTTACAGTCCCAACCCTCGGTAAGCATCCCCACGCTGACAATGCAACGCACGTCTCGCCCAGGTGGATGCAATGGCCTTTCCAGCTTCTTGGCAAGCTCCTCGAAGCCTTCGGGGAAGATCGGTCGTCCTTGACGGTCACGTGGCCAATCCGTTTTTCCAACCGTATCGAGCGTGAGGCGCATCCATCGGGATTCGTCGTTTTTGGCTTCGCCAGTATCCGTTTCATGGACGACCTTTGAGTCAACGCGGATCGTGTATAGCTGCCCGTCTCGGTTGCGGAATCCTTCGATCTTTGAAGTCGGTATCCCAACAGGTTTCACATCATTCGCCAACCACTCGTAGAACACCTTCGCAATGCTCGTATTTTTGCAGACTAGAATAAACACCGGCGGACGCGGATCAGTGCCCTCGTCAGCCCACTCTTTTCGAGTCTTCTCCCATTCGCCCGCAAGAATTCCAATCGGATGGTGGGCGAACTTAATGATCGCCTCGGGTTTCACGGACCCCTTGCGCCCGCCTTTTTCCTGGGCAGTCAGCTTTTTCTCGATGATCCATTTCCAGATATTGAAATAAGCCGCAACATCGTCTCCCGCCGTATCGCGTACGGCCAACTGCGGAATCTTCACCAGCCCCGCTTCGATGGCATCAATCAACCCGAAATCGCTAACTATCCAGGGGAATGGTTTATTGGTTTCCTGTCCGACTCTTCCGAGGAAGTACGGCGTAGCAGAAAGGTCAATGCACACATTGATACCGCGCAGTTTCTGGATTTTGTCTAGGCCATCAATCCAGACTGTGGCCTCTTTGAAGAATTCTTCGGCTTCTTCGGACTCTCCGAACTCGTCTTCTTCTCCGTACTCCGGTTCGTCGCGCCGGATGCGGTAGGCGTGGTGCGCCTCGTCATTCATGACTAGAATGTTCTGCTTACCACCAACCTCCCGGCCCAGCACACGATTCAGCAAAGAACTGTCGCTTTCGACATATCGAGTCGATTCAACTGTAACTTTCTTCAGATTTCCTTCGGGGTCATTTTCCTCACCGACCACATTCAACATTCCGGCAGCCACTTGCTTTTGATAATCCTTCAGGCTCAGATAACGCTTGTTACGGGCCGTAGTGGTTTTACTCGCGATGTTGACGGTCTCTCTCACGCGGAGCGGTATCCCCGTTTTGATGACTTTCCCGCTCACCCCTCCCGACTGTGTACTCTGCGGCTCAAAGACGTGCCAGTTCGTTACCAAGACTTTGCCCTGTGTCAGCAGAGGCATGAGGTGCTGAGGTACAAGGTCGCGAATACGGTAGACGCTGGCCTCGCCGTTCTCAGGATTCAACTCCGCAAGCCTCTGACGAATCGTCACGTTCGGGCAGACAACCAATACAACGTCGGAGAATCTCCCGTCGCTGCGATTATTAACCTTGTTCAAGATGCTCCAAGCACAGAGCATCCCCATGACAGTTGTCTTGCCACTCCCGGTGGCCATTTTGCAGGCGTAGCGTTGAAAACCTGCGAAGCCCTCGGCCTTGCGGTCGTCGCTCGGTTCATCGCGAGGAATTGAGACGCCTTGAAGAAAATCTGCTCTGGCTTCGGTTAGAAAGATGATCGCGAGAGCGGCTTCCAACTGAGCGAAGAACAGCCGCTTGTCCCTTCCGTCTCGGCTCCAAAACTGGATAAGTTCTAATGTGGTTCGACTCACTCCCGGATAGCCCTGCCCCTGCCACGCTTCAAGCCGCTCACGGATAAGATTGACGAGAGCCAACTCGTAACCGGAGGGATACTCACTCGAAGGTTTTAGAAGTTTCTCGTCCGTCTTCCACGGTTCCTTCTGGTCGCGAGGTGGGAAAATGAAAGAAGGACGACGCCCATCCGTGCGGACTGGTGTCTCGCCTTCACGGATGTACCAATACCGCGTAGGCTTTTCAAACGGGCGGTTGAGAATTGGTTCCTGAACTTCGGCAACCGTAAAATCGCTCATTTGCCCGCCTCGCTCACCGCCTTGACGATCAGCAATTCGTTGCCTCGCTCGTCAATCACCTTAATCGCAATCTGTCCCTGCTCCCCTGCCTCGAAAGGTGCGCTCACTGTGCCAGCTAGGTGATCCCATACGTTTTCTTCGTAGTCGCCGCGCAGCGCCTTCTTCAAGTTCTCCCATGCGCCCGTCTTGGGGAAGAACGCCTGCGAGACGTGGAAGCACAGACCGTTGTAATCGGTATCGAGGAACCAGGCCGGAACTTCGTCGCCGCGACGATTCAACACTTCCATTGTCGTAGGGTCGAAAACGTCCATTCCGAGCAGTTCGACTTCGTATTTCGTCGGCTCGTCCTTAGTCTGTGCCTTCAGTCGGCGTAGTTCGGCTTCCGGCATCCCACACACGCTGAACACTTGGCTGGAGCGCATGTTCTTCAGCAGATCGCCCATCATTAGGTCGGGGGTGGCTTGCACATAGGTTGCTGGGATACCGACAACCTGATCGCACTTCTCAATAAGCTCACGGGCGTTCGGTTGAATGGCAAAGCCCGTCACGTAGAGATGCGTGTAGTTTTTCGCGTTCGCTTCCTTGGCGGCTTGCCAGACCAAACCTTCGTTCACCGCTCCATTCTCAGGGCCGAAGACAAAAGCCACGAGTTTAGATGAAAGCGGCAACACCTTTCCGTTTTGTTCGGCAGCTTCCTGCATCGCGTCTTCCAACGTAGGCTTCTGTCCTGGCGCAGTAGCTTCCACATACCCCTCGGCAGAAAGAGAAAGTGTCTTGGCAGGCGGACGGAGATTCTTGATCGTGATCGTCCGATTTCCTTCGAGTCGCAGTACCGGAGACTTCCTTAGAATTTCAATCATGCGGTCAACAAAGGTTCCCTCAGCCTCCTTCTCGACCGACTCTGTGGCAGACGCGGCGCCTGTTCCCTCCCACTCCGTTGCTGTGGGGATAGTTGCCTCGAAACAAAACGGGCCAGTGACGCGAGTAACTTTGTTGTCTGCTTCGGGGCGATCAACCAAGACCTCTTGATCCGGCGGCTCGTTGTTGGCGATGGACTTGAGAGTAATGTGCGGCACAATGCCGCCGATTTCTTCACCCTTATTGTTCCGCTTTCGTTCATAGACAAACCCGGCAGCCGGGCCTCGGGATTCTTCTCGGAGTTCATACCAAGGGAAGGTCGCGGTCAGGAGTCGCTGGCGTGCCAGAGCAAGCGGCACGCGGCTAGTGTCTATCGTGATCCAGCGCCGACCCCATTGCTCGGCAATGTATGCAGTCGTGCCGCTGCCGCACGTTGGATCGAGAACCAGATCGCCTGGGTCCGTGGTCATGAGCAGGCAACGCTCAATGACTCTCGTTGCAGTCTGAACCACGTAAAGCTTTTCAGTGAAGGTCCCAAGGATGGTATCGGCCCAAACATTTTGATATTGCATGAACGGGAAATCATCCTCAAACCGCTTGAATGCTAACACCCGCCCGACAGCTACAACGCGGTTCAGGCTCACAAGTTGGTTCATACCATCCCACGTCGTCTTCCAGTGTGTGCCCGGACTCGGAAGAAACTCTTGACCAGCGAAGTTTACGGCCTGAGAACTGGCGCTGGCTCCGGAACTCACAATGTTGTCGGCTCGGAACCTTCGCCCGTTCGGCAAAGGCTCTTCGCCACGAACTTCACCAGCGGTCATCCGCCTGCTACTACCGTCGCTTAGTTCGATCCAGTTGTAAGTTCCGCCCTCGGTGCGTTCAAGGCGTGGCTGCCAAAGAGAACGGTATTTCACCTGATCCTTTTCTCTGGAATACCACAACACAAAGTCATAGGTGCTCGGTAACAGCTCCGATGTGAAGGCCGAGGTCTTGGCAAACGCGATGACACCGCACGCATTGCTCGGGCCGAATACCTCATCCATCACCTCTTTCACGTGATGCAGATTCTCATCGCTAATCTGCACAAATACACTTCCGCTAGGACTCAGCAGTTCTCGCGCCAGCATCAGTCGATCCCGGAGATATGTGAGGTAGGAGTGCAGCCCCAATTCCCACGTGTCGCGGTAGGCTTGCACCATCTCCGGCTCACGCGTCATGTCTTCGTCGTCGTTGTGGCTGACATCACGCTTGCGAACGAATGGCTGAAAATTCGATCCGAATTTGACACCATAGGGCGGGTCAATATAAATCATCTGCACCTGCCCGCCGAGGCTCTCGTAGTGCAGTAGCGAGTTCATCACTACCATCGAATCACCCAGGATCATGCGGTTGACCCACTTGTCCTTGTGCTCGTAGGCCCGTAGTACTTGATCGGCGATGGAGTGCTGGGGATCGCCAAACAGATCGAACATGGTGGTCTGCGTGCGGTCGTAACGATGTCCTTTAAGGGTGTCGAGAATGGCTTTCGTGGAAAGCCGCTCGTGAATGAACAGCGGCAGCGTGGGCACGTCAAACGACAACCGCTCCGCCTTGCCTGCCCAGTTCAGGAACGGCTTGCTCATGTTCTTGAGTTCAGAGACGGCCTTCTGCGCGGCAGCGACGTGGCTGGCAGCCTCCTTCATCTCTGGCTTGCCATTGAGCGTTTTCCGTGCCTCGCTCAGTTCTGCCTCAGCTTTGGCGATCCGCGCCTCGCCCCGCTCCCGAGCCGTTGCGTTCCGCCCGTCCCACTCCAGGACAGGCGACAGCGAATCGTCATAGCGGTACTTCTGAGGCGGCAGCTTCTTCTTGAACTGCGCCTGCGTCCCAATCTCAGGACGCATTGGGCTTTCAGCTTCAGGGTGTTTGTAATTCTTCGCGGATTTGCTTCGGACAGTTGTACCGCCATTACGCGCACGAGCCATCTACCGGACCCCATTTGTCAAAAATTTCTCGGAATGCCGTAGCTTACAACATCGCTAGGGGCTTTAGGGAAGATACGGTGTTTGTAACACAGAGGGTAACTTGTTGGCTATGCCGATGCGCGAGTTTCGCAAAGGTGAAGATCGTTTTAGCGTTTTCTCCAAATCTATAACTGCTTCCAGACCTGCACCAACGTTTGAATCGCCTTGGGGCTTGGAACACGGCTGTAGATCATGCGGCAATCCTCATAGGCACGATGGTAGAAGTCCTGGACGTGGGACGGGCTTAGGTGCGCGATGTTGTGCCGGAGCTGTTTCAACTGCTCCGCGCTCAAGACATCGTTGCTATCGTTGTCGTGATCTGGACGGCGGGCCATAACGAACGAGGTTAACAGATTCGCCTTTTGTTCGCCAAAAGAGTTTTCCGTTCTAGGCCGTCATCCTGGCAGGGTCGAGGCATCGAATGCGCCTATCTGTTCGGCCTGTCCTGCCGCAGCATTGTCTTGGCCATCGCCAAAAGAGTTTCCCGAGAGTGAGGATTGAGCAACGGGATGATCGCTTCGAATGGCTCCAGTTCCGGGGAGATTTTCAATTGAGCCGGGAGCGTCTTATATCTCTTGTGGAGCTTGTCGGCCTCGATCATCTGCAACCATGCCTGACGATCTGCCTTGAGAACCCGGGCCAGCGCCCGGAGCAGGTGAGTGGATGGATATGCGCGACCGGCGACAAGCTTCCTCATGTGTTCGTACGTTGAGTCCACCTGTTGCGCCAGATCAGCGAGGGACAGGTCGGCACTCTCCACGGCTGCCTTCAGCGCGGTTGCAAATCGCCCCTTTGGCTCGATCTCGATTTTGGACATGTCCGCCTCGACGTGCTAGTATACCGATATCATAGTACCACATGATGTGTGCTTGACAGTACTAGGAAATTGTGGTACTATTAGGCCGTAGTCGAGTAGTAGCAAGCCCGTATCACCCCAGCCCTTTCGCAAGGGAACTCCAAAGTCAAAAGTGTGTCCGCACTATTCGCTGCCGAAAACAGCATGAGTGCGGTCGTGTGCATAGTGGGAATCAGTGAAGTATCAGGCGGAGTCCCTGGCCTGCATAGTGTGCAAAATCGGCGGCGCGGAACACTCACAAAGTCGTACGGGTTCTGGCCTTCCCGTAGGGAGGGCACCATGTGGTACATCGTTGACAACTCTTCCACAGCGTTGCGACTCAGTCCTGCACCGGGTTATCGCAGAGCTGAGCGCAAGTAAGCGAAGAGAGTTGGGCACGTCGTCCGGCGGGTTATCGGCGATGTGCGAACGAGTCGGTCTTTGACGAAGTGACAACGGATGAACCAATCATGGTTCCCAACGGGCAAGAATTCAATACTCGAAGAGTTTGATTCTTGTGACAGAGGACTGTTAAGGACAATGTCAAACCATGCGGTGGAAGTCGTTTTTGCAGCAACCGTTCTGTTTATCAATCACTTGCGGCCAAACTAATTTCGGATGTGACCTCAGAATTGATGGCACGTGACTATCAACGCGTGGTCACGTAGGACGCAAATATGCGGTCACGCGTTGCCACAAAGTTGAGGTCACGTGGTGCGCCTTCAGACGAAAGACAGGAGACATGACGAAATCACAAGCACGAAGATTATTGAACGAGCGGGGAGGCAGTGTGCTCAGAGATGACCGCCTGCTCGTGCTGAGCAAGCTGCTCGAAACAGCATACGTTCCCAAGGGTCTGGTTGACACGCGGCAGATCGAAGAGGTCGACATTGCAATCACTCTGTGGTCTCTCGCCTTGAAGGCGAATCGCAGCGAGAACACAACACGCAAGCACCTTAAGAGCCTGAATGAGCTGACGCTGGTTAGCGCCCACGGCACGAAAGGTGAAAGTACCATCTATCGTCTGAACTTAACGCCGATGCTCGAGTGGGAGAAGGCGAGGTCAGTAAGAGATAGAGAGTACCGCGAGTTCAGGGATCGTAAGAATCTCCAGATGTTGACATATCGCGCCAAGAAGAAGGCTAGGGAAGAAGCAGAAGCATCAGTGGCGGTGGGAACAGCAGCGCTGGCAACCGATCCTTACGACGAACTGATCGCTTATGCGGAGGTCGCGCAACCCCGCCACCAAGCAGCCGTGGTAGCCGAGCGCCTTGGCACTCCAGTGGTGGTCTCCGATCGCCGCATGGATCTGAATGCGCTTGAAGAAGCGTGGCGCGTCAGTCCGAGAAGGACACCCGAAGAAAGGGCTCGTCGTAAGGAATTACGCCAAGCGTTCATGGATGCCCGCAGCCTTCAGCAACCTGCAACGCCCGGGGTCGATGAGCGACCGCACAGTGTGCAAACTTCCGGGATGCCGTAATGCTGGTGGCATCCGCGCCCCAGACTAGTCGCCAGAACATGACGTGTTCACAGAGATCAAAATCGACCATTTTATTGATGGAAACCATATCGAAAACATCCTTTTTAACTCTGTGGGCACGTCGTGGTTGCGTAGTCTGGGCAACATGGGGTGTCGTCGGTCTCGGTGTGTAGTGGTACGTCGCGCCAAAAAGTAGTGATTTTTTCTATGACGATGGGGTCATGTAAAA
>Ga0210407_10000208_pt1 | contig 73835 bp, 71 predicted proteins | sample IncBWC27MmetaG_FD_150860 | JGI IMG/M metagenome (GOLD analysis project Ga0210407, IMG submission 150860) | Forest soil microbial communities from Barre Woods Harvard Forest LTER site, Petersham, Massachusetts, United States - Inc-BW-C-27-M | ecosystem: Environmental > Terrestrial > Soil >...
CCAAACCCGCTACGCTCGAAACCGGCCTGGAAATCCGCGTGCCGCTTTTTATTAAAGAAGGCGAGAAGGTCAGGGTGTCCACGGAGACGCGGGAGTTTGTGGCCCGGGCGTGAGGGTGGGATCGAGTGATCTGGTGATCGGGTGATCTGGTGATCGGAAAACCTGCGTGATCCGAAGCAAGATTTAGCTTCTTCTGAAATCCCGAGCGAAGCGAGGGATCCCTACAACCACGAAAGACATTGGGGCCGCGAATTCACGCGAATGAATACGAATTCGGTCCTTCCGTATATAGATTCGCCACTTAAGCCAATTCTCAGCCGACGGCAGCCTGGGACGAGACGGGACTTTCCCTGCCAACTCCCCCGCGCCTGCTGAAATTTTTCCTTGACATTTCGCTATTTCTTTGCTATAGTAGATTTCGAAAGTTCGCCGCAGCCGCTATCCGGGTTGTGGCGTTTTGGCTTTTTAGGACGAATGGTCAGGTAGACACACACAATAAACCGGCCGCCCAGGCGGCCTGCGGAACGATCTTTGACAACTTAAAGCGAGGAAGCATTTAGCAGTCAGGTGTACCCTCCAAGCGTGCGATGACGGCGATCACGTGCGATGACGGCGATGACGGCGATCACGGCGATTCCCCCCTGTTCCTCCCCTGTTCCTCCCCTGTTCCTCCCCTGTTACGCCCCTGTTACTCCCCTGTTCCAAAGTGACTTCGTCCGGGAAAAAAGTTCACGAAAGGCCCGTGGAATCGAGGTTTTGCATGTCTGGAGTATCCAGGCGCTCGCGTTCTCCCCTGTTTTTTTCCCTGTTAGCAGGGTGGAAGCGGCCGAGCGGTCAGGGCGGAGCGAACCGGGGTGGGGGCCGCAAAAGGGGTACAAACCGTAGCGCATCCCTGAAAAGAGCAGACCGGGGATAGTGCAGAATTATTCAGCCAGGGGCGTTTTTGAGTACTATAGTTTGGTGGGACATCGTGGCGGGAGGCCGATGATAGATAGATGGAGAGGAACGTCGACTTCGTGACGCCGATTATGACTTCGGCGAAACCGCCCTTCACCGCCGGGCCCGTGCCCGAGGGGCAGGAGTTGTTCCTGGATGTCGACAATCTCTTTGATGCCTTCGTAAGCGCCGACGCCGAAGGAGACATCACCGCATGGAACCGCCAGGCGGTGGACACTTTTGGATGGACGCGCCAGGAAGCGATGGGCCGTCCGATCTGGCAGTTGATCGTCCCGGCGCGTAACGGCCAGTCCCTCAAGCGGACCCTGGGCCAACTCTTCACCACCAGCGAGAGTGCGGCGCAACGCATCAGGACCAGATTGACCGCCCTGCACCGCGACGGGAAAGAGTTTGAGACGGAAGTCATTATCTTCCCGATGCCGTCGCCGTCCAGCAACAGCGTTGGCCTCATCGCCCGCCAGATGGGCCTGCGGCCATTCAACGAGACAGAAGCCGAGCAACGGCATCACGACCTGATGGACCAGCTTTGGGAAAGCTACGTTGAGACCGATCTGCGTGGACAAGTCATCTTTGTCAACAAAGCTTACTGCAAGATGCATGGCGTCTCTCGGGATGACCGCGAAGGCGCCCATTACAAGACACTCTATACTCCCGAAATGACCAGCAAGTTCCGCGAGGTCTACTCGGGGGTCTACCGTACGGGCGAACCGGCAAAATTGGACTACTCCATGACGCTGCACAACGGCCGGGAGGTCTTTAACGAACAGTCCATTTCGCTGCGGCGGGACGCGCAGGGCAATCCGGTCATGTTTATGACCATTGTGCGCGATGCTTTTGAGCGCCATCAGTATGAGATGGAGCTGGTGAAGGCGCGGCAGGCCGCGGAAGCCGCCAACAAGACAAAAGACGAATTCCTGGCCAACATGAGCCATGAAATCCGCACTCCGCTCAACGGCGTGATCGGCATGCTGGAGCTGGCCGGCGACCCAGGTCTCTCGTCGCAACATGCGGAGTTCATCGGCCTGGCCGGGAGCGCGGCCGGCAGCCTGCTCAGCGTGGTCAATGACATCCTGGACTACTCCAAGATTGCGGCCGGCAAGCTGGAACTGGAACGCACCGAATTCGACCTGGCGGATACCGTGGCCCAGGCGCTGGGCATCATGAGCCTTAACGCTCTGAAGAAAGGCCTGAGTCTGACTTCCCATCTGACGCCGGATGTTCCGCGGTTCGTCCTGGGTGATCCTGTTCGCCTTAAACAGGTGCTGCTCAATCTTCTGGGAAATGCCATCAAGTTTACCCGCCATGGACAGATTGCATTGAACGTACAACTGGAAAAAGCCCAGCAGGGGAAAGCAGAGTTAAAGTTTTCCATCACCGACAGCGGCATTGGAATTCCGCCGGAAAAACAAAAGATGATTTTTGAGGCGTTTTCCCAGGCGGACGCGTCCACTACACGCCAATTTGGAGGGACCGGCCTGGGGCTGGTCATTGCATCGCGCATTGTCCAATTCATGGGAGGAAACCTTTGGGTGGAAAGCGAAATAGACAAAGGCTCCACGTTTCACTTCACGGCAATCCTGGACATCGCCGACGGACCCGGTCTGCAGCCGGCGGGACCCGTGCCGGCTGAACGCGTGACGGCAGCAAGCCGCGAACTAAAAATCCTTCTGGCGGAAGACAATCTGGTCAATCAGAAGCTGGCGGTATGGCTTTTGAAAAAACTCGGCCATCAGGTCGTAGTGGCGGGAAACGGAGTGGAAGCCCTGGCCAGGCTGAAAGAGCAGACTTTTGATCTGGTGTTTATGGATGTACAGATGCCGGAAATGGACGGCTTCACCGCCGCGGCCGCCATCCGTCTACTGGAGAAAGGGACTGGCGCGAGAATGCCGATCGTCGCCATGACCGCCCACGCCATGAAAGGCGACCGCGAACGCTGCCTCGATGCGGGAATGGATGATTACATCTCCAAACCGATCAGCGCGCAGTCTATCCAGGCAACCCTGGCGAGAGTTCTGCAATAAGGGTCAGGGCCTACTTGTTGTCGGCTATCGGAACTGTGGCGGGATCGGGAGGAATTGAGCGTGCTTCTTCCGGCGTGAGCAACGTGCGATCACAGTAGCCGTAACCTTTGAGGCATGCCTGGAAATTACGCTGGCGCTCGGTACGGGCCAATCCCTGGCCCTCTAGGACAGTCAATTGGGAGTAGTCACAGGTTTCCCGTCCACCCTTGCAGTTGGACAAATTGCGCTGATGTTCGGCCACGGCGACCCGGGTGGCTTCTGCCGCCGACAGTGTGGCGTGGTCACAGTGGGTCCAGCCTTCCATACAGTTTCGGGCATTGCGCTCGCGCACGGCAGTGGTCACGACGCCGGCTTCTTGCCGCGTAAGCGTGGACTGATCGCAGGATTCCGGAGACCCCATGCAGTCTTCCAGCTTACGCCTGCGCCCTGCCAGCTGTGCATCTTTTTCTTCCGGCGCGGTCAATCTGGAGCGGTCGCAGTTTGCCCAACCCTCCACGCAATTGGCGGTATTGTGCTGGCGCTCCGCTGCGGCGACTTCCTGGAGTTCGGACCGGGTCAATTTGGAGTGGTCGCACGGCTCCCAGCTTTGCATGCAATCGTAAACATTCTGGTCATGCTGGGCGACGGCCAGCGCGGCGGCTTCGCCCGCTGTCAATTTGGAGGGATCACAGGTTTCCGAGCGTCTTCGGCAATCGGCAATATTGCGCTGGTGCTCTTTGATTGCCAGTCTGGCTGCGTCCGCGGGTGACAGCATGGAGGGATCGCAGGGCCCCAGGTCGTCCATGCAAATCGCGAGGTTTTGGGCACGATCGGGTGATTGAGCGGATGCCACCAGCCGGGCCACGCCCAGGCAGGTCAGTACAGCAAGCGATCGTAAAATCCCTTGATTCATAGCATGGCGATTCATAGCATGGCGGCTTGTCCAAGGCCTCTCGCATTTTGATTATGGGCGTTACGAGGAGAGTAATCTGGTCAAAACGGCTCACTTCGCTGAGACGGCAAGATGCTTCGTCAGCGCGTGGATGTTGGGAAGACCCTCCAGCTTGCGCAGGCAATCCAGGGCGGCGCTGGCCGCGGCTGCGGGAATTGCCCGCCTTGCGCACGTCATGAACTTTTCTTCGAGTTCGGCCGGGCTTGCCGGCTGTTCCGGATAGCCGCGCGCGCCGTTCGCTCGCTTGCTGAACTCGCGGCCATCGCGCAGAAGAAGCGCCACGTTGGCCTGAGTCAGCGGGGGCGCGTTTTGTCCGAGCGCCGGATGCGCGCGCATGGTCACGCGCGGAAGGAGTTCACGGATGCGCGGGTCGTGCAGGCGGGACTCAAATGTTTCCAGACCGACTTTTCCATCCACCAGCGCCGCCGCCACGCAAAACGGCATGCTGAATTTCGCTTCCAGCCCGGTTTGCGGCCGGTCATGGATCAGCAGGTTGGGAGTGACGGTATCAACTTCAATGTCGACTTCGGCAATCTGTTCCGGCGCCAGATGGTTCTGCAGCCGCAAATCCATCACCGCGTCCAGCGCCGGATGCGTGGCGGCGCACGATGGATACAGCTTGACGGTAATTCCGGTGGCCAGAATTTCCCAGCGTCTCCCCAGCCTGTTGAACACCCACTCATAATCAACACGCTCGCCGGCCATGGCGACAAACAATCCCTGCGGGCCATCGAGCGCGCGGTCGGACGCGGTAAAGCCTGTCTGCGCCAGTAACGCCGCCAGTACGCTGTTTTGTGCCGCAAGACCGGCGTGCAGCGGCTTGGTCATTGTGCCGAAGTTTTCTTTCAGTCCTAACGCGGATGAAGCGGCAATGGCCAGGCAGTTGGCTGTGGCCGGCGCATCGAGTTGCAGCAGCCGCGCACACGCCGCCGCCGTGCCCACGGTGCCGATTGTCGAAGTGCAGTGCCAGCCGGTCTGATAGTGTCTGGGATTGAGCATGCGGCCCAGCACGGCTTCCACTTCAAAGCCGATGACGTAGGCTTCAAGAATGCTTTTGCCCGACGCCGATGTTTTTTCGCCCAGCGCCAGCAGAGCGCTCACCAGCGGCGCGCTGGGATGCGCCAGGGAGACAAAACACATGTCGTCGTAGTCGAGCGCGTGCGCGGCAGTGCCGTTGGCCAAAGCGGCCCAGCCCGCGCCGAGGGAGAGCTGTGTCCCGAAAATACGGCACGGACCCGCGCCGGTCTCTCCGGTCTCCAATGCCGCGAGCTGTTGCACCTTGCCCGCCGCGGGCTCGACCGCCCCGGCGAGCGTGACACCCACGGTATCCAGAAACGCGCCCCGCGCAACCCGCAGCGCTTCACCCCGCACCGTTGCGGTGGTGGCGAATTTGGATAATACGGCGACGGCGCTCATAGAAACTGTTTTCCCCGGTTGCTTGAATGAGGGCGGCCAAAGCAATATATAGAATCCGGCCCATCATTTGCTACGTTATTAATACACTGAAGGAGTGTTGATGTTCGATAAGACAGCTTTCGTCACGTTTCTGGTGGCCGCCCTGGCGCTCAACCTGGCGCCCGGACCTGACATGCTGTACGTTCTGGGGCGCACCCTGGGCCAGGGACGCAAAGCCGGCGTGGTGTCGTCTCTTGGCATTTTTGCCGGATGCCTGGCGCACATTGCCGCCGCGGCCCTGGGAGTGGCCGCGCTGCTCAAGTCCTCGCCCGTGGCTTTCAACGTGGTCCGCTACGCGGGAGCGGCTTACCTTATGTACCTGGGAATCCGTGTGTTGGCGTCCAAAGCGTCGGCGCTCGAAAACACAAACGCAGTGCTCAAGACTGAAAGACTGGACCGCATCTTCTATCAAGGCGCGATCACCAACGTGCTCAACCCCAAAGTTGCGGTGTTCTTTCTCGCGTTCCTGCCGCAATTCGTGAACGCGAAATCCGGCTCGGTGGCGCTGCAGATCGTCATCCTGGGCCTGGTGTTCAATGCCGGCGGGACGCTGGTCAACCTGATCGTGGCATCAGCCGCCGGACATCTCGGAGACCGCTTGCGCCGCGCGCCGCGCATTGCGCGTATTCAAAAGTGGATCACCGGAACTATTTTTATCGGGCTAGGACTTCGGCTTGGGCTGGCCCGACGTTAGGGGAACCTGTCCGCCTTTGTAGACCACCACCGTCCGCTTGGATGCAGCACAGACAAAGGGGAGCCAGATCAGCCATCTTGACGCTGAGCATGAATGATCACGTCCTGGAACGCCGAACAGTCGGACAAAGAAGGAGCGTAGGAATTCACCACATGGTAATGGAACCCGTTGTGTTCCAGCAGAGCTAACATACGGGACAATTGGGAAGGCGAACCTGGCAGATTGTGGTGAACTTCGATAATCATTTCACGGACCAGGGATAGTTTCCCACTCGCTGCAATCTCATCCAGTACAGGCTCCTCCATGCCTTCGATATCAAGTTTGAGCAAATCGATCTCGCCAGCAATGAAAGTCGAAAGCCGCCGGCAGGCAACGCGGATGGTCTGTCCGGTAGTCCGGCCCGCGACAGCGCTCATCATCAGGCTTCCTGGTTCCGCAATGTGGAAATCGATCTCCGATTCTTCTTTCCCAAGTGCAACATTGTGGATCTCCACGTCTTCAAGCCGGTTGGCGGAAATGTTGTCTTTCAGGACGGCAAAGGTCGAGGGATCAGGTTCGAAAGCAGTAATCTGCGCACCCGGATAAAGCCATTTGAAATACAGAGTTGCCATGCCGATATTGGCGCCGCAATCAAGAATTACCGGGTTTGGCCCGCGGCTGATGAATCGATAACCTTGGTGAGCGAATATTTCGCTGTAGAGCAGAACCAGGTCCGACTGGCGCAAATGCTTGACGTTCCAGCCAAGTAGATGGCCGCTACCTGCAATCGTGGAAACCAAACCCGCCAACAACTGCAACCGGCGGGAGATCGCCAGCGGGGACCGCACGATGCAGTAGGCGTCTTTCAGCGCTTTTTGAAACATGAATTTAAGATTCCGCGGATATCATAAACGCTGTTCCCGGCTTACCGCCTGAAACCTGGCAGTGGCGTCCGCCTCCGGACATCTCGGAGACCGCCTGCGCCGCGCATTGCGCGTATTCAAAAGTGGATCACCGGAACTGTTTTTATCGGGCTAGTGCTTCGGCTTGGGCTGGCCCGACGTTAGGGGAACGTGACCGCGCTTGTAGACCATCACCGTCCGCTTGAATTCGATGATGACCGTGCCGTCCTGGGTGAACCCGGTGGTCTTGAAAGTCACAATGCCCACGTTGGGCCGCGACTTGGATTCGCGTTTCTCCAGACACTCACTGCGGGAATAAACGGTGTCGCCTTCAAAGAGCGGGTTGGGCAAACGGACTTCGTCCCAGCCCAGGTTGGCCAGGGCGTTCTGCGAGATGTCCATCACGGATTGTCCGGTGACCAGCGCCAGGGTAAACGTGGAATTGACCAGCGGCCGCTGGTATTCCGTCTGGGCGGCATACGCGTGGTCAAAATGGACGGGATTGGTGTTTTGCGTGAGCAGCGTGAACCAGATGTTGTCCGCGGCCAGGACGGTCCGGCCGAGCGGATGCTGATAGATCTCACCTACCTCAAAGTCTTCATATACGCGTCCCGTCCAGCCCTGTTTGATGGCCATAGTGATGACGACCTCTCTAGATCATTTTTTTCTGCCGCCATGCGGCAATGGTATTCGCGTCAAAGCCAAGCTCTGTGAGGATGGCGTCAGTGTGCTGGCCCAAAGCAGGGACCGCGCCCATATACGGCTCCGCGCCTTCCATCATCCCCGGAGGAACCAGCGCGCGCAGCGGACCGACGGGCGAATCAACTTCACGCCAGCGTTCGCGCGCCGCCAGTTGCGGATGGTCCACAAATTCCCGCACTGAGTTCAGGCGGGCATAGGCGATTTGCGCGTCTTCCAGCAGCGCAATGATCTTTTCCGCCGTCAACTTCTTGAGCGCTGCGGCGACAATTGAATCCACCGCGGGCCGGTGCTCCACACGCTTGGAGTTGGAAACAAAGCGGGGGTCGTTCTCTAGTTCCGGCTGAGCGATGACCTTCTCGCAAAACCTGGCCCATTCGCGTTCATTCTGCACGGCCAGCAGGACCTGTTTGCCGTCACTACTTATGAAAGGACCATAAGGAGCGATGGCAGCGTGGCTTGCTCCAGCGCGCGGCGGTTGCGTTCCGCCATACGCCGTGTAGTAAGCGGCGTAACCCATCCATTCGCCTATGGACTCAAGAAGCGAAATGTCGAGCGCAGTTCCCTTGCCTGTTTGCTTGCGCACCAGCAGCGCGGTCAGGATGCCTGAAAAGGCGTACATGCCGGCGGCAATATCGGAAATAGATATCCCAACCTTCGACGGCGTTTCTTCCGTGCCGGTCAGCGAAACCAGGCCGGCTTCGCTTTGCACCAACATATCGTAGGCCCGGCGGTCGCGATATGGCCCCGTGGCGCCGTATCCGGAGAGATTGCACACGATCAACCGCGGATACCGCTCGCGCAGCTCCGTTGTGCCGAGGCCCAGGCGGTCGCAAGCTCCAGGCGCGAGGTTCTGCACGAAGACGTCTGCTTTATCGAGCAAACGATGCAGCACTTCTTTCGCCGCGGATTGTTTCACGTCGAGCGTGAGCGATTCTTTGGACCGGTTGACCCAGACAAAATGACTGGACATGCCGCGCACCGTGGTGTCATAAGCGCGGGCGAAGTCTCCGACGCGCGGCCGTTCGATTTTGATGACGCGCGCGCCCAGGTCGGCAAGATGCCGCGTGGCAAACGGCGCGGCCACCGCCTGTTCCAGCGCGACTACGTTAATTCCCTCCAAGGGCAACATCAATACGACCGCGGCAGGCCGAGCACGTGCTCGGCCAGATAGGCAAGAATAAGGTTGGTGGAGATGGGCGCGACCTGGTAGAGACGCGTTTCGCGAAACTTGCGCTCAATGTCATACTCTTCTGCAAAACCGAAACCCCCGTGGGTTTGCACCGCCGCGTTGCCGGATTCCCAGGACGCATCGGCGGCGAGCAGTTTGGCCATATTGGCCTGAGCGCCGCAGGGCTGATGCGAATCAAACAGTCCAGCCGCGTGCGCGACCATCAGCGAAGCAGCTTCCACGTTGGCGTAAGCGCGGGCCAGCGGAAACTGCACGCCCTGGTTCTGCCCGATCGGCCGCCCAAACACGATTCGCTCCCTGGCATAACTGCAAGCGCGGTCAAGAAACCAGCGGCCGTCGCCAATGCACTCGGACGCAATCAGGATGCGCTCGGCATTCAGACCGTCGAGCAGGTAGCGGAAGCCCTGGCCTTCCTCGCCCACCAGATTTTCCGCGGGAACTTCCAGGTCATCGAAGAAGACCTCGGTTGTAGCGTGGTTCATCATGGTGCGGATCGGACGGATGGTCAGCCCGTGTCCGACGGAGTGTTTCACGTCAACCAGAAGTATGGACAGGCCTTCCGTGCGTTTCTTAGCTTCCTCCAACGGCGTGGTGCGGGCCAGCAGCAGCATCAGGTCAGAGTGCTCGGCGCGCGAGATCCAGATTTTCTGTCCTTTGACGACATACTTGCTTCCTTTGCGGACTGCGAGCGTCTTCAAACGAGTTGTGTCCGACCCCGTAGTGGGTTCACTCACGGCAAAAGCCTGCAGGCGAAGTTCGCCGCGGGCGATCCGGGGAAGATAATGTTTCTTTTGTTCCGCGGAACCATGACGCAGGAGCGTGCCCATGATGTACATCTGGGCATGACAGGCGGCGGCGTTTCCGCCGGCGCGATGAATTTCTTCCAGAACGATGGCTGCTTCAGTAATGCCCAGGCCCGCGCCGCCGAATTCTTCCGGAATCAGGGTTGCCAGGTAACCGGCCTTGGTAAGCGCGTCAACAAATTCGCCGGGATAGGCGCGCCGGGCATCGAGGTCCCTCCAGTATTTATCTGGAAAATCGCGGCAAAGTGCCGCGACGGCGGTCTTCAGCTCGGCATGCAATTCGTTGTTGGCGGTGGTTGCGGTTTTCATGTGTTGGTTTTCATGCATGAACGGCCAAACCCATTTTCCTGGCAATGGCCAGCTTCTTTCTCTCAATATGCAGGCTCGCCGCATCAATCATTTCGTCCTTATAGACGAACACTCCGGCGCTCCCACCCTGGGCTTTGTCATACGCAGCAACGAGTTCCCTGGCCCGGACCAGCTCCTGCTCTGACGGTGTGAACACACGGTTGATGATCTCCACCTGCGTGGGATGGATGGCCCACTTTCCGTCAAAGCCCATTTCCGCGGCGAATTTCGCGTCGTGCTCGCACAGTTCCGTATCGCGGAACTGCAAGGTCACGCTGTCCACGGCGTCAATTCCAGCGGCGCGGGCCGCGGCCAGCACTTTGGCCTTGGGATAGTGGTAGAGCGCAAACTGCTCCCGTATCGGACCCCGGGCGCCGACAGCGCCCGAGTAATCCAGCACGCCAAAAATCAAGCTGGACATGCGGGGCGTGGAGGCGGCTATCTGCTCGGCGTGCAGGACGGCCTGGGGAGTCTCCATTACAACTTCCAGCTTGATGCGTCCGGGTTCCAGCCCGATATTCTGTTCGATCTGGGTGAGGAGGCGGTCGGCAAAAAGCACGTCCGTGGCGTTGTCGATTTTCGGCAAAACAACTGCGTCAATCTTCGGACCGGCGGCTTCGACCACTTCAATCACATCGCGATAGAAGAATTTAGTTTGCACTCCGTTAGGACGAAACGCGCGGATTTTGCCTTTGAAATCCAGGGTCTGCAGGGCCTCGATCAGGGTCTTGCGGGCGGGGACTTTTTGCGAAAGCCCGCAGCCGTCTTCCAGATCAAAAACAACCTCATCGGCGTGGCCGGCAGCGGCCTTGGTCATCATGGGAAGCGAGCTCGCGGGGCAGGCCATCTCGCTACGGCGTACCGTTACCTCGCGCAACTGCGACGTCTCGTGTTCAGTTTCCGTCAACAGGAACTCCCGGCGCCGGAATCGGACTCCAGGGCGCATCGGCATTATAAGGTCGGAACCGCAAAAAAGACGGCAGGATGGGCTAATAGTTCCTATAATGGTTGTATGGCCCGAGGCTGGGAAAGCAAGTCCGTAGAGGCGCAGATGGACGCGGTGAGCGAGCAGCCGCCCGATGGCGCAAAGCCGCAACCAACTGCTGCCGAGAAAAAAGACCAGCGGGAACGCACCGGCCTGCTGCTGACGCGGGCCCGCGTAGCGCAACAGATCGAATCGTCACACAACGAGCGGTATACAAAGTCCCTCCATCTGGCTTTGGAAGACATTGACCGCAAGATTGCGAAGTTCAAAGCCTAAGCGCGGATTCCCGCGTCACATCGCCCGCACAACGATCGGAATGCCGCAGCTTGATTCCAGCAAGTGCCGCGCTCCGGCGATGGTTTCAGCCAGCGGACTCTCCTCATCCAGCCCTTCGGCATAGACCACAACAAACTCGCCGGGCTTCGCTCTTGTGACTTTCAAACGACGGACGGCGCCCTCATGGGAGCGGTCGAGCGCGTCTGCCAGGCGCAGCATGCCCGCCAGGCATTTGGTAGCGCGTTGCAGGTTGGGCGGCAGGCTGAGAAATCTTTTCTGGTCGCGGGGCAGCGACCCACGATGATAGCGGGCGATCAGCGCGGCCATGTCCAGGTCTTCCTGTTTCCATCCAAAAGGCGTTCCGAGCCGGAGGACCATTCGCTGGGTAGCTTTATGGTGGTCCGTGCTGCCGGCGGACCGGCCAACGTCATGCATGATGGCTGCGGCCTTGAGCAGCGCGCGCGAGTTCGCGCCGTTCTTCTCCAGTACGCCGACACGGGCCAACCCGTCATGCAGTTGCAGAGTCAAACGCGCCACCCGCTGGCTGTGCTGGACGTCGGAATCCAGATGAGACGCCCAGACCCGCAACTTTTTGTAAACGGCCTGCTCGGCTTCCTTGCCTTCGGGCAGGCCGGACCTCCACAGGGACCACAGGGAATCCTTGCCCAGCGTTTTCTCGCGATATTTCTCGACCCGGGTCTTGCGCTCTTCTTCAATGCGCTGTTGCCAGCGCTGGCGGTCTTCCGGCGCGGGAAAAGCGCCGATGCGGATGGCCGTCGCCAGCAGTACGTCCAGATCATGGACTTCACCGAGGAGGTCCTGGATCTCTTTCAACCCGCCGCCCCAAAGCTGATATTGCTGTGGCAGGAAGTTTTCCACGACGTAACGAAATTTCTTCAGGCCAATGCGCAAGCGGTGCAGACCAAGCTTGCTGCGGGTCTTAATCGCCGTTTTGTGCAGCTTGTGGGCTTCCGCCCAGCGTTCCAGCGCAAGGCACTGAAACGGTCCGTTTTCCATGCGGAGACGGGCCGCGCGCCGGGGCAGCAACCGCGCCCAGCTTTCCCACTGTTTACGGTCGAACCCTTGCAGGAGTTCCGCGGCATGGACCTTCAGTGTCTGTTCCTGATCGCGGCAATACTCGAGCAGGCGCTGGGTGACCGGATCGTCCGCTGCGCCGAGCCTGGTGATCCACTCCGTCATCACCTGGCAATCGCGCAGGTCACCCAGGCTGCTGAACAGGTCTTTTCCCGCCTTGCGCATCTTCTTCCACGCGGGATCCGGATCAATGGCCTGGAATCCTTCGCTTATGGAGCGGCAGCGGCGCAGCGCGACCCGCAGGTCGTGGACCGGGTCGGGCGCAAAACCGGCTTCGGCTTTGCCGGCTTCCTTCAGGACTTCGCCCATCCAGTAAACTAGCCCGGATTTTTTCTCTTCTGCAGGTGCGGTCTTCACAATGAAATCTGGGACGCAGACCAGCACCAGACGTGCCGGGTCCGCCTTAACTTATGTCTCGGATGATAACAATTGAGGAGGACGCTTTGCAGCAGATTCGTCGGCACCAGGCCTTTAAGGTTCCGTGCTCACGCGCGGATGGACGGACCTGGGCGAGGTCCCTAATTTATAGTCCGGAGCGGCCGGAAGATCGTGCCATCGGGGAGGGTCACGGACAGTAGGCGGCTTCCCTTCGGGACTTTGTGAATCCACCTTTCGTATGTCGCGTACTGCTTATCGGAGTCCAAGTTGTTTTCTGCGTTGTTTGTCGGAGGCGGCAGCGCCTTCCGCAGCCGCTTCGGTGGGCCCTGTGCCATGGGAGACTCCTTTACTTTTGTGCTTTAGATCGGACCTTAGAGCAGGCTTCTAGATCGTAGATCCGCGTTGGCGAGCCAGGCCTTGCACCAGCGGTCGGACTTCGAGAGAGGTCAAGCGGCTGACGGCTCCATCGACGATTCTGACGAGTTCCTGGCTGTATTTTGACGAGCGGCGCTCGGCGAGCCGGCTCTTGGCTTCATGCGCTGCGAACCAGGTGGGATTGCGGTGCAGTTCTTCCGGAATGTTCAAGCGCGAAACCTCCAGCAGATACGCGGCAATCAATATCTCGCGGCTCTCGGCATCGTGGCCCAGGCTGCGCTTGGTATCTACGTAACAATCGAAATGGACCTCTTCAATCCGGCCTTTGACTCCGGCTTCTTCCAGGGCTTCGCGGGCCGCCGCTTCGCTGCCGGAAAGATTCGGATCAATACGGCCTTTGGGGAAAGTCCATTTCCCGCCGCTGGTATTGACCAGAAGAAACTCAATGGAGACGCGCGTGACCCGATAGCATACCGCGGCAACCTGCATAGGCAGCCAGGCTCCCCGCCGACCCGAGTTAGTCATCAAAGTCATATCGCGGTCCACGCGCAAGAAAAGAGTGCAGACCCACTGCACCACTTTTGTTGCACTCTTCAACAATACCGCCGCTGGGAACCAGGCACAAGCTTTTTATTGACTCCTTCATCGATTTTTAAACCAATATTAACCGCCTGATAACAACAGGTGGCGTTAGTTGCGCCTGGAATTCCCTTAGACGAGGCACGCGCAGCTTATAATCCGAGCCTATGTTGCTTAGACGTTTAACTCCCGCCGGATTGTTGCTCGCCGCAACCGCTGTCTGTTTCGCCCAACAACCCGTCGATCTCGATCAGGTTGCTCAGCGAACGATTGCCCAGTACCGCGTCGTCGGCGCGTCCGTGCTGGTCGCGCGCGAGGGAAAGATCATCCTGCACAAGAGTTACGGATTCGCCGACCTGGGACTGGAAGTGCCTTCTAAAGATGAAACCGTATATCACGTTGTCGGGCCCATGCTGCCGTTTACCGGCATCGCGGTGCTGCAACAGGTGGAGCGAGGAAAGCTGTCGCTGGATGACGACATATCGAAATACATTCCAGAATTCCCCATGCAGGGCCATCGCGTGACGATTCGCCAGTTGCTCAATCACACTTCGGGAATCGTTGACTACCATTATCTGGGCGATCCGATTGAAGCCACCAGCCGCCAGCCCAAGGCGTTGGATGAAGTCATGGCCCTCTACGCCGGCAAGGACTGGGTGAATGAGCCGGGCAAGAAATGGGATTGGTCCATCTCCGGTTTCCAGCTTCTGGTTACGATCGTGGAACGCGTCACGGGCCAGAGTTTTCCTGACTACGTCCAGCAAAACATCTTTGTTCCCGCGGGAGTGAAGTCCACGACCTATTGCGACGACTTCACGGTCGTCCGTGGTCTTTCGCACGCGTACCGCAAGTACGGCAAAGGCTACGTTCCGGCGCAGGAAAACGACATGGCGTACAACTCCGACCTGCGCTTCTGCAGCACGGTGGGCGATCTTTACCAGCTATGGCGGGCCATCCAGGAAAAGAAGCTCATCAAGCCCGAGACTTTCAAACAAATGTCCACCGCTGAAGGCGCAGCCGCTCAGATGAGTCTCAGCGATCCCAAGGCGCAATACGGTTTTGCCATGATTCTGAATCATGAGGACGACCATCGCCGCATCGGCCAGCACGGGTCTTTACTTGGCTATAGCGGCAGCTTGTACGATTTTCCAGAAGATCAACTGACGGTCATCGTCCTGACCAACACGGAAGACCAGAACGCCTACGCCATCACGCGGGCCCTGGCGCGGGCCGCGCTGGGACTACCCGAACTCCCCGCGCCAACGCCAACGTCTGATCCGGCGATCTCCGACCTTCCCGTGTCGGCGGCAGAACGCAGCCAACTCGCGGGAACGTTTGTGCTCAAGCTGGACCGCTTGAGTTCCGGCCTGCACGACTCGTTCGCGCAATATCGCCGGACATACCGGGTATTCGACGAGAACGGCAGGCTGATGATCCAGCCCCTGGGCGATCCTCCAGAACGTCTGCTGAAGCAAGACGACGGCAGCTTTGCCGTGCGCTCCGCGCCGCGGGACCACATCACGTTTACAGTACAAAACGACCGCGTTGCCGGCATGAAGATGGACCCCTCAGGTTTTGGCGTCCCCCTGTCCGGAGAGCGCGTCGGCAATGGCGATCCGCAGACATTTCACCAGCAGCTACGGTAATCTGAACACACACCAATGACCAAAGAACCTGGCTCCAAAGTTCCGTTTGTCGCTATCGATCATTTCCAGCTCGCCATGCCAGCCGGCGCGGAAAGCAAGGCCCGTGAGTTTTTCTGCAATCTGCCGGGGATGACGGAGATAGCAAAGCCTCCGGCACTGGCGAAGCGCGGTGGCTGCTGGTTTTCAAGTGGCAAAATCCAGATCCATCTGGGTGTACAGAAAGACTTTCGTCCTGCGACCAAGGCCCATCCCGCGCTGGTATGTCGTGATTATCACCAGCTTCTGACGGCGTTACGGACTGCCGGCGTTGCCGTGCTTGAGGATTCGGAAATACCAGGAGTTTCTCGTTGCTATATCTCTGATCCGTTTGGTAATCGGATCGAGCTAATCGCGCGGTAGGTATTTAGGTCTGGAACTGTTGTCTGACCGAGGCAATCGAGTCTATTATTTTCCGCATGATCAATATGAAATCGGTAGTATTCGTTTTCCTGTGCGCGCTGGCCTGCTCCGCCCAGACCGGTTCTCTGGCGAACCAGGTTGAATCTGTTTTTCCTGACGTTCAGGCTTTCTATCTCGACCTGCACCAGCATCCTGAGCTCTCTTCCCATGAGACGCGGACGGCCGCCGAACTCGCCACTCGTCTGCGCGCGCTCGGGTATGAAGTCACCGAGCACGTCGGAGGCACGGGCATTGTGGCCATCATGAAGAACGGACCCGGGCCCACGATCATGCTGCGCACGGAGCTTGACGCCCTGCCGGTCGAGGAAAAGACTGGCCTGGCTTACGCCAGCAAGGTGCGCGCGAAAGACGATGCCGGCCGCGACGTAGCGGTCATGCACGCCTGTGGACACGACGTGCACATGGCGTCCTTGTTCGGAACGGCGGCCATCATGGCCCACACCAAAGACACATGGCATGGCACGCTGATGCTCGTCGGGCAGCCGGCGGAAGAGACGATCACCGGGGCCAAGAAGATGGTGGAAGACGGCCTGTTTACCCGCTTCCCTAAACCGGACATAGGAGTCGCTCTGCACGATACCAACCTTCTGCCCACGGGCATGGTCGGTGTTACGCCGGAGTACTCCAAGTCCAACGCCGACTCGCTGAGAATCACGATCTACGGCAAAGGCGGTCACGGCGCCACGCCGGAAAAAACCGTGGACCCGATCTTGATTGCGGCCCGGACCGTGGTCGCGCTTCAGTCCATTGTTTCGCGTGAGATCAAGCCGGGAGACGCGGCCGTGGTCACGGTTGGCTTCTTTCAGGCCGGAACGAAAAACAACATTATTCCCGACGAAGCGCAGCTGGGTCTGACCGTGCGCTCGTTCAAGCCGGAAGTCCGGCGCCATCTGCTGGCCGCGATCGAGCGCATTACCAAAGCTGAAGCCGAAGCGGGCGGCGCGGACAAAATGCCGCTGATCGAAAAGTATGAATCCACTTCCGCGGTCTACAACGATCCGGTCTTGGGCCAGCATCTGGCAGGCGTGCTGGAGTCCGCTCTGGGCAAAGGCAGCGTGGAAACGGAACCGCCCATCATGACCTCGGAAGATTATTCGGTCTATGTCGAGCAGGGGATTCCGTCGTTCTACTTCACGCTGGGCGTGGCTAACACAAAGAAGTTTGCGGAAGCCAAAGCCGCGGGAAAAGACCTGCCCAGCAACCACTCGCCGTTGTTTGCGCCGGACGCGGGACCGGGACTGCATACCGGCATCGCCGCTGAAGTGGCCATCCTGCGCGACCTGCTCCGGGGCAGCTCGGCGGACGTGAAGAAGTTCACGCAGCAAGTAGCGGCAAAGTAAGTTTGGAATTCCCTGCCGTGAGTTTGTCGGCTGTTGAACAATTCGCAGACCGCTCCGCCGAACCCCATGTGCGCGGGTTCCTGCACGTTCCCGAGCGGACGAACGGCGATGCCCTGGTGCTCACGCATGGCGCGGGCGCAGACTGCAGGTCCAGGCTGCTGGTAGCGTTGGCTGAGGCGTTCGCCGACAGCGGCTTCTCTGTTCTGCGCTGCGACCTGCCGTTTCGCCAGGCGCGGCCCCATGGACCGCCCTTTCCCGCCACAGCGGCGCGCGATCGTGAAGGACTGGAGCGGGCCGCCAGCGTGTTGCGGAAGCGAGTATCCGGCCGGGTTTTTCTCGGCGGCCACTCCTACGGCGGACGCCAGGCCACCATGCTCGCTTCAGAAAAACAGCAAGTGGCAGACGGCTTGCTGCTGCTCTCCTATCCGTTGCATCCCCCGCGCAAGCCCGCGGAGTTGCGCACGGCCCACTTTCCCAGAGTAAAAGCGCCATCTTTATTTATTCATGGAAGCCGGGACCCATTCGGTTCGATAGAAGAAATGGGAACGGCGCTGGGTTTGATTACCACGCGGACCTTGCTGTTTGAAGTGGAACGCGCCGGACATGAATTGCTGCCCAAGAGCGGGTCAAGCGATCTGCCCGCGCGAATCGTGGAAACTTTTCAGAATTTTTTCAGCTCTTAAGCTGTTTCGTAAAAGTCACTAATGGCCCCGACCACAGCTTCGTGCTGCTCCGCCGTGAGTTCCGGATAGATGGGCAGCGCGAGCACTTCCGCGCAGGCGCGTTCCGTTTCCGGGAAGTCGCCGGCCTTGTGTCCCAAATAGGAGAATGCCGGCTGCAGGTGCAATGGATACGGATAGTAAATCTCCGTCATGATCCCGGCCCGTTGCAGATGCTGCCGCAACGCTTCGCGGCGCGGGACGCGGATGGTGTACTGGTTATAGACATGGCGGTCGCCGTCCGGCGCTTCCGGCAGCACAACATAATCCCGGCAGCTACTTTTGGCAAAAAGCGCGTTATAACGGGCGGCGTTCCTGATGCGTGCTTCGGTCCACTGCTCAAGATGCCGCAGCTTTACCCGAAGGACCGCGGCCTGCAAGGCATCCAGCCGGCTGTTCATTCCCAGTAATTCATATTCGTACCGCCGTGGGCTTCCGTGTTCGTGCAGAAGCTTTAAACGGCGGGTCACCTCGGGATCATTGGTGGTGATCAAGCCGCCATCGCCGGCGCCGCCCAGGTTCTTGGTGGGATAAAAACTGAAACAGCCCATCGGCCCCAGGGCGCCGGCGTTGCGTCCGCGATACTTTGCGCCGATAGTCTGTGCGGCGTCTTCAATCACGGCCAGGCCGTGGCGGTTGGCGATCTCAAGAATGGGGTCCATGTCCGCAATCCGGCCGAACAAATCCACCGGCAGGATGGCGCGCGTGCGGGGACCAACGGCGCGCTCGATTTGTTCGGGATCAAGATTGAAGCTGCCCGGCTCGATGTCCACGAACACCGGGCGCGCGCCGAGACGGGCGACAGACCCGGCTGTCGCCACGAAAGTAAATGGCGGTGTTATGACTTCATCTCCGGGGCCAATCTCCAGGGCCATCAAAGCCAGCAGCAGTGCGTCAGAACCGGAGGCGCAGCCGATAGCGAATTGTGTGCCCACGTAAGCGGCGATTTCTTCCTCCAGCTTCGCAACTTCCGGACCGTAGATGAAGTGCTGGCTTTCAAATACGCGGGCCACGGCCGCCAGGACTTCTTCCCGGATCTGCGCGTATTGGCCCTTCAGGTCGAAAAAAGGAAACTGCGGCCGGCGCGACGCATCAGACGCCGCCGCAGGTTTTTCCGCGATCTTTGCATTCATGGCTTCTATTATTATGCCTGATGGTCTCGGGCACAAAAACCATTTATGCTCTTATCCATCTCAGCTATCCATCTTATCGATAGCTGCCGAATGCCCAGAGAGGAACTTGATGGACCCGAACCAGCCGGTGCTTGATCCTACGACGCGGGCTTTCCTCAAATCCATTGAGGTGGCGGGCATTCCGGAACTCCACACACTGTCGGTTGCGGAGGCGCGCGCGCAGTTTGCCAGAGGCCAGGCCCTGGTTCCGGTGCCGAAGCTGCCGGCTGATATCGAGCGGCGAACGCTGCCTTTGGGACCCAAAGGCAACGTACACATCACAGTTGTGCGGCCGAAAGGCAGCAAGTCCCCGCTGCCGGGTGTGATGTTCTTTCACGGCGGCGGCTGGGTGGTCGGAAACTTTGAGACGCATGAACGCCCGGTGCGGGAAATTGCCAATGGCGCCGGTGCCGCCGTGGTCTTTGTGGAATACAGTCTTGCGCCTGAAGCTCACTACCCGGTCGCCAATGAGGAAGCGTACGCCGCCACGCAATGGGTCGCAGATCACGGCCGGGAAATCGGCGTGGATTCCGGCCGGCTGGCCGTGGTTGGAGACAGTGCCGGGGCCAATATGGCAGCGGTGGTTTGTCTCCTGGCAAAACAAAGAAGCGGACCCGACATTGCCGCGCAGGTCCTGTTCTACCCGCCAACCGGCGGCAGTCCGGACCTGCCTTCACGGAAGTTGTTTGGTGAAGGCTATTACTTCACCAAACCCACCGGACAATGGATGTGGGACAACTACATTGGCGACCATCCATCCAAGGGCTATGATCCCTTTTGCCTGCCGTTGCTGGCTTCGTTGGAGCAACTTCGCGGGCTGCCACCGGCGCTGGTCGTCACCGCGGAGTGTGACGTGCTCCGCGACGAAGGCGAGGCGTACGCTCGCAAGCTCACGCAAGCCGGAGTACCCGTGACGGGGACGCGTTATCTGGGTACCATCCACGGCTTTACCCTCACCAATGCGCTGGCGGGTTCGCCGCCGACCCGCGCCGCCATCGCCCAGGCGTGCGCCATGTTGCGGGAGACATTTGCCGCAAAAAGAAAGGAAGCCGAGGTCTCAGCATGAAAGCAGCCGTAATTCACGAATTCAAACAGCCGCTGGCCGTACAGAACGTAGATGTTCCGGTACCGCATGCGGACGAAGTCCTGATCCAGGTGGAAGCCTGCGGCGTATGCCATTCCGACCTGTCCATTGCGGACGGCGACTGGCCGCAATTGAAGAGAATCATCAAGGTCCCGCTCATTCCAGGGCATGAAGCCGTTGGGCGCGTGGTGAAAGTCGGAAGCGGCGTCACTGAACTGGCGGTTGGCGACCGCGCGGGCGTTGCGTGGCTGCACTTCAGCTGCGGTGTCTGCGAATTCTGCCAGGAGGGCCTGGAGAACCTTTGCCTGAAACAAACCATCACCGGCGCCAGCGTGGACGGCGGATACGCCGAGTTCATCAAAGCCAAGGCCTCGCACGCGCTCAAAGTGCCGGACGCGCTCAGCTCGGAGGAAGCCGCGCCGCTGTTCTGCGCCGGAGTCACGTCGTATCGGGCGGTAAAGCTTACGGGAATTCAGCCCGGCCAGAAGCTGGCGGTATTCGGCATTGGCGGGCTGGGACATCTTGCGGTCCAGATCGCCAAGACTTTCGGCGCGCAGGTGATCGCCGTGGATATCGCCGAAGACAAACTCAAACTGGCGCGCGAACTCGGCGCCGACCAGACGGTGAATGCGTCATCCGAAGATGTTGCGAAGACTTTCCGCAATATGGGCGGCGTCCACGCCGCGGTGGTGACCTCGTCCGCCAAGGCAGCCTATGCTCAGGCCTTCTACGCGGTCCGGGGCGCGGGAACGCTGATGGTGGTCGGGCTTCCCGCGGAAGACCTGGCCTTCCCCGCGATCATGATGCGGGAAATCAAGATCAGGTCGGTAGCTACCGGAACGCGCGACGACATGCGAGCGGTACTCGACCTGGCTGCGACGGGCAAGATTCGCTGCCTGGTGGAGACATGCTCGCTCACCAGCATCAATGAGGTCTTCGACAAGATGCGCCGAGGGCAAATTACCGGCCGAATCGTCATCAAGATGTAATGAATCAAATGGAGTGATAGAGGAGCGAGCAGCTATGGCCACGGCGGTGTTAGGCGGCGGATGTTTCTGGTGTCTGGAAGCGGTGTATGACCGGCTGGCTGGCGTTACGCAAGTTGAATCCGGCTACATGGGCGGCCGCGTCGACAACCCCACTTATCAGCAGGTCTGCGGTGGTAACAGCGGACACGTCGAGGTAGTGCGCGTGACTTTCGATCCGAAACAAATCAGTTTTGCCGATTTGCTCGAAGTCTTTTTTGCCATCCACGATCCCACCACGCTCAATCGCCAGGGAAATGACGTGGGCGATCAATACCGTTCTGTGATCTTTTACGAATCGGAAGAGCAGAAGCAGCAAGCCGAAAAGACGATTGCCGATCTGACCGCGAAACGCGTCTGGCCCAATCCTATTGTCACCGCAGTCGAGCCTGCGCAGAAGTTCTACGTTGCCGAGGACTACCACCAGACCTACTACGCCAATAACGCATATCAGCCCTACTGCCAGCTCGTGGTCGGGCCCAAGGTCAAGAAGTTTGAGAAGAATTTCGCTGCCCGGATGAAACAGCCGGTGTGATGAGCTGTCTGAGCACACGCTGCTTCTAAGGTAACCCGGAAGACGCATCTCGATTCCAACCCGCCTGAAACGCTACAATGGGAGATACTCGAGAGGTCCTGGCTACCGGATCGCGCGAGAGGAAAGCGGCTTTGCCGTGTCCCAGAGCGGATAGCGAAAATTTTAACGTTATTTTCACACTCGCTTGCTAGCATCTGCAGGTTGGCACCCAGATTTTTGGCGCCCAGTTTATGACCAAATCCGTTGACGATCCCTCTTTATTTATCAATCGTGAAACCTCATGGCTGGCCTTCAACCGGCGGGTTCTGGAAGAGGCCAACGATGAGACGAACCCTCTCCTGGAACGGGTCAAGTTTCTGGCCATCAGCGCCAGCAATCTGGACGAGTTTGTCGAAGTACGCGTCGCCGGTCTGTTGCAGAGGATAGAAGACGGCTTCATAGACTCCGGTCCGGACGCTCTGTCCGCCCAGCAGGAACGCGACTTGATCGCCAGCGAGACCCACGAGTTCGTCCAGGAACAATATGAGTGCTGGAACAAGAAGCTTTTACCGGCGCTGGAGCGCGAGAACATACGCGTGCTCGACCTCAAAGACCTGACGCCGGAACAGGAAGCGTTCATTGACACCTATTGCGAAAAAGAAGTTGATCCTCTTCTGACGCCGGTCACGGTGGATCCCGCGCATCCATTTCCGCGGGTCCTGAATAAGGCGTTGTGTATTGGCCTGTTGCTCCGGCGAAAGCGGCGCGCTACCGGCACGTACATGGGCGTCATCACGGTCCCGCGGGTCCTGCCGCGGCTGGTGCGGCTGCCTTCCAGTTCCGGCGCGCATTACATCTTCCTGGCTGACCTGCTTACGTATCACGCCGCCACCATGTATCGCGGATATGACATTGTCTCCGTGGCGTCTTTCCGCGTCACCCGTAACAGCAACCTGTATCTGGAAGAGGAAGAAGCGCGCAACCTGATGGAAACGGTCAGGACGGAGCTGCACCGCCGGCGCAAAGGTGATGCCGTGCGTCTGGAAATTGACGCCGACGCCCACTCCGAAATCGCCGAACGCCTGCAACAGACGTTTGAACTCGAAGACTGGCAGGTGTTTCACACCGAAGGCCCGGTGAATCTCTCGCGCCTGTTTAATTTCTACGAGTTGACCGAGCGGCCGGACCTGAAGTACAAGAATTTTTCCGGGCGCGAATTGCGGCTTCCGGCGAGCAGCGGCAACATTTTTGACGAGCTGCGTAAGCGCGACATTCTGCTGCATCATCCCTTCGATTCCTTCGACGCCGTAGTGGACTTCATTGAAAGCGCGGCCAAGGACCCCGATGTGGTCTCCCTCAAGCAGACCATTTACCGGACCAACCAGAATTCTCCGATTGTGCAGGCCCTGATCTCGGCGGCCGCGGAGAAGGAAGTCATTGCCGTGCTGGAGCTGAAAGCCAGATTCGACGAAGCGTCCAACATTCAGTGGGCGCGCAGCATGGAAGACGCGGGCGTGCAGGTGTATCACGGGCTGGTCGGACTGAAGACGCACTGCAAGCTGGCGCTCCTGGTGCGTCATGATACGGACGGCGTTACCCGCCGCTACGCGCACATCGGCACCGGGAACTACAATCCCACGACATCGCGCTACTACACCGACGTCAGCCTGCTGACAGCGGCGCCGCTGATCACGGCCGCGGTCCATTCCGTGTTTCATTACCTTACCGCTTACGCCGAGGCGCCCACGTATGCTCCGCTGTACATTTCACCCATCGACGTTGCCAGCACCACGCTGGCCCTGATTCTGCGCGAGACCGAGCACGCACAGGCGGGACGCCCGGCGCGGATCGTTGCCAAGATGAACGCCCTGCTGGACAAGAACATCATCCAGGCGTTGTATCGTGCCTCACAGGCCGGCGTGAAGATTGACCTGATTGTGCGCGGCATGTGCTCACTGCGTCCCGGCCTGCCGGGGATCAGCGAGAACATCGTAGTCCGCAGCATCGTGGGCAGGTTCCTGGAGCACAGCCGGATTTATTATTTTGAAAACGGCGGAGCCGGTGAAGACCAGGTGTATATCGCCAGCGCGGACTGGATGCCGCGCAACCTTTACGAGCGCGTCGAAGTGCTTTGCCCGCTGTTCGATCCCGCGCTGAAACAACGCGTCAAGGACGAAATTCTGGCCGCTTATCTTGCCGACAACACCAAGTCCCGTTTCATGGACTCGAACGGACGGTATTCGCGCCTCCCCCGGCGCAAGGAGCAGAAGCCCTTTGCCGCACAGGACTTCCTGATCGCGCTGGCGGAGGGAACGGTATCCGCTGAAATTCCCGAACCTGTTATGCTGCCAGCCAGGGGCGTCCGGGCAAAGACGACCAAGTCCAAGCCGGAGCCAGCCCTGGTTAAGAGCCTGGGTTAATAGACTGGGTTAATAGAATATGATCCTCTATTTCGTCCGCCATGCAGCTGCCGGGAAAAAACTGCTCAACCCCAGGAAAGACGAGCGCCGTCCCCTGGACGAAGAAGGCATCCTGCAGGCGCGCTATGTGGGACGCATGCTTGCCAACCTGGACGTGCAGGTGGAACAGATCGTCACGAGCCCGTTGAAGCGAGCGATGCAGACTGCTTCCCTTCTGGCCAACGAGCTGGCTTTTGAAAGCGCCGTACAGAAAGATGACGCCTTGCGACCGGATGGTGAGTTTGGGCAATTTCAAGCCATGCTCTCCCGCTTTAAGAAGTACGAGGCCATCATTGTCGTAGGGCACAATCCCAATTTCACCGAGTTTTTAAGCAAGACGATTGCCGGCCCGGCCGGGTCGGCGCATGTTGAGTTCAAGAAGGGCGCGGTGGCCAAAGTGGACTTGAATGGCCGGACGGGCACGCTGCAGTGGCTGGTCACGCCCCGGATCGCGCGTTCGCTTCAGACAAGTTTGAAGATGAGCTCGCGGCCAAAAACTTCCCGGAAGTAAGGTATCTCTTTTTCCGCTGCCCACATTTCCAGGTCGGCGCCGGCGCGGCCGGTCTTGGCACTGACGATCACCTGACCGTCCCGGGCGGTCGCCCGGAGGGAATGGACGGCGCCGCTTCGTCCCTGGTTCAAGGCCCGTGCAATACGCAGAATGGCGGTGGCTTTGATCACGTCCGAACGGGCCTGGGCAGGCAGCACTTTGATCAGGCGGTCGCGCATTTGCGGCTTGGAGTTGCCTTGAAAGCGCGCCACGGTGGCGATGATGGCCCGTTGTAACGGCGTGAATCCGAAAAGCTCGGAATGGGAAACGATGTAGTGGGTGTGCCGGTGACGGCCCGCCGGGTTCACGTAATTGCCGACCTCATGCAGCATTGCCGCGGCGGAGATCCATTCGCGGAAACCCTTGTCCAGACGGTGCATGGACCTGGTATTGTCAAACAACTGCAAGGCCAGTGTGCGCACGTGGTCGGCGTGGTCCATGTCCAAGCGATAGCGGCGACCGGTGGTGAGCAATACGTCCCATCGGTCCGACTCCAACTGTTGATGGGAGCGGGTGCGGCGGTCATACTGGGCGGCCATCTGTGCCAGGATTCCGTCGCGCAGCCCAAGAGGCGAGTAGCGGAAGCTCTTGGCGCCGCAGCGCGCCATGATGTGCGCGAACACCGCGGTTCCGGCAACCACAATTTCCGCGCGCTTGGCGTTGATGCCCTTGATGGTCGCGCGCTGCCGGTACGTGAGCTTGGCGAGCCGCTGCGCAAGTTTGGTCGCGGCCCGGAGCGACACTTCTTTTTGCGAAAGCTTCAGGAACCGCGCGGCGGCGGACAGAGCGGCCGCCGTTCCGGAAGTGGCCACCACAACCCGGACGTTGGCGTGGACCAGTTGCCGCGGCATGCGCGCCGCTTCTTCGGCAATAAATTTGTGCAGCCGCTTCAGTTCGTCTTTGCTGGGCGGGTCGTGCTGGATGAACTCCGCTGTGAGGCGCACGGCCCCGAGCGGCAGCGTCATGATCTCCTTGATGTGTCCTTTTTCGGAGAGCGTGAGCTCGCAGCTCCCGCCGCCCAGGTCCATCAGCAGAAGCCGCGCCGGCCGGCCACGCAGGTTGGCGACAACGCCCAGGTGAATCAGGCGGCCTTCTTCCATCCCGGAAATGATCTCGGTCTTCCACCCGGTCGCCGACTTGACCCACTCGGCGAAAATGCGGCCATTGTTGCTGTCCCGCAGGGCGCTCGTGGCCACCACGCGCGTGCGGTCCACTGCGTAGCTCTGCGCCGTACGATGAAAACGCCGCAGCACCTTCAGGGTGTGCGCCATGGCCTGAGGATCAAGATTGCCGTCGCGGAAAACGCCTTCGCCCAGGCGCGTGACTTCGCGGTCCTGGTGCAGTGGGACCAGGCGTCCGCGGCGCAGTTCCGCAATACTTAAGCGGACGGAATTGGAACCGATGTCAACCGCGGCAAGGACCGGCATGTTTTATGACACACGCTGGAGCGGCGGGTGCGCCGAGCGTGCAGAACGGGGCGGTTTCCTGGTAAGCGCCGGCGCGCGCTCGGAAAGCAGGCGCGCAGCGGCAGAAGCGGCGGCAAAATATCTGGCGGCAAACAAAGCTCGGATTTCCATGAGCAGAGCGCAGTTCACGCGGTCTCCAAAGTGCTTTTCCGCGGTCTTCGCCAGCATTCCCCAGTCATGCCATTCGCCGATGGCGTCCTGAACCGACTCCATTTCCTCGAGAAAGCGCTTTTGGCCGGCGGAGTTCACATCAACCTCGGCGAGATAACGGATACGCTTCAGCTTGATGCGGACTTCATGCAGCCTTTTCGGTTTGAGGTCCTGTAAAGAGTGGGGCTGCATCTTCAGCTTTGCCAGCAGGCCTTTGGCTTGCGATAGCGGACTGGCGTCAGCCCTCTCATTGGCCGTCATTCTGCGCGCCATCCGGCTGATGTGCACGGTCATGCGCGATGCATGAAGGCGCTTCATCGCCGAGGCCAGTTTCCGCTCCTGGACTGACCGCTTTCGTTTCAGTACTTCCATCAGTTCCCGGCGGTCCGACGCGGCGGACCCGTTGCCAATGGTCGCCAGCAAACCGGCTTCAACGTCCAGGTCCCGGACTCGTCCTGCCAGCTTGCGCAGGCTGGCCAACGCATCCAGTGTCTTGCGCTGTTTTTTCCCGACTTCGGGACGAGAGTACGCTACCAGGCTTTCGATTCTGCGGGTCGTTGTCCGGAAACGATGCACGCTCTTCGGCGAAATCTCATGCTTCAGCCTGGAAACTGATTTGGAGAAATCCTCCGCGAGCCCCTGGATACGTTTTTGCAATAAGGACATAGGAGAGGGTATTACCATATACAACCATCGCGGGACTGACAAGACCCCTTGGGCAAATCCGGTCCGTCATTTACAGTAACTGGTTGCCTGGACCATGACGGCCAACTCTACTCTCGACGTGCTGGCCATCGCCGCGCACCGCGACGACGTGGAGCAGACCTGCGGAGGCACACTTCTGAAAATGGCCGAACGGGGCCAGCGTACCGGAATTCTGGACCTGACCCAGGGTGAAATGGGAACGCGCGGCACCGCGGAAGACCGCGCCCGTGAAGCCTCGGAAGCGGCAAAAATCCTTAAAGTCAGCTTTCGCCAGGCGCTGGACATTCCCGACGGTCGCGTGGAAAACACCTGGGAAAACCGGTTGAAGATCGCGCAGATAATACGTGAGCAGCGACCCAAGGTCGTCATTCTGCCGTACTGGCAGGGCCGCCATCCTGATCACTACACCACATCCACTTTGGGGTACGAAGCCGCCTTTCTAGCCGGGTTGACCAAACTGGGCCGAACGCCGGCTCACGGCAGTCCCGCAGACCATCCCGTTTCCACTCTGCCGCCGCATCGCCCTTTTAAGATCGTTTACGCCACGCTGTACTTCGATATTCGTCCCACATTTGTCGTGGACATAACCGAACAATTTGAAACTCGTTTGCAATCTCTGATGGCATATAAATCCCAGTACACGGACCAGGCCTCCGGCAGCAACCTGTTCCCTGCCCACGCCGAAATCCGCCAGCGCATTGAAACCATGGCGGCGTTCTACGGCATGCTTGCGGGTGTGAAATACGCAGAGCCGTTTATCCAAAGAGAAGTGGGATTGGTGGAGGATCTCACGCTGATTCCGGTGAAGTCGGTGTGAGGGTTGCTTCTGAAACCTCGAGCGCAGCGAGAGGCCCCTATCACCACTATGCACTGCGGGCTTGCCACGCTGTTCGTTGTCCTACTAATTTCTGGCGGCCGTAGGGACCCCTCGCTCCGCTCTGGGGTTCAGAAGCAACCATCCAGAATCACAAATACGTCTCGCCGGGTTGCAGCGTGACCAGTTCAATTCCCATGTCTTTGATCCTGCGTTCCAGTTCCTGCGGTGTCCCGGTGAGTAAGGGAAAAGTCCCGAAGTGCATGGGGATCACGGTCTTGGGCTTGAGCAGGCGGCAGGCGTAGGCGGCTTCGCGCGGCCCCATGCCATAGACGTCGCCAATCGGCAGCATGGCGAGATGCGGCTGGTACAAGTCGTGGATGATCTGCATATCGCCGAAGACATTGGTGTCGCCGGCGTGGTATATCCGCATTCCATTTTCAAACTGAATCACGTAGCCGCAGGCTTCTCCACCGTAGATGACCTGGCCGTCGTCTTCTATGCCGCAGGAGTGGTCGGCGTGGACCATGGTGACCCACACGTCGCCGACCATCTGGGAACCGCCTTTGTTCATGGGAAAAGTCAGCTGGACGCCCTTCTTTTGCATCCACAGGCACAACTCGTAAACGCCCACGACGTGTGGATTGTGCTTCATGGCCAGTTCGACTGCGTCTCCGATGTGGTCTCCGTGGCCGTGCGTGCACAGCATCAGATCAATCTTGTCAAAGGACTTCTGGCCGGCGGGTGTGGCCGGGTTGTTCATGACCCAGGGATCAATCAACAGCTTTTTCCCGCCCGGCGTCTCAATTAAAAAAGTCGCATGGCCCAGCCACGTCAACTTGACTCCGTTGAGATTCATTCCTGATTTCCTCGGCGATTAAGATTCCCCCGGCCCCGAACAGCGGCACCGGCGGATTCATTCCCGGGTACAAAACGCAGATTCTAGCAGCTACCGTATGGCATTTGTATTCACGCAGGGCTGGAGGCATCTTGTGAGACAATCTCCGGCATGCAGATTCTTCTTACCCGCGAGCAGATTGCCGGGGCCGTGGCCCGCATCGGGCAGCAGATCACGCGAGACTATGCAGGGCAATCCGTGGTGCTGATAGGGGTCCTGAAAGGCGCCTGTCTCTTTCTGAGCGATCTCGCCCGGCAAATCTCGCTGGACGCGACGTTTGATTTCATCGCGGTCCGCAGTTATGGCGACAAGAAAGAGAGCGCGGGAGAAGTACAACTCATCAAGGACGTAACCACGCCGTTGCAGGACAAGAACATTATTCTGGTGGAAGACATCCTGGATACCGGCTACACCCTCACCTTTCTCAAGAAAGTCCTGCAGGCCCGCCAGCCGCGTTCGCTCAAGATCGCCGCCTTGCTCGATAAATCGTCGCGGCGCGTGGTGCCGGTGGGCGCCGACTACGTCGGCTTCATCATTCCCGACAAGTTCGTGGTGGGCTATGGCCTGGATTTTGCGGAACGATACCGCAACCTGCCGGACGTTTGCGTGATTGACGATGACGAGCCACCCCAGGTGAACCCCGCCGCGAAGTAATGGTACAATCCCGTCTGGATGTCACAGGTTCTCTCTGTTCCTCAAGTTCAGGTGGGTGGGTGGCAGGCGCTGGCCGCGTGTATTGACCACACCCTACTCAAGCCCGAAGCCTCCCGGGACCACATTGTCCGTTTGTGCGAAGAAGCCGCCAGTTTCGGTTTTGCCGCGGTGTGCGTGAACCCGTGGTGGATCAGTCTGGCCTCCGCCATACTGCGCGGCACTCCGGTCAAGGTGGCCACCACCATCGGCTTCCCTCTGGGCGCGAACCACACTACGGTCAAGCGTTTTGAAGCCGCGGAAGCCGTCCACGTTGGCGCACAGGAACTGGACATGGTCATGAACATCGGTGCGTTGAAGTCCGGTGACCGGCAAGCTGTCCAGAATGATATCGCCGCGGTCGCGGAAGTAACGCATGCCGCGGGCGCCATCCTCAAAGTGATCCTTGAAACTCCGCTTTTGACTCTGGAAGAGAAGATCCTGGGCTGTGAACTCAGTCTCGCGGCCAGGGCCGATTTTGTGAAGACCGCCACCGGCTTTATGGGCGCCGCCACCGTGGATGATGTCTCCCTGATGCGGGGCGTCGTGGGCGTGCGGGCAAAAGTAAAGGCTTCCGGTGGCATTCGCACCGCGGCGGCGGCCAGCGCCATGAGAGAGGCCGGCGCGGACCGCATTGGTGCCAGTAGCAGCGTCGCGATTGTCCGCGAACTGGGAGCGCCTGAATTCCCCGGCCGCTGACTCGCCTTTCCGCTCACCTCGGTTGTCAGTATTCTGCTCTTCATTTTTGCTCTTCATTGCGCCTGTTATCATTAATTCTTGCCTCATACTGATACATCTTCGACGCGTCCACGCGTGGACGTTGAGTCTCTCCTGATTGAAGTCGCGGACGTTCTCAACACCACGCTGGACCTGGACACGCTTCTCCAGCGTGTGGCTGAGCTGGTCAAACGGGTCATTGATTACGAGATTTTCTCCATCCTTCTGCTGAACGAACGCACGCAGGAACTGCGGTTTCGTTTTCAGATCGGCTACGCGCCGGAAGTGGCGGAGCGTGTCCGGGTAAAAGTCGGGGAAGGAGTCACCGGCCGCGCCGCCAAGGAGCGCCGGACCATCCTGGTGAATGATGTCACCAAGGAAACGCATTATATTGAAGCCGCGTCCCATGCGCGTTCCGAGCTGGCCATCCCTCTGATTAACAAGAACCGGGTAATCGGCGTGATTAACATTGAAGCGCCGGAGCGCAACTACTTCAAAGAAGAGCACGCGCGGCTGCTGACGCTGGTCGCCTCCCGGATTGCCGTGAGTCTGGAAAATGCGCGGCTCTATACCCGAATTGTGCGTCAGGCCAACACGCTGGCCTTGTTGAATGAAATCAGCCGCGAGTTCACTTCCATCCTGAATCTCGACCAGTTGCTGAAGCGTATCGGCGACTTGCTCCTGAAGGTGATTGACTACCAGATGTTTTCCATCCTGCTGCTGGATGAGACCAAACAAAAACTGGTACACCGGTTTTCCCTGCGCTTCAAAGAAAGCATCGCAATCAAGCATGACATTCCTCTGGGCAACGGCCTGGTGGGTGCAGCGGCGCAGCTTCGGGAACCTATATTGGTCCCTGACGTGAGCAAAGACCCTCGGTACATAAAACTCAATCCGGAGACGCGCTCCGAACTTTGCATGCCGCTGATCTACAAGGACGAAGTGATCGGCGTTCTCGACCTGGAGCATACGCGGCGCGGATATTTCACCGACGACCACGTCCGCATCATGGGGACGCTGGGAGCGCAGGTGGCCATCGCCATTGAAAACGCCCGCCTGTATGAGCGCCTGGCCCGCGAAGAGCAGCGCTTGGAACGCGACCTGGCAATGGCGCGGGAGGTGCAACAACATCTATTGCCGCCCGGCTGTCCGAGCCTGCCCGGCGCGGAACTGGCCACGCGATTCAATCCTGCGCACGCCATCGGCGGCGACATGTACGACTTTCTCGAATACAAGCTGCCGCGCGCCTGCATTGTACTGGGTGACGTAAGCGGTAAAGGCGCTCCGGCCGCGCTGTACGCCGCCCTGGTCAGCGGAATTATTCGCAGCCTGGCGCACACCGAACCCGCGCCCGCCGAACTGCTCAAGGCCGTGAACGGGTCGCTCAATCAGCGCCGCCTGGACGCGCAGTACGTTGTGTTGACCTGCGCACTCTGGGATGACGAGAAGAAAATCATGCGGGTGGCCAACTCCGGCCTGCCGCGGCCTATTTACTGCCATGAAGGCCACGCTCACATGATTGAAGCCGCCGGTCTGCCGCTGGGAATGTTCGAAGACGTCAGCTACGACGAAATCACCATCCACGCCCACTCCGGCGATGTCTTCGTCTTCTTCAGTGACGGCATTGTGGACGCCAGCAATTTCAAGGACGAACAGTTTGGCCGGACCCGCATCGAGCACGCAATCGCCGAACACTGCCGGGGCAGCGCCCAGGAAATTGTTGACAGCCTGTTGCAGGCCGCCGACGCATTTTCCGCCGGCGCGCCGGTCTTTGACGACCAGACCGTGGTTGTGCTGAAAGTCAAGTAGAACGCGTGCCCAAGCCCGCCGTTCTTGCGCGAAACGGAACACCGAGCAGAGCAGCCTATTCAGTCGACTCGCATAGGAAAGCCGAGAGCGTCACTTTTCTTACGGTACTCCACGGCTTTTTGATGATCAGTCTCGATACCTGGAAGACCCACGACATAGATGGAAGCCATATTGTTGTAGGCTATGGCGGACAAGTGTTCGTCCCTGATATTCTGCTCCGCAACTCTTGTGTACAAGTCAACCGCCTTCGCACCATCAGCTTCGACCCCTAGCCCCAGGTGATAACACGTCGCAAGGTTGCACTGTGCTTTCGGATTGTCAGCGTCGGCAAGTTGCGAGAGCAATCGAAATGCCTCGCGATAATCCCTCTCGGACATGGCTTTCAAAGCAACAATTAACTCAGGAGTGTCATAGCTATTCACGAGTGTGATTTCCTTCGCCCTGAAGGCTGCGAATCAGGGCAAATGCTTGCGCACGAAGTCCACGATCTCCTCGCTCACATACTCCGGTGGCTCGACCGTAAACACAGGCTTGGTGGCCAGGGGTGTCATCGAAACCGAGGCCCACTTGGGGGAAGCGCCATTCTTGTGGAAAATGATGGCATCGGCGCGGTCCAGAAACTCGCGCGCGGATTCCTTGAAGTCTTCGGTACCGGCGTCCAGCACGGTTATATAAAGGTCGGGCTTCAGGAAACGAATCACGCTGTTCGATTCCATGATCACGTTCTCGGCGCTGGAAATTTTCTTCTGAATGTCCGGCATGGCCTCGGCCAGCCTGCCCTGCCGCGTCCGCACCCAGAGAGACCGCGCGGCGCCGGCGACCAGAAAACGCGATGTGTCACTCTCGCCGCTCCTGTCTTTCTCCTCGCTGATGGCGCGAAAGTGGTCGTCGCCGGTATCACAATCGCAGGGCTTGCCGTCCGCGGAACAGACGCCGTGGCCAAACTGCGTGATCTTGAGGGCAGTCCAGTTGCGTTCCGGCAGAGCGGCAATCAAGCCGGCAACCACACTGGTCTTGCCCACGCTCCGGGAGTGCCCGCCAATGACAACGATGGCCATGGAACCATTGTATGCGCGCAAGCTGTGGAGACAAAAGTTATGTCAACGCTTAAACCGAAAAACCCGAAAACCTTTGAAACACAGAGGAAATGAGTAAACAGAGGCGCGAATTGCCAGAAGTGCCAAAATCGCCGGCATCGCCGAAATTGTTTACTCTAAAGCCTTTCAATTTCGGTGATTTTGGCAATTATCAATTTTGGCAATCTCCTCTGTTTACTCTGTTCCTCTGTGTTTCAAAGGTGTTTGCCGAAGACATGAAGGCTTTCAATACAACGACGCTTCCCCCGGGGGCCGCGTCTTCCAGCGGCGATGCACCCACAGCCACTGCTCGGGATATTTTCTGGCATAGTCCTCAATCACTCTGGTGAAAGCCGCTGTATTGGCGATGGCATCGGCTTCATCGTTGCCTGTCCGCACCAGGGGTAAGGCTGGATCAAAACGGATCTTGTATTTGCCCAGATCTTTGTCCCACACGGTAAATGCCGGTATCACGGCAGCATCGGTGTGCAGGGCGACTCGCGCCATTCCAGTCGCGGTGCAGGCAGCAACGCCGAAGAAATCCACGAAGGCGCCTTGCGGCGGCGTCATGTTGGTGTCCATCAGGATACCCACGACTTCCCCGCCGCGGAGCGCGGTCAGTAACGCGCGGGCAAAATCCTGTTTGGAGATGGTGCGGTTTCCATGGCGCGTGCGGTAACGGTCCACCATGGCATCCACAAGTTTGTTGTCAAGCGGACGGACCACAATGTTGAATGGATACCCCTGCAGCGAATGGACGAAAGAACCGATTTCCCAGCCCCCAAAATGGGCCGTGAGGAGGAGCACGCCCTTGTCGCGCGCCACAGCTTCGGCAAAATTCTGGAAACCGTCATAGGTCGCTACTCTGGAGACGTTTTCCTTCGTATATCGGGGAAACAGGCAGAACTCGGCGAGCTGCCGTCCCATGCCGCGAAACAAGGAACGCAAAATGCGCTTTTTCTCTCTTCTGTCTTTGCCTGGAAAAGCGATGTCCAGATTGCGCAGACCGACCCGGCGCAAGCGCGAATGCACTCCATAAACGGCCAACCCCAGCGCGACGCAGAAGGCCCGCGCCAGGGGCCGGGGCAGCGCGCCAATGAGAGTCGCCAGAAGCCTGATGGGAAAATACTCAAACCGGTGTCGCATGGAGGAGAACCTGCGACGGTACCATTCGCCGGGAAATTATTCAAATGGCGGAGAACACTGAAACTGAGCTCGAGGCTTTCTACATCAAAAAAAGAGACGCTGTCGGTCGCGTCTCTTTTTTATTTCTGTCTGCATCTGGCCGGTCTACTTCCCGGATGTCCCAGGTTAGCGGGCGTCTGCGGATTTTTCCGGGGATGAATTGGGCGCTGCTTTGCGCACCGCGGCTACGAATGGTTCTCCCGTTGGCGGGGTTGCAACCGCGCCGGTCAAGATGGTCTTGAAAGGCACCAGCCTGCCGAACAACTCGCGCGTGTCGTCCTTGTCCTGGGCGATCACGGCGCCGTTCACGGTGACTCCGGCGAAGAGGCCGCGGGCCCGGGAGTAGGTAAGCACCTCCGCCCGCATCTTCCAATCGGTCGCGCCTTCCGCGTGGCGTCCCACCGGGCCGGCAGCGACGGAAGCGTCCGCACCCAGTTTGAACTTGCTGGAGAGAAGGTTTTGCATGCCGTGGTCATTCATCACCACCATGACCAGGTCCACACCCTGGACGCCAATCTGAAGTCCAAAGCTGCCCCCGGTGATGTTGAACGGGGCCGGAGCACTCCAGCCATTGGCCGCGCGGCAAGTGGCTACTCCTTTGCCGTGCACGCCGCCGAAAATAAAGCCGCCTTTCAACATGGATGGCACTACGGCCACACACTTGGCCGAATCCAGGATTTCTTCCGGAATCCCCTTGTCCGGAGCGGACATGATCTCGTTAAGGACCGTGGCCGCGGACTCAATCCGCGAGGCTTCAGATTCCGCCGCCGCCATGTTCCAGGAAAGGACGGCAAAACCCAGCACTGTAAGAATACGTTTCATACAACTACCTCCGAGAAAAAGTGGCCAAAGTTTAGAGTTTAAGTGTAAAGGAAGCACTCAGAGAAAAGATGGCACCAAATGTGAAAGGGTTGGCTGCGGTGACCCTCGTAACCGCCTCCAACCCTGTCTCCCAGGTTCTGTGGTAGGTGAGATGGAGTATCTACTCCGGCGGCAGGATGGGCAAGTAACGGCAGGCCGTGGGACAACAACGAGTTGGGACAGTGCCCCTCTGGCCAGTAGGACACCGACTATCGCCGCAGCGATGCAGCGGCAATCTGCGTCCAGCTACCGGGACGACGTTACCAGGGAATGCGTGATCGCGTGGACGGAAAGGGCAATCCGGTTCTGGACCCCGACTTTGCGCATCAATTTGGCCACGTGCGCCTTCACTGTGCGCTCCTCAATACCCAGAACGGCCCCGATTTCCTTGTTGGAACGGCCCACAACCAGAAGTTCCAGGACTTCCTTTTCGCGATCGGTAAAGGTCACGCGGCCCGCCGGGAAGATGCGCCCGGGCGAAGACGTCACGCGCTCAATGAAGATGGAGAGTACCCGCCGCGGGGCCCACACCGAGCCCTGGTTGACAATTCGAATCGCCTGGATGAATTCCGCCGGCGTACCGGCTTCATCCACGTAGCCCTTGGCCCCGGCGGCCAGGGCCTTGAGTATGGTCTCGTCATCCGCGCCGCTGCCGGTCACGATGATTCGCAAATCCGGCCGCGCGGCCTTCAGGCCGGCCATTACATCAAACAAGTTCGTTCCCGCGCGGCTGCCCAGCAGCACCAGATCTATGTCGTTGCGCGGCCCGAGTTCCGCCAGACTGGAGGAGACCAGTTCCAAATCGGTCTCGGAATCAAAAAGCGACTTCAGCCCGATAAAACGCAAAGGGTCGCTCTCCACCACGGCAATACGAACTATTGGTTTTTTGGCCATGCCTGCTTTCATCAAAGCTCCTTCCGGCGCCCTACCGGGCAATACAAATTCTATGCAAAAACCTGCCCGTACGCCTGAAGGTATCATGAACTCCGGTCCTTGCCCATTTCCCAACCGGGTACATGCAGGGTGCACGCCGGGCCTGGTACCAAAGAGCAAATCAAGGGATTCTTGCCAAAGTGGGGGCTAAAAGAGGATGTGGGCGCCGGTATAGGGGCGGCGCCCACTTGGGGGTACTGCGTATGTTTATTACATCAATAGACGGATTTCACGGGAAAAGGTTTCATAAAAAAGACGGAATTTACACATCTAAACAAAAAAGGCCCCTGACGTACCAGGGGCCAAGCAGGAGAGAGAAGAGAGGTTAGCGCTACAACATCCGGGCCACCAGGGAGCGCACTTGCATGCGGGCCTGGTGGAGTCCCTGCCGGGATTCCGCGTCGCTCATGCCAAGCAGGGATGAAATCTTTCCATGGTCGTATCCTTCCACGTCATGGAGCACGAAAATCAGCTTCTCCGTCGCGGGCAACTCAAGGACGGCTTGCTCCAGGTGTATCCGCTTGACCAGTCCATAGACACTGGCAGTGTCCGGGAAGAAGGAAGGCAAAGTCAGCGTCCCGACCGGCGTCAATTCTCGCACTTCGGTCAGGAAGGCGCGGTCAATCTGGTCAGGATTGGGGTCCGACTGGGAGGCAAACGCTCGCAGGAACGTGTTCGCGCTAAGTTGTTCCGCGACCAGTTCGTTGCCGGTCATCCAGAAAGCGAGGGAGTACACCCGGTGGCAGTTTTCCTTGTAGATTTCGTCATATTTGGCCCGAGCAGACGAAATATAGGGGGCGCAGGTGGCTAGACCGCTGATGGTTCCCTGGAAACCGTTCGCCATTTTTGTCACCTCGTCACCCATTTCCAAAGCAATCCATTTGCCCAAGGAACGCTGGAACCGCGAAAAACTTGCGAAGAAATCATTAAGTCATTTATTTTCAGATGTTTAAACAAAGAAAATACTCAAGCTTCCGGAAGATGGTCGGCAGGACACGCAGAAGAACAGTGGGAATCGCAATACCACTTCTGCGCAGCAGAGTACTATGATTTACACACGGAAGGAAAAATTTACGCGGTGGGAATCGCTCTCAGCGAACGACCAGGACTTCCCGAATCTGGTCACGGCCAAGGAAAAACTTGAGGGATGAAAAATTCTTGAAGAGGTTTTCCACATGGCGATTATTGAAGACCCGCTGTAAACGGAAGTTAGGTCCCTGGGCCAGCTCAAGGGTATCGTTCTGCACAATGTGGTAGCGGAAATACGGAGCGTCCGGGCCGGCGTCTTGTGTATGGAAAAACCCGAGAATAGTCCCGCCGGGTTTCAGCATCTTGTGGAGTTTCTCCACCAGGGGCTTGACCACCGGTTCCGGAAGGTAGTCGGCGATGTCCCAGCAGAGGATTGCGTCAAACTGGTTTTCACTGTAGTCGAAGTTCTCCGCGAAGAACGTGGTGACATCCAGGCACTCCGCGCCGTCCTCTTGTTTCACCAGGTAGTTTTTTTCGCGAAACGCTCGCAGGAGGTCTTCGTTATACACGCGAGCGCCACGCTGGGTGAGGAAAGGAATATTGACCGGCGAGGTTTGACCCAGATCAAGGACGCAGAGTTTCTCTTCCCCGGCGATGCGGCGCATGAACTCCGCTAGGCCCGCGGAATGGCGTAGCGTCCGAGGCTGCGCCTTCGAGTTGTTCAGGGGCGCATTCTGTCTGTCGCCGGAGCCGCGGAACCAACGCATGACGTTGTGTCCTACAGAACTCATCTTTCATCCAGTCTTACTTCGAGCCGACCTTACTTCTGTTCCAGGAACGAGCCCTGCGGCGCCAGGCTGACGCTGGCGGGAGTGCTGGTGTGAGGGATCGCCACGGAGGCTTTGCGGGTTTCCACTTTCGCGTCCTTGGGGATATCAATCGCGCCCTTGAAAAATGCGCCGTCTTCAATCACGATGCGCTGGGTGGAAACGTCGCCCATCAGCGTAGAAGATTTTTTCAACTCCACGCGTTCCGTAGCGCGAACATTGCCTTCGACCCTTCCATGCACCACAAGTTCGCGCGCCGAGACGCTCGCCCGGATGCGTCCATTGGGTCCGATCACCAGGCTGTGTTCGCGCAGGTCGATGCTGCCTTCCACTTCGCCATCCAGATAGAGATCTTCGCTGCCGGAAAGCTCGCCTTTGATCAAAACGGATTTCCCGATGTGGGCCACATCAGCCCGAAACGGATCGTTGGATTTCGCGGTTTCTTTTGCCGCTTTTGGCGCTAAGGTTGGGGTCATCGCCGCAGACGTAAACGAAGGCTGAGCGGGAGAGGAGGTGATTGGTTTCTCGTCGGGACGTGATTTCCACATTGGCTGGCTCCAGATTTTCTAGACGAAACGGCTGTAGTGACTATACCGAAAGAGTCACCCTGCATTCAATAAGGTTTTCTGGGAATCTGCCCCCGAAAGATAAAACCGCTCCCTCCTGCAACGACGCTCCCTCTTTCAGCGCTTGCTGTGGTTAACTACACAGTCATTACCGGACGTCTCAGTCAACTAGCTTATTTTCTGCACCTTAGCTGGAGTCCAAGAGATTGCGGACGGAAAATATCTGCTCCGACAGTACTTGCTGGTAAACGTCGCTGGACGGGCAGTCGCAGCGCCTCTTACCCAAGGACAGCACCCAACGAGCGACTCGGTTTTGCGCGAATCTGCTTCACGGCAGCGTTGGTCTCCCTTCGTTGTCCATCTCTCTCTGTTTACTTGACAGTACATACCATATTCATTCAGTCAACAGATATCTTGACGATGCGTTTGCGGCAGGAGCCGGCGATTGTTTTCACTCCTGAGTTCGCGGCAACTCTCTTTCCACGAAACTCTTCTGCATTGCTTCGTTGTAAAATGCAACTTGCGGCATTTCTTTGGCGTCCTAATGAAGCAGTCTCTTATGCCATCCAGAAGACTCCTCCCGACTCTGACCGTTCTGGTGTATCTGGCGTTCGCCCTGTTTGCCGGAATGGCGCAAAACGCAAGGCCGAGTCAGGACGATCCGCTCCCCGCTGATCCCGCTGAGTTCGTGCGGACAACGGTCAACAACGAATTGAACGCGCTGGATAACGACCATTCCCGCTGGATGTATCGTCTGCACCGCGAAGATGATAAGGGCACGCAGGACCGCCAGGTGATCGAAACCACGGAAGGCAATCTCTCGAAGACTGTTCTGTTCAACGGCCAGCCGCTTACCGAAGAACTGCGCCAAAAAGATGCCCAGCGCATGCTCGAGCAGGTAACCAATCCCGACGCGCGCGAACGCCGCGAGAAGCGCGAAAAAGCCGATGCGGAAAAAGTCCGGCAGTTGCTCAAAGGCATCCCGGACGCGTTTCTCTTCGCGTACGACGCCACCGAAGACGGACTGGTCCGCGTGGCCTTCGTGCCAAACCCTAAATACTCTCCGCCGACGCGCGAAATGACGGTCTATCACTCCATGAAAGGCCGTATGTGGATCGACCGCCCCGCCATGCGTCTGGCGCGTATTGAAGGCCAGCTTTTTGAAGACGTGAATTTCGGCTGGGGCCTGCTGGGCCATCTGGACAAGGGCGGCACTTTCAAGGTCATCCAGAAAGACGTTGAGCACGGCCACTGGGAGAGCGTTCTTGTGGACCTGAACATCCACGGACGCGCCGTGATCTTCAAAACCATCGCCGTCCATCAAAGACAGGTTTTCACGGACTTTCGCCGTGTGCCGGACAATACCACGCTCAACCAGGCCCTGGAAATGCTGCAACACGCGGACTCCGCCATCGCCGCCGAGCCGCCGAAGGGCACGTCAGCCCCCACGGATAAACGAGCGGAAGCAAAACCACGCCGCTGACCGGTTTAGTCGTTTTTGACTTCATGATTTCCCGGAACTATCCTCCACCAAAATCCCACGCCACGCGCAAATATCCTCTATTCTTGTCCCGGAGATTGCAATGAAGTTTACGAAGTTTGCGGCCGTTGGCCTTCTTGCGCTGGCCCCGCTGCTTTCCGCGCAAAAGAGGAACGATAACGCGCATTCCTGCGCCAGCGATAATCCTGACCTGGCCATTATCGGGTGCTCGGCGATCATCAAGTCCAACAGCGAAACCGCCAAGGACCGGGCGGCCGCCTTCTTCAACCGCGGCAAAGCCTATCTCAATCTGAACTCCGTCGATGTCGCGCTTCCCGACCTCACCCAAGCCATCACTCTGGATCCGGCATACGCTCCGGCGTTTTATGTCCGCGGAATTGCGTATGACATGAAACCGGACTTCGCCAACGCCATCCGCGACTACACAGAAGCCATCCGCCTTAGGCCCGGTTATGGCGATGCCCTCAACAACCGCGGCAAGGACTATCTCACCAACGGCGAGTTCGACAAAGCCATTCAGGACTTCAGCGACGTCCTCCGCATAAGCCCCCGCGACGACGCAGCGCTCAGCAACCGCTGCCAGGCCTATACCAAAAAAGGCGACTACGAACACGGTCTCCCGGATTGCACCGAAGCCATCCGCCTGAAACCCACAGCCGCAAGCTTCTACACCCGAGGCGAGTCCTTCCGGCGACAAGGTGATTACGACCGCGCCATTACAGACTTTTCCAACGCTCTCGACTTCGACCAGAACTACGCCAAAGCGTATTACGCCCGCGGCCTGGCCGAACAGAAAAAAGGCGACACAGTAGCAGCGGACGCGGACATAGCGAAGGCCAAGCGGATTGATCCGAGAGTGGATCGGTAGTTAGCGGGGCCAGATCGTCGTTAACACCCGAGCGGCAGCGGGATTAGCGATGGCCTTCATGCACAAGCCTGCGAGTGATGGGCTCTCCCAGGCTGAGATGATACTGTGCTCCAAACTCCTGCATACACCGAATGGCTTCCTGGCGGGATTGGGCGCTGTGGTCTCCAGAGTGGGGAAGCATCGCAATGGCCGCCTCAATAAACTCGTCCACCGATCCGACAAACCCGCTCTTGATGGCCTCTTGAATGACCTGTTCCTGCTCGGGCGTGAGTTTGATCGTCATGCTTTCCCTCTCCGATAACGCCAGTCTACACCAAGAAAGGCGACTACGAACACGGTATCCCGGATTGCACCGAAGCCATCCGCCTCAGGCGGAGCGGATGATCATTTCAACGGCAAGAACGACAAAACGTACTACCAGCTGGTCCCTGAGCTTGGCGAAAAATGTTTAAGTTCTTGTCATTCCGACCCTGAGCTTGCCGAAGGGGAGGAATCTGCTTTCCGTTGGCCTTGGAGAATGCCGTCGCCCTGAATTTCCCTTCGCGGCGCAAAGCAGATTCCTCACTCCGTTCGGAATGACAAGAGCTTAAACATTTTTCACTATTTCGAAAATAACATCAGTCCCCTTCTCCCCCCTTTCCCCCCCGATTTTCGCAATAAGCTCGCCAACCTGGGTTACCTATTTGTCCTCGTCGTGCATCTTACAAAGTGTTTATTCCCCATCGTGAGGTGTTCTCGTGAGATTATCTGCGATCTTGCTCGTGGTCCTTGTTGTCGTTTCCGTCGGATTGGCACAAAACCAGGCACAACCGCCCGCCCAGACGCCGCAGCAGAACGGGTTTGCAGTGCATTGGTTCCCGCAGGCGATTGAGAGTCTCGGTGCGAACGCCTCGTCGCGAACGGAATTTTCCCTCGACCACAACATGGTTGTGCTGGCGTCAAAACTGGACCAGACCGACGACAGCCTTCGCCGGGTGATTGCCGGCGTAGATGGCATCTCCGTGCATCGTTTTAAATTCCCGGGTCCTGGAATGTACGATCCGCAGCTTCTGAACGCAATTCGCGCTGACTACAACCAGGCCGGATGGCAGCACATGGCCGACGTTCATCAGAAGTACGGCTATCCTCAGGGAACCGACCTCTGGCTGCACCTTGAGCACAATACGATCCGCAACATAGCGTTCCTTATCATCCGGCCCGATCAGGTGGCCTTTGTTTCAGTGTCCGGCTCGATCAGTCCGATTGATCTGTTGCGCCTCGCCGGACACTTCGGAATTCCGCGAATTCAGGGAGGAGTGTTAGTGCCGGATCCAGGAGCAGCGCCCTATCCGCCGAATGAGTCTGCGCCTCCGCCGCCCGACAAGCGGCCAGCCCCGCGGGACGATGATTACCGTCACTAACCTGCACCGCCGGCAAACTCACCCAGCACTCCCAATTGGGCCGACCGATTGTCGGCGTTCAGGCTATTCGTTCCTCAGCACCACCATGGGGTCCACTCGAGTGGCGCGGAATGCGGGAACGGCGCAGGCCAGCAGAGCCAGTGTTGCCAGGAGCAGCGCTACTCCCAGGAAAGTTGGGACATCCGTCGGCTTTACCTGGAACAGGAAGGTCGCGAGCAGGCGTGACGCTGCCAAGGCGACAGCGAAGGCAAAAGCCAGGCCAATAGCCACGCCCAGGGCCACGAGCCTGGAGGCGTGCACGAGGACCACCTTCAGTACGTTGGCCCTTTGTGCTCCCAGGGCCATGCGTAGGCCGATCTCCTGGCGGCGCTGCAACACGTAGTGCGACAGCACGCCGTAGATTCCGATGGCGGCTAGAAACAGCGCGATGGAGCTGAACAAGCCCATCAGCCAGACGGGAGCGCGTCGCGGGGCCAGCGAAAGTGCCACTACTTCGTCCATGGAGCGCATGCGGGCGAGGACCTGGTTCTTGTCCAGCTGGTGCACCTGATTTCCGACGGTCTGGGCCACACTCAGCGGGTCCTGGTCCGTGCGGACGATGAAGGCGAAGGCGAGGAAGCGCACGATGTCCGCTTTCTGGGCAATGGGAGCGTAGAACGTGGGATGGACGGTCTCTGCCAGGGTTTCCTGTTTCGTGTCGCCGACCACTCCCACGATTTCGCTGAACCCGGGCTTGCCCCAGCCCACGTCCATGCGCTTGCCGATGGGATCTTCCCCGGGGAAGAACTGGCGGGCGAATGTCTGGTTGATGACGACTACCGGCGACGATGTGGCGTTGTCGGCGGCAGTCAGATAGCGTCCTTTGAGCAGGGGAACGCGCAGGGCCTGAAAGTAATCGCCGCCGATGAACTGTTTTTGCGCATTCACCGGCTGCTTCGGATCGGCGGGACGTCCCTCAATGGAGAAGCCGCCATCGGTCGTACCGCCGGAGAGCGGCAGGTTGGTGATGAATCCGGCCGAACGCACGCCAGGCATGGTGCTGGTCCGTTCCTGGATCTGCTGCAGATAACTGATCTCAACTTTGGGATCTGCATAGCGCACCGGCGAAGGCCAAATTCCCATGGTGAGGACGTGGTCCGTGGAGAATCCTTTGTCCACGTTGAGCAGACGCACGAAGCTGCGCACCAGCAGTCCGGCCCCCGCGAGCAGGACCAGGGAGAAAGCGATTTCGCCGACGATGAGTGATTGGCGCAGCCACTGGCTTCCCGCCGCTTCGCTGGATTGGCGGCCGCCCTGCTTGAGTTGCTCCTGGAGGTTGCCGCGGACGATTTGCAGGGAAGGCACGAGCCCAAAGACCATGCCCGTAAGCAGCGACAAAACCGAGGTGAAGGCCAGAATCGTGACGTCGAAGTGGACCGCGATACCGCGTGGCAACCGGGTTCCAAGAAGCGTGGTCAGGACTCCCATTCCGGTCCAGGCAAGAAAAAATCCCAGCGCACCGCCCAGCGCTGCCAGCAACAGGCTCTCGGTGAGCAACTGGCGCACCAGGCGCAGATGGCCCGCGCCCAGCGAAATGCGGACGGCGATTTCCTTGCTCCGCGCAGCGGCCCGCGCCAGCAGCAGATTCGCTGTGTTGGCACAAGCAATGAGCAGGACGGAGATGACAGCGCCGAGCAGCACAAACAGAAGCGGCCGGGAATCGCCGACCAGTAGTTCCTGGTACGGCGTAGCGGTGGCCGGAGCGAAATCGGAATTGGCCTTCTGCAGGCGCGGAAACATCGCGGTCATGGCGGTCCTGGCCTGGCCCGGCGAGACGCCGGGACGAAGCTTCGCGATCACCGGCAGGAAGTTCAGTCCGGAAGGAGCATTGTCGGTATCGAGGCGAAGAGGAGCGAGCACCTGGGCGTCGCCGGCAAAAGCAAAATCTTCGGGGAGCACGCCCACGATAGTAAACATCTTGTCATTCAGGGTGAGCGTCTGGCCGATGGCGGAAGGACTGGAATGGAAATGAGATTCCCAGAACGAATGAGTGAGCATGACCACGGGATTGGCGGTGCGCGCGTCGTCTTCCGGAAAAAGATTGCGGCCGGCTGCCGGTTTGACCCCGAACATCTTCAGGAGATCGGCGGAGACGCTCATGCCGCGCAGTTGTTCCGGCTCACTCACGCTGGTGAGCGCGAACCCGGAATTGATGTAGGCGGCCGTATCTTCGAAGAGCTCCTTCTGGTCTCTCCACGCCAGAAATTCCGGGTACGACATTGGGAGGTGCCGGGTCTCGGCCAGTCCTTCCAGCACGACCAGGCGTTGCGCGTCAGGATACGGAAGCGGCTGCAGCAGGACCGAGTTGACCACGCTGAAAATCGCGGTGTTGACCCCGATGCCTATGCCCAATACAAGTACCACAACAGCAGTGAAGCCGGCGTTCTTGCGTAAGATGCGCAGTCCGAAACGCAGGTCCTGCAGAAGATTGTCCATACGGAGGCCTCCTCGGCGATATGCCGGTTCAAGTCCTTAGACGCCGGACCCGGCTCGCGGTCACCAGGGAAGGTGCCCGGCATTGACACCTTCCCCGGCATTGACCAAGCACGTTATCATCATTCATGAGATGTCGTCGAAGTTACACTTAACACAGGAAGAGGAACTTGCGTTTCAGCAGTTCCAGCAAATTGACTATTGGCGAGATCGTACCCAATCTTCAAAACAAGAATCCCTTGCTGCCGATGGAAAGGAAGAAAGGTCATCGGAGCTACCCGCGCGGTGGGAGTTGACGCGTGGTCTTGTCCTTCACGATTGGCAGAGCGTATGTGTTGACAATTGGTTTAGGGCTAAGAAAAGAGGCGTCGTCAAGGTAGTGACGGGTGCCGGCAAAACAACTCTTGCCCTAGCTGTTGTCGAGCGCATGCAACAGACAGCAGTCTCAGACCTGCGAGTCGCAATTGTCGTTCCCACTATTGTGCTGCAAGATCAGTGGTACAGCGAAATCCTGAGAAGATCTAATCTTCCGGCTTCTGCCATTGGCCTGATTGGGGCAGGGAGAAGTGATTCATTTGAATCAGGTGCCCGAATCGTCATTGCTGTCCTAAATTCTGCATCGAAGAAGCTCGCTCAGGACGTTCAACGCTCAGGAGTATCCGACCATTTGCTGCTGATTGTGGACGAGTGTCACCGAGCAGGGGCACCAGAGATGCGCCGCATTTTTGAGACAAGACGAGCATATTCCCTCGGCCTTTCCGCAACTCCAGAGCGAGAAAACGATATCTCTGACGAACCGGGCGACGAGGATGGAAGAGAAGAATCAAATAGTATTCCTGATTTCGAGTCTACAGTTATTGGCCGAGAGCTTGGCGACGTTGTTTTTGAGTTGAATTATGCTGACGCTATTCAACAGGAAATACTGCCGCCATTTCGAATCGTTCATTACGGCTTGCCACTGTCGGAACAGGAATCTCTGGAGTACAAACGCGTGAGCAGAGAGATCAGTGATCTCCAAGGAGACCTCCAAACTCGGAACAGGAAGGGGATCGCGCTGATTCGCTGGTGCAAGTCTCAGGCCGGCAAAGGCGACAAAAGAGCCGCTCGATATATCTCCCTGCTTGGTGATCGAAAACGACTGCTATACAGGACCGCATCCCGCTCTGCAGCGGTCATACAAATTCTGCAACAGAATCTTGCCCAGAATCCCGAGGCCAAAGCGATTTTGTTTCATGAAAGCATCGAAGAAGTAATGGACTTGTTTACAAAGCTCAGAGAGCTGGGATTCCAAGTGGTTGCCGAGCACAGCGGATTCCCGGACGCGATGCGGGCCAAATCGATTCACCTTTTTCGAGACGGCATCGCTCGCGTGATCGTCTCAGCGCGATCTCTTATCGAGGGTTTCAACGTTCCGGCCGCAGATATTGGAATAGTTGTGGCGGCTTCGGCCTCCGTCCGACAGCGAATCCAGACACTCGGGCGCCTTCTCAGAAAGAGTCGATTGAACGACGGCGCTGAAAAAAGCGCGACGCTGTTCGTTCTTTATACACGGGACACCGTTGATGAATTCATTTACGAAAAAGCCGATTGGGAGCATTTTGTCGGTGCGGAACGCAATGAGTACTATCAGTGGGATGTGTTATTGGGTTCCTTGCCGATTCAAAAAAGCGAGCCTCCCCGGCGGCCACCGTTGTCAGAGGATCAACTCGAAATGGCAGGACTTCATCCGGGCGATAAATACCCCGGTGACCTCGGGGAAGGAGCGACTTACTCGCTGGACACTCAAGGGAATATCCGTGACGATCAGGGAATTCCAATTGACCCTGATCCTGAGTTACGAGACCTACTCACTCATGCAAAGAGGCGAGCTGGCCGATTCCGTGTCACGCCCAGAAAAAGGTTTGTCTTTGTATTAGAAAAAGACAGTGTAGACGGTTGGCGCGGTGTGTACCTGGGGCGAATCTCGTCTCTTCCCAAGACCTCAGATGACGGTCTCTCTACATCCAACTTACCTCTAGGACGACCCGGTGATTTGTATCCGCTTGCGAAGGCACGAGGGGAAGTCTTCCATGTTCTTCAGCGTGACCGTCGTCTCATTGCCCGCAAGGAACGAGGACACATAAGGTTTGTGGTTCCACTAGAGGAAATCTCCGACCCAAAGAGGAGAGCTGCGACCGAGCAAATTCAACGTGCCCTGCACGTCGCCCACGGCAAAGGCCACCGGATCAATAAGATTACGGTCACCGCCGACGGGGACGTCGTTTACGTGTTTGGCAATCAAGCCTACCTGCTCGGAAAAGCCCCCGAAGGGGCTCAGGGTTTTCAGCTCGAAGAGCTCAGTCGGCAGTAGTAAAATATAGGCTTCAACACTGACCGCGAGGAACGATATAGCGGGCAGGAGTAGGAGGTAAGGTCTTCATGGGCGCAAGCTTTATTCCAAGACAGGTGAAGTCATCTTGGGGAATCCCAAGCAACCAAAATGCCGAAGGCGAGCTTTATGTTGGCAAGGGATGGGGTACGCCTTTTGGTACGCAGTTTCCGTCAGAAATTACAACTCGGGTTACGCGTTGTCTGAATCAGAACCGGGGTGATCGGAACGGGCGCTTCTGGGTGAATCTCAAGAAGGAAACGGTAACGATGATGGTCGGCGACTCAGCCGCGAACCAGACTTTGGAAGCCAAGTTCTAGGGCCCTGGAGCCGGGAGAAGAGTGGACAGCCGGGGGTCATGCTAGGCAAAAGCTCATGACATTCTCCGTACGAAGTCGTTTGTTCAGCACACTCGTGGTAAGGGGACGACTGACACACCATGAATTCCCGCGATTTAAAATCGGTTGTCATTTTGGAAAACTGGGAAAACTGGGGACAGACGGGACGTTCAACAATATTCGTCGAAGAATCGGGGAACATTCCGTCTGTCCCCGGGTTTCCGAACCCCACCCTTCGCAAAAAACCGCGAAGGCCACCCTCGGAATTCATTCAATTTCGATGAGGTTTCTGCGTTCTATTTCGTGTATACCGCGTCGCGTGATCTTGTACTTCCCCTGGACAAACACGATCAAATCTTTCTCATGCTCAAGGTCCTTCAAGGTGCGGAGTAGATTTCGCCGCTGCGATGGCTTTAACCACTTCGCCAGCTCAGCGTCTGTGGCGCCATTGTCCGCACAATGGTACAGCAGGAGGAGTGTCCTGTCGCTTGGTCCCAAGGATGGCCGGAGCGTCTTTAAGAACCCGCCTATGTCTTCGACCGCCGGCACGCGCCGTATCGTTATTCCCTTTACTAGCTTGTAAGCTTCGTCCGGAGGAATTCCCCCTGCTATCCGAACAAATTCTGCCAAAATCCAGTCTGAAGCAGCAGCCACGAGAGTCGAATCCTGAAGGTTGGGGTCTATTCCGTCGCCAAGGTGCGCGGCATCCCGCTTATTCCTTATGTCGTAAATCACCCTCAAGGTTCTTGGGATGTGCAGTCGAATCGAGTCATGCGCTATCCCCGTCTGTAACGCTGCCAAGCGCCTGATGAGATTTTCAGTATCAAGCTGTGCACCGATGGGAGTTACTGTCCATCCCACAGAGTGTTCAAGCAACCGGAAAGCGGCCTCCGCAAAACGGCCGCCCTCAACCTCATTAGGTCTAAGGTTGCCCAGAAGCAAATTCCTGCGCTGTTCCGTGTAGCACTCCAACAGCTGATCAACTAGTCTTTGTGGAAACCGAGTTAAAAGCGCATTGCGTACGCCAACACTGATCATTTTTTGGACTTACCTTTTCTCTTCCCTTTCTTCCCGAACTTAAACTTCTCTTGGGCTTCCTCCACTTTCACGCGGTCGGGAAGCGCTTCCACTACAGCCTCGCCTCGGGCGGAGATGGCGAATTTTCTTTTCCCGAGAGACGTTAGATAGCCGTAAGTATGCGTCGCATGTTTGACGAAGACCGCTGGATTCGTCAATTTAGACAAGCGTGCATCAGAATTGGCCTTGGTGATATCGTTTGTTCCTACTTCGGGCTTGCCTTCGGATTTCTCGAGGTGATAGACAAGGCAAGCCACGCGCTCATAGAAGTTCTCGGGGCGTTTCTGAGCCAGAAACGATTTTACGTCCTTCGGATGTTGCATCTTATCGCCGACGAATTCGGACATTGTCTCGCTACTGTCGGGATTTGCCTTGAGCTTTATTCCGTGTTTAGAGGACGCCCAGTCCACGACGCGTTTCTGCTCATCGGAATCCAGTTTACTTAGCGCTGCGTCAATGTCGCGCATCGCATCAACTTCAGAGTAGCCACTTGGCTTTGTCATGTCTTCCTCCTTCAAATCCTGAGGGTATAATCACTGAACATAAACGTATTTGCCATGCTGCTTAAATCGGCGTAGATTTCGGCTTTGGCTTTGAACCTGCATGGCGCCCGATAGAGTAGTCACTGGGTAATGATGTCCCAGTTCCGCTAATTTCTTTTGTACGTCGGACAATCGCTTGGGCGTCCTGAAGAATTCTTCCGATTTCAGCGTTTCAATCAGCCCCGGAATTTCCCCCCTACTGATTCTCACGGGCTGGATATGAGCAGCCCGCGAGGACGAGAATTTCGCGAACTTTGCCTTTAGGTCTGCAACAACTGCGGCAACCTCTTCGGGAGTACCATTGACCTCAACCGAGATACCGTCGGGCATGCTGATCTTCGCGGTAGCCATATTCAATCTCCTAGTAGTCAGAATACTTCCAAATTCGCTTTCCGCCTTCTGCAACCTGCGTTCGCCTCAAGTACTTGCGCCGTACCAACCGAGTCACTGGAGTCCCCAAGTCTTCGAGTTGGTAATACCAGCCCTTTTCCGACAATATGTTTCGAATTTCTGCGAGTGACCGTTGCTGCTTAAAGACTCCGTCTTCAATTAACGTCATTAGCCGGCCTGTCGTGCCCTGAACTCGCGGGCCAACAGCCTTCTTCTTGGCCGCCTCGGATTCCCGCCCTTCTAGTTGGGAAGAGCTGACTTCGCGCTGGAGAAGCTGCGCCAATATGGTCTGAAACGCAGCGATCTTCAATGGACCATTTGACATGCCCTCCACCGCTAATTCTGCTGCCTTTCGCGCCGCAACAATCGACTCGTTCTTCATCCGTTTTTGCTCGTGTTTCTCAAATGCTAAATTGCCCAGAATCATTTGAACTATAGCACACTCCGTACTTTTGTCAAGAAGCGGCGGCTGCGTTTTATTTTTCCTGTACGACATATACAATTACGACATAGCTAAATAGACTTGGGACGGTGGCAGGAGTGGCAGCCGTAGGGCGGATTACGCTATTTGCGCATTTTCGTTGGCATTTACGCGGATTCAACCGTTTCCAGCACGTTCCCAGACTTTCCTCCCAAGTTGCCTCTGGCGCACCAGCATCCTGGATTGGAGACGCTAGCGACGTACATCCCTGGTCGAATTCTTGAGCAGATGCACCTTGCACTTGTCGCACTCCATACGTGTTTTATATAACACTTGTGTTTACAATATGTTACATGAGTTCGCATCGAAGTGTACATGTCAAGATGCATCAAGATCATGAGTATATGTGTTACTAGTATTGTGTTAAACGCCATTATATTTAATAACTGCTTTGAGCAAGGGCCGAACTTGCGCCGAGTAGAAGCGGGCAGCCGTAGGGCGGATTACGCTATTTGCGCATTTTCGTTGGCATTTCCTCCCCTGTTCGTCCCCTGTTCTTCCCCTGTTACTCCCCTGTTACGAATCCACTCTGTCCGGGAAAAAGGTTCGCGAAAGGCCCGTAGAATCGAGGTTTTGCATGTTTGGAGTATCCAAGCGCTCGCGTTCTCCCCTGTTTTTTTCCCTGTTAGCAGGGTGGAATCAGCCAAATCGAATCGTTTGTTTGCGGACGGTCAGCTTTTCGATCAAGTCGGGCTTGATCGCGAATCCACGGCCCGGCGTACGCGGGACCTGGATTTGGCCTTGCTTCGACACTTCGACTTCCGGCTCGATGATGTCTTCCTTCCAATAGCGTTTCGATGCCGACACGTCTCCCGGCAGGGTGAAACCCGGCAGCGTGGAAAGCGCTATGTTGTGCGCGCGGCCGATGCCGGCTTCCAGCATGCCTCCGCACCACACCGGAATGCCCGCGCGTCTGGCGGCGTTGTGGACGGCAATGGCTTCGGTCAGTCCGCCTACGCGGCCGACTTTTACGTTGATGATGCGGCACGCGCCCAGTTCGATGGCCGCCTGCGCGTCGCGGCGGTTATGAATGGCTTCGTCCAGGCAGATGCTGGTCTTGATCTGTTTCTGCAGTTGCGCGTGGAAGTAGAAATCGTCATGCCAGAGCGGTTGCTCGATCATGAGCAGGTTGAAACGGTCAAACTGTCTCAGGTGCTCGATCTGGTCCAGCGTGTAGGCGGAATTGGCGTCGCAACTCAGGACAATTTCCGGCCAGCGGCCGCGGATTTTCTCAAAAACTTGAACGTCCCAGCCCGGTTTGCACTTGACTTTGATGCGACGATAGCCCGCGCTCAATTCCGTTTCGATTTTTTCCAGCAGTTGTTCTACCGTGTTTTGAATGCCGATGGAAACGCCGCATGCAATTTCGCTCTGTACGCCGCCCAGCAGGCGCCAGAGCGGGACTTGTTTTTCCTGGGCTTCGGCGTCCCACACCGCGTTTTCGAGCGCGCCTTTGGCCATGCGATGTCCGCGGACCTGGGCCAGCAGCGGCGGAACGTCGCTTCCCTTTTCCACGGTCTTGCCCAGCAGCGCCGGCGCGAGGTAACGCTCCGTGGCATACCACGCGGTGTCAATCGATTCTTCATTATAGAAAGGATGCTCCCCGGCGACGCACTCTCCCCAGCCTTCCGGCCCGTTGGTGTGCAGAGTGACCAGCAGGATACGGCGCTCGGTAGTGCGGCTGAAGCTGGTTTCAAAGAAATGCACCAGCGGCATGCGGATTTCACGCAGCGTGATGGCTTCAACTTTCACGGCCGCCTGCTTTCCGCGGCGTGCGCCGGCTCTTCATCCCAATGCGCCAGTTCCCAGCGCCCCAGCAGAAAGGTGCCGTTACCATGTTGATCAACCTCGTAACCCATCACGGCGAACCCCAGGACAAATGCCACCTGGAACTCTTCGCGGTTGCGTTTCTGGATTTCCGCGGCCTTCTCGCGTTCGGCGGCCGAAGATTTCCAGGCATAAATCTCCGCCGGGACGGAAATCCTGCGCACAATCTGGGGCCTCGGCGGCACGCCACGATCCAGCAGGTCGACTACGCGCTTGGATTTCAGCCACCACTCGGCCACCAGCCGGTCGGTGGGCAGGCCGCCCTGGAGCGGCGAAGACGAATCGCCGTAGTGGTTCACGATGTAGCGGCGGGCGATAGCGCCCAGCCGCGCGAGGTTCAAATGCGAATTCTTGATTTCCAGAGGATCGAAAGTCCATTCCATCAGATCAAAGCCGCGGGCCAGAGCGTCCGCGCGCTGGGCCAGCTTGAGCTGCCTTCCCAGACCAAGATTGCGGTACGTCTCGCGCACGGCCAGCATGTGCGAGTGAAGATAAGTATGTCCGGCGCGCGAGCCGGGAATGGAAAACGCGAAACCGACAAGCTGGCCATCGTCGAAGGCCCCAATGACCTGGCCGCCGATTTTTTCGCCGACCACGAAAATTCGCAACGGGACCAGATCGGCGTCTTCAAAGCGCCAGACTTCCTTCTGCAAAGCAACGCAAGCCCGCAATTCACCGGTGCCCTCGCAATCGCGTATGACGATCTTCTCCGTGCTCTGAGCGTTCACTCCTGGCTCTCCAGTTTTTTGGCGTCCTGCCACAACGTTTCCATTTCGGCGAGCGACGCTTCACCGAGCTTCCCGCCGTTCCGGACCAGTTGCTCTTCCAGCCAGCCAAATCGCCGGCGAAACTTGCGGTTGGTTTTGCGCAACGCCGATTCCGGATCAACCGAAAGATGGCGCGCCAGATTGACCAGAACAAAAAAGAGATCGCCGACTTCTTCCTCCAGATGCGCGTGCGTCTCCGGCGAAATTTGCGAGCGGCCGCCTGGCCGGGCCGTGTCCGCGGGAAGGCCGGCAATATGCTCCTGAAGCTCCTGTGTTTCCTCGGCCAGCTTTTCGAAAATCCCGTCCACGTTGGGCCAGTCAAAACCAACGTGCGCCGCTTTGGAACTGATTTTGTGCGCTTCCATCAGCGCGGGAATTCTGGAAGAAACTCCGCCCAGCAGCGTATCCGGGGATTCGCCTCCGGACTCCGCGGCACGTTTGCGCTTCTCTTCCGCCTTGAGTGTTTCCCAGTTCTTGAGCACCTGGTCCGCGTTCTCGGCTTTCACGTCGCCAAACACGTGGGGATGGCGGTTGATCAGCTTGTTGCTGAGCGCGTCGAGCACGTCGTCAATGGAAAACCGGCCGTCTTCTTTGGCCATCTCCGCATAGAAGAGGACTTGCAGCAGCAAGTCGCCGAGTTCACCGGTGAGCTCCGGCCAGTCACGATTGTCAATGGCTTCCAGGACTTCGTAGGTCTCTTCGAGCGTGTAGCGTTTTATGGTGTCGAAGGTCTGTTCGCGGTCCCAGGGACATCCGCCGGGCGCGCGCAGGCGGGCCATGATCGCAACAGCTTTTTCGAATTTTTCACCCGTGGACACGAACCCTAATGTATCACTCTCTTTGTAGTAGACTGAAAACCTGTACGCGCCCTTCCGCCCCCGGCTGCGAGAGGCCATTGATGAGAGTCGAGGTCCATGAAAGCTGGGTAACGCCATGACCGTTGCATCTCCAACCAGACAGGAAGCCGGCTGCGTGACCTTTGCGCTGCACTCCCATCTTCCTTACGTGATCAATCACGGGACCTGGCCGCACGGGACAGAATGGCTGTATGAGGCCGCGGCGGAAACCTACCTTCCGCTGTTGGCTGTGTTTACCGAACTGGAGCGGCAAGGCCTGGCCCTCAAAGCCAATGTGAATCTCTCTCCGATTTTGCTGGAGCAGCTCTCGCATCCGGTGTTCAAAGCAGAGTTTCCCAAATACGTGACACGCAAGATTGAAGCCGCCATCAAGGACGCGGACGACTTTGGCCGGCAAGGCGAAGCCCACATGGCGAAGGTGGCGCATTTCTGGCGGCAGTTCTACGAAGTCGCTCTCCGTCAGTTTGAAGACCTGGGCAGCGACATTGTCCGCGGCTTCCGCTACTTCTACGATTCCGGCGCCATTGAAATCATCACGTGCGGCGCCACCCACGGATACTTTCCGCTGCTGGGCACAGACGCTTCCATCCACGCGCAGGTCAAAACCGGTGTGGACACACATCGCCGTTTCTTTGCACGGAGGCCGCGTGGCATCTGGCTGCCCGAATGCGGATATCGTCCCGCGGGAGCCTGGCAATTCCCGGTTCCAGTAAGCGGACCTGGCGGAGCACGCAGCAGCGGTCCGGTGATGCGCGAGGGTGTGGAGCAAATCCTGGCGGAAAACGGCATTGAGTTTTTTTACGTCGATACCCACCTGGTGGACGCATCAACGCGCTTCACTCCATACGAAATCCTGGCCGGCAACGTACCTGTGGCCGTGGAAATTCCTTCGCCCCATTCCACCAAGAATTTCTACCATCCGTACTATGCGGATTCCGCGAACAAAGGGAATGCGCGCGTGGCATTTTTCACCCGCGATCCGCGGACCGGAATCCAGGTATGGAGCGGTGAACACGGTTATCCCGGCGATCCCAACTATCTGGAATTCCACAAAAAACGCTGGCCCGGCGGGCATCGTTACTGGCGCATTACGGGAAACAAAGTTGATCTCGGCGCCAAGCAGCCCTACGATCCGGACGTGGCCCGGGCACGTGTGCGCGAACACGCGGCGCACTTTGCTCACATCACCACAGAAGTTTTAGAGACTTACGGCAAGAATGGCGTCGGCACGCCGGTGCTCACCGCGCCGTTTGACGCCGAGCTGTTCGGCCACTGGTGGTTTGAAGGTCCCGGATGGTTGAAACACGTAGCGTTGGAGTACGCCAAGCCGGAATCACAAGTCCGGTTGGTCACAGGCTCGGAGTATCTGCAGGCGAATCCGCCGTCCGCTTACCTCGCCTTGCCCGAAGGCTCCTGGGGCGCCAACAGCGACAACAGCGTGTGGCTGAACGACGATACCGCCTGGACCTGGAAACATATCTACGCGGCCGAGTTGGCCGTGCAGGAGATGGCCAATACAGGATCATGGCAGGGAAATCCAACCGCAACACGCCTGGCCCGGCAGATCTGCCGCGAAATGCTGCTGCTGGAGTCCTCCGACTGGCAGTTCCTGATTACCACCAAGCACGCCCGCGACTACGCGGAAAAGCGTTTCAACACACACCTGGACCAGCTGCGCGCGCTCCTGGACGCCTGGCATCGCTTTGAAAGCACCCGGCAGGTGCCCGCTGACAAATTGGCCGAACTGGAGATGATTGAGCTGCGCGATTCCGTGTTTCCCAACATCGAACCGGAACTCTGGGCCAACGCCGCGGTCGCCGCGAAATAACTTCGACCCACGCCGCTTTTTTGTACCTGAAGAACAGTGCAGACCAACCATCATGACCGGCCTTCGCTCACAGGACAGCACTTTGACGTTCTGGTGATCGGCGGGGGCATCAACGGGATTGCCATTGCCCGCGAGTGTGTCCGCGGCGGGAAGCGCGCACTGGTGGTGGAGCAGAACGATTTTGCTTCCGGCACCACCAGCCGTTCCACGCGCATCATTCACGGAGGACTGCGTTACCTGGAGCACGCCGAGGTTGGCCTGGTGCGGGAGTCGTTGCGCGAACGCCAGCGGTTGCTGGCCGAGTCGCCGAATCTGGTCCAACCGCTTCAGTTTCTGCTGGCCCTGCCGGCGCAATCGGGATCTCTGCTCCGCAGCTCGTTGGCCATCAGGACGGGATTGTGGCTGTATCGCCGATGGGCCGGCGCTCAACCGGCGCCGTCGAACACGCTGGTTGACTTCGACAAACAGCTTGACTCCGGACATCGCTGGCGTGTCTTCCCTTATGAAGACGCGCAGTGCGAGTTTCCGGAACGGCTGGCCGCGGAATGGCTGACGGAAGCAGCGGACTCGGGTGCTGTCGTGCGCAACCACACGCGCGTGCTGCAGGTTCTCCGCGACAATAACAAGAAGCGCGTTACCGGCGCGCGACTGCGTCAGGAAATTACCGGCGAAGAATTCACCGTGACCGCCACGTCGATTGTGAACGCGACCGGGCCATGGGCGGATTCGGTGGTCAACGCGGCCGATCTCGATTGCCAGCGCATGATTGGCGGAGTCCGCGGCTCCCATTTGGTCCTGCCGCAGTTTCCTGCTGCGCCGCACGAAGCAATCTACACGGAAGGAATTGATGGACGTCCCATCTTCGTGATTCCGTGGAATGGACAGATCCTGGTGGGCACTTCGGAGGTAGCGGACGGAGGAGATCCCGGCGATCCACAACCCACGGCGAGCGAAATTGATTATTTGTTCCGCAGTTTCCTCCGGCTTTTTCCCGGCAGCGGTCTGGGACCGGCGGACGCGCGCTACACGTTTGCGGGAATTCGTCCGTTGCCCTATGCGCCGGGGAAGAAAGCTTCGGACGTCACTCGCCGCCACATTATTCATGATCACGCGCACGAAGGCGCTGCCGGATTGCTCTCGATTATCGGAGGCAAGCTGACCACAGCGGCAAGCCTGGCCCGAGAGGTTGCGGGCAAGCTGGGCGTCGCAACCCGCGAACCGGCCGGAGAATTCGCAATCGGCGCGCCGCACGACGGAATTGAATCCACGCTCCGGCAGTGGGCATGGATGGTGGCGGGAAGAGCAGGCATCCCAGCGGCATCCGCCGAGGCGATTGCGCAATGGCACGGACGGCACGCGTTGGCGATCGCGCACACAGCCTCACTCGACCAACGCCTGCGCGCGCCGCTGTGCGGCCACACCGAGCACATCGTCGCGGAAGCAGTCGAAGCCGTGAGCTACGAACACGCGGTCACGCTGGGCGACATTCTCTTGCGCCGCGTTCCGGTCTCACTCGGCGCTTGCTGGTCTGAGGCTTGCAGCCGCGAAGCGGCCGACAAAATCTGCGACGCTCTGGCCTGGGACAAGACGCGCGTTCATGCAGAACTGGACCGGTTTGAAAACGAACGGGAACGGTTTCTGCATCCCAAACCAACTGTCTCGAGCCCAAGCGGGAAAGCCGTATAGCAACAAAAGGATAGCGACCACGTTTCTCAATGAGTCCGCAGCGTAGCCAACAGCAGCTTAGTGTCGTCGGAAATGATTCCGTTCACACCCAATGTTGCGGCGCGCCGCATTTTGCGCGGCTGGTTGACGGTCCAGGTGATAACGGTCTTGTCCGCGGCGTGCATACGCTTCACGAGCCGCCGGGAAAGCAGCCGGTAATGCGGCATTACGTAACTGACAGGCAAAGTCTTCCAGCGACGCAATTGCCAGCGCGTCTGGCAGATAATGCCCAGAGTAAGCGAGCCGTCCAGCGCATGAAGCTTGCGCACCACGCCTGGCAAGAAGGACGAAATACAGTAGCCGCGCCGCGGATGAAGGTCCTTGACCGCATTCGCAATCTCGCGTTCTGCTCCGCGCACTTTGACTTCTATATTGAGGAAGGCCGCGCGGGAATAACGTTTCAGGACATCTTCCAGGCAAGGCGGCTGTTCCTCGGCCGAAGCGAAACTGGCCCGCAGCTGTCTCAGCGTGTGCTTGCGCACGGAGAGCCGATTGAGCCTGGGATCATGGCAGATGATGAGATGCCCGTCGCGTGTGCGACGCACGTCAAACTCAAATCCGTCAACGCTGTGTTTCAACGCAAGATCAAACGCGGCCAGCGTATTTTCCGGCGCATAGTCGCGGGCGCCGCGATGTCCGAGGAGTAAAAGACGAGTGGACAATCTGGTCAGCTAGTCGAGCTCAAAGTCGCGGAGCCGCGGTCCTTCGTCGGGAGTCTCTTTGGCTTTCTTGACGGCTTCCTGGAATTTTTTCTCCAGCAGGTCTTTCTTGTTCTTCTCCGCGTCCACGGCCTGGCGGAAGATGGACTCTTTGCGTCCTTCATTGTCCCGCATGGCTTTGGCCGCGGCTTCAAAGTCGTTGAAAGTCTTCGGCTTGACCGGCGCAACATGCGAGATGACGGCGCGCGTGGCCGTGTCAACTTTCAGCAGCGCTCCGCAACACGGGCAACTGACTTCAAACGGTTCTGGCGACGGCTTGGCCATAACAAGATTGTATGCCTGCCGCGTGCGCAGAACCAGTGGCTGTTTTTTGTCCGATATTTGCGGGTTGAATGAACTTTGCCGGTGGCGTTTGTTAGAATTTAGACGGTCCTGTTTATGACTTTGCAACGTGCATTTTCCGACATCCCTGCCGCGGTGGAAGAAATCCGCGCGGGCAGGATGATCGTAGTTGTGGACGATGAAGACCGCGAAAACGAAGGCGACCTGACCATGGCCGCGGAAAAGGTCACGCCGGAAGCCATTAATTTCATGGCGAAATTCGGCCGCGGCCTTATCTGCCTGCCCATGACGTCCGAACGCCTGGATTACCTGCGCATTGCGCCGATGACCAAGGAAAATACGTCGCCTTACGGCACGGCTTTCTACGAAGGCATTGAGGCCCGCGACGGCGTCACTACCGGCATTTCCGCGCATGACCGCGCGCGCACGATTCAAGTCGCGATTGATTCTGCCAGCCGCGCTTCCGATCTTGCGCGTCCCGGACACGTCTTCCCGCTTTGCGCCCGCAAAGGCGGAGTGCTGGTCCGCGCCGGACAAACCGAAGCTTCGGTTGATCTTGCGCGCATGGCCGGTCTGGTTCCGGCGGGCGTGATCTGCGAAATCATGAACGAAGACGGCAGCATGGCCCGCGTGCCGGACCTGATCGAGTTTTGCCGCAAACACGGTCTCAAGATGGTGACGGTCGCGGACCTGATTCGTTATCGCATGCACCATGAACGGCACGTCACGCGCGTTGGCGAAGCCATGCTGCCCACGCGTCACGGCGAATTCCGCATGATCGCCTTTGAGAGCCAGCTGGACCGCGAGTCGCACGTCGCGCTGGTCATGGGCGACGTCGAACGCGCTGCAGGTCCGGTGCTGGTGCGCATGCACTCGCATTGTCTCGCAGGCGATGTCTTTGGCGGCGCTCTCTGCGACTGCCAGACCGTGCTCGACCGTTCTCTGGACCAGATCGCCCGCAACGGCACCGGAGCTTTGATCTACCTTCACCAGACCTCCAAAGGTTTCAGCGTTGACGATGAAAAGCGGCTCGTCTTTCACCGTGAAGTGCGCGAGACGGCCAACGCAGCGCACCAGCGAAAAACGCAGCGCGATATCGGCGTAGGCGCGCAGATTCTCTCGGACTTGAATATCCATTCCATCCGCTTGCTCACAAATCATCCCAAGAGAGTCGCGGGGCTGGAAGGATTTGCTATCACCATCGTCGAGCAGGTGCCAATTCCAACGGAAAAAAGCGTAGCTGGCTAGCCACTGATTTGCGCCGGCAAACGCGGATCAGAACGGCAAGCTAATTGGGTCTGCGCGGCACCACCTGCTCATCCAGGATCACGAATTGGGCAGAGCATTTGTCTGACCCGCAGATCACGGGTATCAGGCCGCCGATCTGGCGGCGCGTGATCAGTCCCAGCGTGCCGCATTCCGGACACGCCAGCACGGCCCAGTATGGGTCTTCCTGGTTCCCGACTTCACCCGCGTTTTCCAGGATGAAGATGGTCCCGGGCTCCATCTGTTCGGGGATCCACTCAGTCAGAATGTTGACTTCCGCCACCATGATCACCTCCACGCGCCTCCGATTCACCAACGTGAAACTACGAAGTCCTGCGCTTGCGTCCGCGCGCCACTTGCGAGCCCGCGGGACGCCGGCTGAAAATCTCCGCGTGCACTTCCCGCACCGCATCGCTCAGGCACACGCCCAGAAGCGGCTGCCGCGAGTTCTTGAGAATGTCAATCACCTGCTTCTGCGAGTTTTCCAGATACACGCGCTTGCCGTCGGTCAGCAGATGGTAGTCCGATCCGCTACTGACGGTTTCGGCCAGCCGCCAGCCAAATTCTTTCTGCAGATACTTCATGATGCGGCGCACTTTCTGCAGGGGAAAACCTTTGCGGCGCAGCGCGCAGATGACCGCGATCTCCGTGATGTCGTCCAGGTGATACAGCCTTCTGCGGCCGTCGCGTTTGGGAACAACGATGCCGCGCTCGTCCCACCACTGGAGCTGGCGCGGCGTGATCCCGGTAAGCTTGACCACCTGCGCCGATGTGAATTGCGCTTCCATTTTGCTTTCCACGCGAACCAGAAAATGTTTAAAACATCTTCGCGTCTAAATGTTTCTCATGTTCCAGTACCACGCGCGCAATGTCAACAAAATTGTTGTGGTGGAAGTCAGTTTGCTACCGACCGTGGCAAAATACCGCCTGTCCAGCCGTGTCAGGCGGAGTACAGGGCAGCAAGAAACAGGATGATTCGGTACGCATTCAGCATCTCGTAGGTTGCAAACAGCAATAGAACGCTCTTGACGAACGCCATGGAGATGGAATCCTTATAGAAACGGCGCAGGGCAAAGAACAGGTACGGGCCAAGGATAAGCGCCGCACAGACGCTGAGATACCAGTCCGATTCCATCCCGTGGAGAACAACGCCAAATGGTCGCAACAGCCGCAGCACGAGAGTGACGGCCCCGCAGAGCCCAATCATAATTACCAATAGAAAAACGGCCAGGTAATGCAATGCAAAAACCAGGTGCTCACCAAAATACCGTTTCGGTCGCTGCTCGAGCACAAGCAATGCCACGGCGAAGAGCGGCACCATCACCAGCACCATGGACCTGGCTTGGATGTCAATGACGTGATCGAAGCGCTGGCTGAATTCCACCATGCTGAGGCCTTTGACCGCAGCATGGTGAGTGGAAAGCCGGGTCGCCCATCCGCTGTAGGACATCCAGTGCTGATAGCCGAAGAGCGGGGTTTTCAAGCCGCTCCAACCGATGACCGGATAAAGCAAAAAATACAGCACGTTGGCGATAAAAAACACCTGGAAGGGATGCACATAAGGTTTACGGCGACCCTTCGCGTATTCATCACTCAGCTGTCCCGGCCGGGTGAGTAATACACGCAGCGTGCGAAAAATCTTCGAATCCCAATGGAACAGAGCCTCCCCGGCGTGGCCGAGCAGGTGCCTGACTGATAGATCGTGCAGACCTGGCTTCTTTTCGCCGCAGGCGCCGCAGAATCCCGCGGTGGATTCGGCGCGGCACGTAGGGCAGGTCCACTTCATATCTGCTACGTCCTCCGGCTCGTCCGGATTTCTGGCGTCAGTCTCAAGCGCCGCGCTGCCACCGCCGCCGACAAAATGTACGATCTCCAGCTTGTCGCCGTCTTTGAGCCGTGTTGCTGGCCAGTCAGCGCGCGGCACGATTTCCAGGTTCAGTTCCACGGCCACGCGGTCCGGCTTCATCCCAAGCTGATCCACCAGCTCTGCCAGAACCAGCGTGTCTGTGAACTCGCGCGCTTCGCCATTGAGTTGAAGTTTCATAAGGAAGCAATCAGCAATTGGCCAAAGCAAAACGACATTTACCGCAAAGATCGCACCGGGCGCGAAGGAATATGAAGTGTCTATTTGGTCCCTTTACGCATTACGCAGCTTTTGCATTTTAATCGTTCCTCCTTCGCGTCCTTCGCGACCTTTGCGGTTAAAGACTTTGGTTTCGCCATTTGCCAATTGCCATTTACTAATTGCTGTTCTTCACCCGCAGATCGTGTCCAGTCATGTCTTTCGGTTGCGGAAACCCGAGCATGCCCAGCACGGTCGGCGAGATGTCCTGCAAAGATCCGTCGGGCCGCAGCGTGAATTTGGCGGCGTCTTCGCTGATCACCATGAACGGCACCGGATTCGTGGTGTGCGCGGTGTGCGGACCTCCTGTGGCCGGATCAATCATCATTTCCGCGTTGCCGTGGTCGGCGGTGACCAGCATTGCGCCGCCGCGTTGCCGGACAGCGTTGTAAATCCCTCCCAGGCACCCATCCACGGTCTCGACACCGATGACGGTCGGCGGGATTTTGCCCGAATGTCCGACCATGTCCGCGTTGGCAAAGTTTACGATCACCACGTCGAAGGCCGAATCTCCCACGGCTTTGACCACGTTCTCCGCGATTCCCGCGGCCGACATTTCCGGCTTCAGGTCGTAGGTCGCGACTTTCTGTGACGGCACCAGCACGCGGTCTTCGCCGGGAAACGGTTTTTCTATTCCACCGTTGAAGAAGTACGTCACATGCGCGTATTTCTCCGTTTCCGCCACGCGCAGGTTGCGCAGCTGGTGTTCCGCCATCACGTTCGCCAGAATGTTCTTGAGCGAATCCGGGGCCACCACGTACGGCAACGCGAATTTCTGGTCATACTGCGTCATGCAGACGTACTTAAGATTTTTCGGCACGCGCTCACGCGGGATTGCAGCGTCCAAAGCCTCGGCATCGGGCAGGTCGCGGCCGCCTTGCGCCGTCAGCCCGCTTTCCCGCGCCAGGCAGCGGGTAATCTGCCGCGCGCGGTCCGCGCGGAAGTTGAAGTTGATTACGGTATCGCCATCGCGAATCACGCCAAGCGGCGCGCCGTGATCGTCTACGCAAACAAACGGAATAATAAATTCGTCGGTCACGCCGCGGTTGTACGACTCTTTCACTCCCTGCACCGGATCAACAAACGCCCCGCCTTCGGCCTTGCCGGCCACCATGGCGTCAAAGGCCTTGAGTTCGCGGTCCCACTTCTTGTCGCGGTCCATGGCGTAATAGCGTCCGCTGACAGAAGCAATTTTGCCCACGCCCAGCTCGCGCATCTTCTGCTGCAACTGCTGGATGTATGCAGCGCCGTTGGTGGGCAAAGTGTCGCGTCCGTCCATAAAGCAGTGGACAAACACGCGGTCCACCCCGTTCTGCCGGGCCATCCACAAGAGCGCATAAAGATGGTTCTGGTGCGAATGCACGCCACCATCGGAAAGCAGCCCGCAGATGTGAAGCTGCCGTCCGCCGCCGCGGGCATTCTTGATGCCGTCAAGCAGGACCGGGTTGGAGAAGAGACCACCATTCTGGATCATCAGGTCAATCTTACTGATGTCCATGGAAACGATGCGCCCGGCCCCAATGTTCAGGTGCCCGACTTCGCTGTTGCCCATCTGCCCGTCCGGCAGGCCAACATAATGCCCGCTGGTGTGGATCAAAGTGTTGGGAAACTCGCGCAGCATCCGGTCATAATGTGGCTTCCGCGCCAGCGAAATAGCATTAGCCGGGGACGGCGGCGCATAACCCCAGCCGTCAAGGATGATCAGCACCAGAGGTTTGTTCATGGTCGAAGGGAAGATTGTAAATGAGCCCCTGGCCGCTAGCTCCTGGCCACTAGCCGGAAGGACACGCGAAAACCCTCTAGTACAGAGGACGCGGAGGAACACGGAGGTCAAAAATCCCGGAATTCCCGCCCCCTGGTCCTTCTCTGTGATCCTTAGTGTCCTCTGTGGTAAAGGGTGTCGGTTGCCCGATCTGCGTCATCAGCGTAATCAGCGGTAAGGTGTTTCCGAGTTTTTGCTGAGTGCTGAATGCCGATTCCTGTCTTTTCCCAGCGGTAAGCTGATTCCGGCTTGGAACTCTACAGCGACACCTGGTGTCTGGTTCCTATAACAGAGAACATTCCCCAAACCTTGAGGAGCCTGCATGGCGATCGTAATGCGGAACGAGGGCAGTAAGGTCAATTCCCGGATCAACGTCACACCGATGGTGGATGTGATGCTGGTGTTGTTGATTATCTTTATGGTGATCACTCCGTTGCTGCAACCTGGCCCAAGGGTCCAGCTTGCGCAGGCCGCCAATCCGCTGCAGCTGCCCGACGCGGACAAAGAGGACGCCCTGTTAGTGGCCATCAACAGAGAAGGCCAGTTGTTCCTGGGCAACGAAAAGATCAGCCCGGCAGACCTGACGCAGAAGATTCGAGAACGCATCGCCGGCCGCACCGATAGAACCGTGTTCGTGAAAGCCGACGCGCGCTCTCACTACAGCGCAGTAGTGGGAGTGGTGGACAACGTCCGCTCCGCAGGTGCGAGCGAACTGGCCTTGCTGACAGAGAGAAGAAGGCAGTAACACGTAAACCAATTTGCTTCCGTCCCATCTGCGTATTCCGCGGTATGGTTTTGGTTTTTGGCTTTGTTCTTGACCTGGCTGAGTGCTGATTGCTGTTTTTCCCTGCGCCTACTTCAGCTCAGTGATGATGGCGCGCTGTTTTCCACGGACCAGCGTTTCGGTATGCGTGCGGTTGCGCTGGTTGAACCTGACCGTACCGGACGTGTATTGGTTCACGACAGCTTGCCCGTCCGGAGTGGTCGACTTCAGGTCACCGTCATCCAGGAACACCACGACGACGTCTTTATCATGGAAGTGCATCGGGGTGGCCACGCCCGGCTCCCACCTATAGTCCCACACGATGACGCGAGCATTTTCCAGGAGCTTCTTCGAGCCGGGCCGTGGAAACGCGAGCGGATATCCACTCGTATTTGCTATGGGAGCCACCGGATGGTCCTTCAGATGGATCACGAACGACCGGCCGGCAGGTCTTTTCCTGTCAATTTCGTGCGCTGTGCCCTTGGGCACAAACGACGCGCTACCCGACAACGACACAACAACGGCATCGACGGGCTGCGCTGCGGTGGAGTCGGTCACATCCCAGACGGCAACGCGGTCATTTTCGATGATTGGACTCGGGGGCTTCAACGCCGTTTGCGGGCCGGCAAGGAACAGTATCGCGCAGAGCAGCAGGGTACCTGACATGGCAGATCCTTTCCGATAAACAACGTAAAGTGGGCGGTTTTCAGATGAACCGGGACCGCCCACATTGTGGGCCTGGAGGCGAGAACGACGCAAACGCCTTGTGGCCGGCTAAGCCGCTGATAAGGCTGCCCCCCGAAAGACATTCATCGGGCGCTTCTACTCCCCTTCTGTCCCTGAACATCGGTAATCTGCCGGTTCCGGGCGGATGCGCCTATGCTTATGGAGGTTCCCCCCCGAAGGAGTTTTACCATGAAATCTGCGCGGGCAACGTCCGTTGTTTTCTCTATTATTTTCGTTTTAGTCTTGGGTCTGGTATTGCCAGCGCTGGGCGCGCAAAAGGCGGCCGCGCAGTCGAACGCCGGTGCGCCCGTTCCGGCGCTGACTGCCTCGCTGGCTGACCTGCAACGCGTGTCCGAAGCCACCGAGAGCGACATATCAAACCTGCGGACGGAAAAACGCAGCACCGGGTGGAAGACGGCCTGGATGTTCTGGCACAGAAGCAGTTCGAACAACCAGGAGGCTGAGCGGGCGGCCGAGTCGCTGCAGAAAAACCTGCATGATGCCATGCCCGGCCTGATCCACGACGCCCAGACTTCGGGGAGTTTCACCGCCACTTTCAAGCTCTATCACAACCTGAGCCTGGTTTGTGAATTGCTGGATTCTCTGGTGGATGCCACCAAGTCCGGAGGGAAGGCTGACGGACCGCTGGTCTACGATTCGTCCGCGATGGGCCGTATCCGCCAGGACCTGGCCACTTACGTGGAACAGTCCGCGGCGGCGCTCGATTCCAAGGGCAACCCTTACGCTATGTCCGCTGGTCCCGGGGGCAAGCCCAGAAAAATCGTGATTGATGACACCATCCCGGAAAAGAAACATCCGAGGAAAAAGGCCGCAGCCCCGCAGCAGTAGAGTATTCGACGCAGCTTTCTTATCAGGATTCCTGAACGGGAGTTATCGGGAGCTGGCCAGGCCAAGACTCCCGATTTCTTTTGCCTGAACGTCCCGGTCAGCGCGCTTCGAAGTGAAAGACGTCAATCACCACGTAGCTTTTAACATTCAGCAGGACCATGTGTCCGCCAATGATGGCATGCCGGCAATCCGGAGGCGGAGGCGGCAAGCGGCGTTCCAGATCTTCCGGACAGTACTGGACTTTCTTCCGCAGGCCGGGCGGCAGCGTACCGCGCGCATCAAGCTGTCTTTCCAGACCGGGCGGCAACCGGTCGCGTTTGGCTAGCCCCGGCGGCAGGCCGTCGCGATGGTCGCGATACCAGCCACGCATGGCTTCGCGGTCGTGGTCGTCATAGCCGTGACTGTAATGGTCGCGGTCGCCGCGATCGTGCTTGTTGCCTTTATCGCGATCGTGTTTGTCGTCCTGGTCATCACGATCGTCATCGCGATCGTGTTTGTTGTGACCGTTGCCATTACCGTTACCGTGCTGAGCGACGGCCGCGCTGGTAGCCAGAGCGAACATGATCGCGCCAGCCCACAGCAATCTTCGTGGTTGCATAGGTTTCCTCACGCGCGCGCCCAAACACTTCACGCGCTTTTCAAAGATACGAAAGGGGCCGGAACGCCGCAACCTTACGGCAGAACTGGCCCCTTCGGAACGAGCGGGTTGTTATCAGTCTTCAGGATGAGGTTTTGGAGTCATCCAGGTCTTGTTTGGCTTGTTTCTCGCCTTTTTTGGTTTCGTCCTTCGAGCTCGCTGCGGGCTTCAATGCGTGAATGGCCTTTCCCAGGCTTTCCTTGGGAGGCCCAATCATCTTGGCCTTCAACTGGTCAAAGGGAATGCCCAGGTTGTGCGAGACGTGCACCGCGGCAACGAACTGGCCGAGGTTCTTGAATCCCTGAGCTGCGGTTTGCAGGTTGGTTCCCGCCGGAAGCAAGCTTTGCAGCTTGGCCGACAGCTTGGTGTTGTCTGTAAGCTTCTCGGAAACCGAAGACCCCTTGGACGAAGAGCTCTTGTCTGTTTTGTCCGCCTTGGCATCGGCGGAGTTGCCGTGTGTAGCGGAAGAGCTGCCGTGCATCCCGCCGCTGGCGCCACCGCCGTGACCATGCTGGGCGAAGACTGGCGACACGGCGAAACAAAGCAACGCCGCCCCGGCGAGAACGAACGCGATCTTTATATTCTCTGACTTCATGCTTTCAAGCCTCCGTCTAGTTACTCTTCGAGCGAAGCAGCTTTGCTACATTCATACTCACGTTGAACGTAAAGCTGTCCAGGGCGTACGTCATGCTGCGGGTATAGCCCAGTTCCAGCCGCCACACCGGGGTGGGTTCAAATCCAATCCAGGTATTGACTCCGTTCTCCCGGGTAAGCCCGCTGCCGCTGGTCACGGCCGCGGTTTCAAAGACGCGGTTGTTCTTGCCCTTGCCCGCAGCCACCGCCTGACCTGCTTTCACCAGCTTGCTGAATACCTTCTGGTTCCCGACGGGGACGATCTCAAAGAATGACCCGCCGACCGAGAAATGCCGGTGCAGTCCGTATTCCGCTCCTTCTTCCAGATGGGCCACGAAGCCCAGCGAAGTAAACGGTCGCACATAGAGCCTGGTGTCGCGCACGGTATTGCCCAGGCCGCCGTCAAGGAACGGAGACAGGTTGCCGAAGGAGTGCTCGATGCGGTTGTCCCAGTCGACGGTGGCGCGGCCGGTGCTCAGACCCTTCTTGGTGTTGCCGGTGGGACCTGCACCGGTAAGCGTGCTGGAGTAATCCAGGATCGGATTCGGGAGTCGCAGGGCCAAACCAAGGTACACGTCGCCGATCCCGTTGTTGCTGTAGCTGGGCGTAGTAGTGGGAACCGCGCCCGTGGTCGTGCTTGACGAAACGTGGACAAAGTAAAGCGGCACACCGACAGAAACGCCGAAATGCTTATTGAAGTCCCAGCCCACCGCGGAGTCCAGCTTGAGCGCGTTATCGCCGGAGTTCAGCGTCCCTTCAATCGACTCGGTTTCCGTGAGCCCCTTGGTTTCGGGCAATCCCGCAGCGGCGCCGCTGGGAGCTGGAGTGGCACTCTGCGCGCCGGAATACTGTATGGCCGCCAGCATGGCAGCCAGCACGATGAAGCGGTAGAAAGTTAGTTTTATAAACAATTTGGGGAGTCCTCGACACCGATGCTACCCTATCCCACGTACTCCGTCGCATCCCGTGAGTACACTGCCCTACACCCAGCCAAGTTTGAACGCACGTAACCATCCAGGATGTAAGTCATTGTATATACATGACTTAAAGGCCATGGCGAGGGAGGACTCCATGAATTATTTACACGAATTAGTTCACACTTTGTCGGCTCGGAAGGCCTGATTAGTGCGAGTGGCCGTTGTCTGTTACTGTTCAATATGGACCAGCAGGGACAACCATGGAGCTGGGATACTCACGTTGCAGTTGGCGAGATGACCCGCCGGATGGGATGAACAGATGTCCAAGATCAATGGCGATAAAGCACGAGTGAACCGCAAACGCAGGTCGAAGCAGAAGTTGCGAGTCAAGATCCGGGCGCTCAGGCTCGACTTCGAGAAGAAGCCGGAGCGAAAACCGGTGGTCAAGAAGACGGCTGCCGTCTCAGCGTAGAAGCACAAATCTCTCTCCAGGTCTGTTGCGACCGGGACACCTCAGCGGAGTTTCACTATGACAGCCCGCTTGCCGGCGATCATGAGTACTGCGCCGCCAAGGATCAAAGCCGCGCTGATAAAGGGTGATACCGTCTGTTTAGACTGGGTTTCTACACCTATCGACACCCCGCCCGCCTTGATGCCGTGTTCCTCATTGTGCGGAATGGGAACAAACAGAGAGACAATACCCAGAACCACCACGGCCAACCCAAGCCAGAATAAAGCTTTCATCTTTTCCACCTCACGCAGGTGCACGTCGTTCTAATCCTAACCCGTTGAAACGGCCCAGTATGTTCAATTGGGCTCACCTGAAGCCTGCACTGGCCCTCTGGTTCGATGGACTGGGCCAGCACCGCTCAGTCCTTGACGGTCGACACATGTATCCTTTCATACCATGCAGCGGAAGAATGTCGCGGCCGCAGCCGGACTACTCGACAGGATCGAATCCGAGCTCAAACGAATCAACTACTGGCAATCCGCCCCGCTGCCCAAGGAGAAGTTTGCAGACATGGGCGCGTTCGGCATGAACACCATGGCCTTCTCCCAGTGGCTGCAATTTGTCTTTCTTCCCCAAGCCCGGAAAGCAGTGAGCGGAGAAAGAGAGCTTCCAACCAGCAGCGACGTTTCTGTTCAGGGCGTCCGGGAATTTGACGGAGATCCCAACGCCGGAAACCTGGTTTCGCTTCTGTGTGAGTTTGACGCGCTGGTGAACGGACAATAGGCCAGCCGCGATAGGGACCCCTCGCCCCGCTCGGGGCTGGTTCAAGGCTTCAGCTTCACCATGCCCGGCACGTCCCCGCCGTTGGGATCAATGGCGTGCACCCAAACGGTATTGAACGCGTCCTTGTACTCCGGATACTGTGCGACCAGGGCGTCGGCCAGAGCGCGGGCGTCAGCCTGGGTGGCAGCAAAATCTGCAGTGCTGGCTACGGAATATCTCACACTCAGGTCCAGGCCGGCAGGCAGGCGCCACGCGCTTATGTCGGTAATCTTGTAGGTCTTCCCCTGCGCGGAATAGTTCACCGCATTCCCGGCGATGGGAACATCATTGGGCTGCGCGGCGTTGGCTTCCTGAGTGATCCGGGAGAGCAGTTTGGTGTCCATGAAAGTGACCGGGGCCATCAGGTCCCATGATGTCCAGTAATAGAACCAGGCGTTGTGGACCTGGCCTTTGGTTTTGAACTCGCGGGCGCGTGCCAGGTACCAAAGGCCGTCGTGTCCGGCGGCGGTTTCCGGACGAATATAAAACCCTGCCAGCTTCCAGCCGCCCGCGTCCTGGAAGATGGTGGTAAAAGCGTAAGGGCCTTTGCTGCCGGTAAGGTCCTGGATGACGATGGCATACTTGCCCGCGGACAGTCCGGGGATATCAAATTCGGCGCTGCTGCCGGTGGCCCCGGTTGCGCCGAAGACGCCGCAATAAAACCTGCCGTCGGGACTGGGAGCGGCCCCGGTATCGAGCAGAAAAGAGATGCGGACCTGCCGGTTCGCGCCGGCAAACGCGGGTTGATTGTCCCTGACCGCGGCGGCGATGCTGTCAAAACTTGCTTTCACCGCGGGCGACAGATTGGCGCGGATGGCTTCGAAGTCGCCAAAGCTTGCCTGCTCAAAAGTCCGGTGTGCCAGGTCTTCGATGGCGGTCCTGACCGCGGCAGGGATTTCGTCGCCGCTTTGGCACGATTGCGTCCACGCTGGAATGACCGCCGAGATTATGGCGACCGCAAAAAAAGCTTTCCCGAAGAATGGCTTCATAGTCGTCCCGAAAAAACGGATCACTCTACCTATAGACGCCTGGTGCTTTAGATTCTTTGGCCATTTTACCGTCTTTTGCGCCCGGCGTTTTGCGGCAGCAAATCCGGACCCATTGAATTAAGTCAGCAAGACCTGCCTCCGGCGGCGTTCTGAGTATTAGGAGTAAAATCACTAGGGGGACTGCTTCGTCGTTGCGGTCAGAACTCATGTCGCATTCGGTCATGACATCCTGCGGAATACTGCTGCTGCTGCCGCTGGCCGCGGGCCAGATACAAACCCCGGCCCCGCCCCAGCCTCTGGCCCCGCCCCAGATCCAGCTTCAGCCACCCGCCGTGGCTGCGCGAGAAAAAGCGAAGTCTCACCGGCCGGGTTCCACCGACAGGCCCTCGACTCCCAGCTCCATGCAATATGGTCCTCCGGCGCCCGCGGAGGTCAGGCCCAAACTACCGTGGGAGGAGGAAGCGGTGCAGCCACGTGTGAGCTATCGTGACGGACTTCTTACCATCGAAGCCCCGAACTCCACGCTGGGAAGTATCCTGAACGCGATTCACAACAAGACGGGAATCCAGTTCGAGGGAGCGCAGAGCAGCATGGACCGGGTGGCCGTACGCACGGGACCCGCTCCGGTGGATGAAGTCGTCGGCGAATTGTTGCGCGCCTCGCACTTTGACTACGTGATTCTGGGCCGCGAGGACAATCCCCGCGTGGTGCAGCGGGTCATCCTTACGCGCCAGGGAAGCGCTCCAGCGACGACGCAGCCAAATCCGCCCGACAGCCAGACTCAGACCCAGGAAGCGGTCGATGAGGCTGATCCCGAGAATCTCCGCCAGCAACCGGGCGTACGCCCGCCACCACAGCCGCTCGTACAGACGCAGCCGCAGACACTGCCTAATGGCGCAAGAACACCGGAACAAATGCTGGAAGAAATGCGGCAACAGCAGTTGCGGCGCAGGCAGCAGCAGCCAAATGGCGGCAGACCTGATGATCCTCCGCTTGAGTGATCGGGAGAAATAGCTAGTGGCTGGATGCCGGGGCGGCAATTGCCGCGCGTGGCGCGCTTTCCGAAACGCGGCGCTGATGGCCCATCGCCCGCAGGATGGCCGCAATGGCCAAGTATCCGCAGCCGATTCCGAACGCCAGAGAGGCCAGGACAGTAATAAGGACGGTCGAAGAAATTAATAGTGTGCTCATGGCTCAAATCTCTAGTAGTAAAAGCTTTTCGCTGCACAACATTGTGTCCTAAAACCCCTGGATCACCGTGATTACGACCGTACCCGCGACCATTACCAGCGTACATCGGCCATTCGGGACTTTAGTCACGCGCCCGGGACTGAAATAAACCTTAGGCAGCCACTGCAATGTACTCTTCATTGACGCGCTGCGGTATTGATTATTAAGATACATACGTAGAGTTGCGCGCTGACCTCGCTGGACTTCTCCGTAGGAGTCCGGCCGCGAACCAAGGCCGGCGGCGGCTTTCCACGCAGTTTTTTCAACCAGTTTTTTTCAACCAAGGTTATCCGGTCCATGGCCATCAACAAGATCACGGTGCGGGGCGCGCGCCAGCACAACCTCAAGAACATTTCCGTTGAGGTCCCGCGCAACACGTTCACCGTAATCACCGGACTGAGCGGATCGGGAAAGTCTTCGCTGGCTTTTGACACCATTTATGCCGAAGGCCAGCGGCGCTACGTGGAAACCCTGTCCGCGTACGCGCGCCAGTTTCTCGACCAGATGGAGCGTCCCGACGTGGACTCAATTGAAGGCCTGAGCCCGGCGATTTCCATTGAACAAAAGACCACCTCGCGCAGCCCGCGTTCCACGGTCGGGACCATTACCGAGATTTACGACTACCTGCGGCTGCTGTATGCGTCGGTCGGGGTGCCGCACTGCCCGCAATGTGGCAAGCCCATCAGCCGCCAATCGGCGGAACAGATTGTGCGGCGCGTGATGCAGCTCAAGACGGAAGACCGGGTCATGGTGCTGGCGCCGATTGTCCGCGGACGTAAAGGCGAGTTCAAGGCCGAAATGGCCAAGCTGGTGCAGCAGGGCTTTGTGCGGGCGCGTATTGACGGCGAACTGCGGCACCTGGACGAAGAACTCGACGATCTGCAGCTCGACAAGCGCAAGAACCACACCATTGAGGTGGTCATTGACCGCCTGCTGGTGAAACCGGGTATCGAGAAGCGGCTGGAGCAGTCGGTGTCCACGGCCACGCGACTGGGCAATGGGTTGGTGCAGGTAGTGGTTGTCGGCGGCGAAGAGCATTTGTACTCTTCGCGCATGGCGTGTCCGGATTGCGGAATCAACATTCCCGCGCTGGAGCCCCGCTCCTTCTCCTTCAACAGCGTCTATGGCGCGTGCCCGGAATGCAACGGACTCGGCAGCAAATACGATTTTGATCCGGCAAAGATTATTGTGGACTGGTCCAAGCCGCTGATGGAAGGCGCGCTGGGGCCGGCTGCCGGCTCCACTTACTTGCAGCGCATGCTGGAGATTGTGGCGGCGGCCTACAAGATTGATCTGGCGACGCCTTTCGAGAAGTTCCCCGCCCGCATACAGAACCTGCTGCTGTATGGTCCCGGGGAAAAGGAAGCGCCGCGAGTCGGCTTCCGCGGAATTCTGGGGTTCCTGAATCAGAACATGGAAGAGTCAACCTCGGAAGGCTATCGTGAATGGATGCTGGGCTACATGTCCGCGACTACATGCCCGGTCTGTCAGGGCAGGAGACTGCGGGCAGAAAGCCTGGGAGTCAAGGTGAACGGCATTTCGATCGCCGAGTTCACTGCTCTGCCGGTAAGCCGGTCCGTGGACGCCGCGGCGAAAATCCAGCTAAACGAGCGCGAGAAGGCCATTGCCGGACGCGTGCTGCATGAGATCAGGGAGCGATTGCAGTTCCTGGACGCCGTCGGGCTGGGCTATATATCGCTGGACAGGTCGGCCGCCACGCTGTCCGGCGGCGAGGGCCAGCGTATCCGTCTGGCCACGCAGATTGGCTCACGGCTCCGCGGCGTGCTCTACGTGCTCGATGAACCCTCAATCGGCCTGCACCATCGTGACAATAGCCGGCTGCTGCAAGCCCTGGAAGCTCTTCGCGACCTGGGCAACACCGTACTCGTAGTCGAGCACGACGAAGAAACCATTCGCCGCGCCGACTACGTGATTGACCTCGGCCCCGGAGCGGGATTACACGGCGGCGAAGTGGTGGCTTCCGGAACGCCGGACGAAATCATGCAGCAGGCGGGATCGCTTACCGGGCAGTACATCTCTGGCGCCAAGGCCATCTCCGCCCGGTTTGAGCCCCGGGCCGCGAACGGCAAAGCCATCACCGTGCTGGGCGCGCGGGAAAACAACCTGCGCGGCATTGACGCCGCGTTTCCTCTGGGCGTGATCACCGTGGTCACCGGGGTCTCGGGCTCGGGCAAATCAACGCTGGTCAATGACATTCTGTACCGGGCACTCGCCAAGGAGCTGTACCGTTCGCGGGAAGCGCCGGGAGCGCACAAGGCGATCACCGGCGCGGAGCACATCGATAAAGTCATTCGCATTGACCAGTCGCCGATCGGACGGACACCGCGATCCAATCCCGCGACGTATACCGGGGTCTTTACCCACATCCGCGACCTCTATGCCATGCTGCCGGAATCACGGGAGCGCGGGTACAAAGCCGGACGCTTTTCCTTCAATGTCTCCGGCGGACGCTGCGAGCACTGCCAGGGCGAAGGCGAGCGCCGTATCGAGATGAACTTTCTTCCCGATGTGTATGTCCTTTGCGAAGTCTGCGGCGGCAAACGCTATAACCACGAGACGCTGACGGTGAAGTTCAAAGGCCGGTCCATCGCCGATCTGCTGGAAATGTCCGTTTCTGATGCACTGCCGGTACTGGAAGACATTCCGCAGATCAAACAGAAGCTGAAGACGCTGGATGACGTGGGGCTGGGCTACATCAAACTGGGACAATCCGCGGTCACGCTCTCCGGCGGCGAAGCGCAGCGGATGAAGCTGGCCAAGGAACTCTCCAAGCGGCAAACCGGACGCACCCTGTATCTGCTCGACGAGCCTACGACCGGGCTGCACTTTGACGACGTGAACAAATTGCTGGAAGTCATTCATCGTCTGACCGACCTGGGAAACTCCGTGATCATTATCGAGC
>Ga0210407_10000210_pt1 | contig 73127 bp, 62 predicted proteins | sample IncBWC27MmetaG_FD_150860 | JGI IMG/M metagenome (GOLD analysis project Ga0210407, IMG submission 150860) | Forest soil microbial communities from Barre Woods Harvard Forest LTER site, Petersham, Massachusetts, United States - Inc-BW-C-27-M | ecosystem: Environmental > Terrestrial > Soil >...
CAGCGCCTGCCGGCACTTTAAGAGTCGCAATTACAGAGCCGAGGTTAGCGTCTTTTGTCGCCGCCAGAATTTTTCCCGCGAGCGCATATGCGAACGCCGCGATTTGGCTCGCGGGACAGCGAAGACGGTGGTCGGCCATCGCGCCGGTGAGCGTGAAACGATTCTCGACCACGTAAAGGCGGTTCATTGCGTCTTTCGCCGCGCTCACTCGCCGGCGCGAGCTGAATGCGCGTACCGATGCGAGATCGCCCTGGCCGCAATCGAGAAAGTCGCTGTCCAGCGCCAGGATGACATCGGCGCGATCGAGCTTGGGCACCAGGCGAAGGTTGTCACCGAAACTCAATTCCGTGGCAAAGGTTTGCGCCTCGCTCAGGAGCGGGTCGTAAACGACCCAGCGGAGACGCGGAAAGATCTTCTCCAGCTCCGCGCGCAACCGCTCACGGGTGGGCGAATCCGCTGCCTCGACAAGGAACGCAAGACTATCGCCCTGCTGCACCAGGAGCGTTTTGCGAAGTTGTGTGATATGGGATTCAAAGGCCGCGCGATCACTCGTCTTCCCATTGTGAACGAAGCGCTTTGACCGCGCTGGATCGTAAAGATCAAGAACGGAGGCTTGCGCGAATGCGTCGGTCGCGCCACCGCTCGCTGGATGGAGCGGATTCCCATCGATTTTCGTCGGCCGTCCGTCATGCGTAGTGACAACGAGCGGAATGGCGCCGGTGCGCCTTGGCATCGCCGTGGCGTAGAAAAGCGGCTTGCCGGGAATCGTCCATTCGACGCTCTTCGTAAATGGAACCAGATGCGCTTCCGGGCGGCGGCAGCTCGTTAGGCCAGCTCCGGCCAGTGCCATCGACGCCCCCATCAGCTTCAAAAAGTCGCGGCGCGACCATTCGTCGCCTTCCAGTTGCGCCGCGCCGGCCGGAAACTCGCGCTCCAGCCATTCACGGAACTCAGGCGTTTCGCTTAGTTCGCCCAGGCTGCGCCAATATTTCTTTCCCGTGAGCGGCTCGGGCGGATGTTGAAAGACGTGTTTCATCGGTGACATCCCTGGCAGTTGGCCGTCGGATTTATGTTCCAGCGTTCCTTCAAAGTCTGGCCAATCTCTGTCTGCGTTAGTTTTCTCTTCTTCGACAAATCTTCGGTCGCGTCATGCGGCTGACCGTACTTCGCCACAAATTCCGCCGGCTTCACATCATCCGTTTTCCAATCAAGATTGAAAATCTGATCTTCCGGCCGGAGAAAATTCTCCGGATGCCGGTGGCATTCCAAGCACCACGCCATGCTGTGCGGTTTGGCATGATAAACCACCGGCATGTGATTGACGGGACCATGACAACTAAAACAACTGATCCCGCGATTGATGTGCGCCGAATGGTTGAAAAAAACGTAATCCGGTGTGCGATGCAGTTGCACCCACTCGATCGGGTTTCCGGTTTTCCAACTCGCCCGCACCGGCTCCAGTTTTGGATTGTCCTTCTGCACTTGGCTGTGGCAATTCATGCACGTTTGCGTATTGGGCAGATTCGAATGCGCCGCCACCTCGACGAAACTATGGCAATAGCGGCAATCCATCCCAAGTTGCGACACGTGGATGTCATGCGGGAACGGCACCGGTTGGATCGGCTGATAACCCACGCGTGTGTACTTCGGCGTTACGTAATACCAGGTTGCCGCAGTTAGCCCACAGACGATGATCACGCTGCAGATCGCCATTTTGAGCGGCAGCCAGTTTGTCCAGCGTGGAAAAAAATTCGCCATAAAATCAGCGTGCGCCCCCGCTTCTCAGCCGCAGCTGGCAATTTAAAAACGAATTCGGCTTGCGACCAGGATGTGCACGCATCGAAGCAAAGAGTCTATAAATCGAGGTTGCCAGGGCAAAACAAAATTCGTCGCGCAATGTCATTTCGATTCCAAATCATGCGTCGCCCTTTCCGATACAGAAAAGGAAGCGATTCGCAAAACAGATAACTTCAAAACTTCGCCAATGCGTCAAGCCCGGAACGCCGATATTGACCCTGCAGGGGAAGCTGACAGCTTCCCCTGCAACTCTTGATCCGTGAAATCAGCACGAAATCCGCTGCGGCTATTTTTCTTTTTCGTCGCGTATTCTATTAGCTCAATGAGTCGCGCCGAAGACGTCGATCTTATTTTCGTCAACGGGAACATTTACACCGTCAACGAAAAGCAGCCGCACGCCGAAGCGATTGCGGTGAAGAAAGACCGGATTGCCTTCGTCGGCTCGAATGAAGCTGCGAAAAAGTTGGCGAGCGACAAAACGCGCATTATCGATCTTCGCGACCACACTCTCGTGCCCGGAATGACCGATTCACATTGCCACATCTTCGGAATCGGCGAGCGCGAGATGAACTTGAACCTCGAAGGTACAAGCGCTCTCGAAGATTTTCTCGCCAAAGTAAAAGATCGCGTCGCACAAACCGAGCGCGGTAAATGGATCATCGGTCGCGGCTGGATCGAGACTTTTTGGAAACCGCCGCAGTTCCCGTCGCGTACCGATCTCGACAAAATTGCGCCGGACAATCCCGTTTTTTTCACGCGCGCCGACGGTCACGCTGCGATCTCGAACAGCGCCGCGTTGAAAATTGCTAAGATCGACAAGCACACACCGAACCCATTTGGCGGCAAAATTTTAAAAGACAAAACCACTGGCGAGCCGACCGGCATGTTGCTCGACAACGCGATGGATTTGGCCGCGAAGAACATTCCGAAACCAACCGAGGCCGAAAGAGAAAAGGCATTTTTGCTCGGAATCGAGCGCGAGATCAAGCTCGGCTGGTGCGAAATCCAAAATGCCGGCAGCCATGCGGATGACATCAAAATAATTCGCAAATGTCTCGATGAAGGAAAGGTGAAGTTGCGGTTTATCAACGCCGTTTACGGGCCCGGCGAAGATGCGGAAACGCTGCTGGGAAGACAGCCGTCCCCGGCTGCCATGGCAAACGGGCATCTCGCCCGTTCGACAGGCCAGAGGCCCGTCGGCCATGACAGGCGTGACGCCTGTCTTCCGCTGGTTAACGCCTACGATCATCATTTCACGCAACGTACAATCAAAGTGATTCTCGACGGCGCGCTCGGCTCCCGTGGCGCGGCATTGCTAAAGCCGTACAGCGACGCACCCGACACTTCCGGTTATCTCACCGAAAAGGAGGAAGACTTGCGGCCGATGTTCGAAGATGCGTTGCGTCGCGGCATTCAAGTCGAGACGCATGCAATCGGCGATCGCGCGAACCGCGTGATTCTCGATCTTTACGAACAAGCATTCAAAGCAGTACCGCCCGAGCAAAGAAGGATCCGCGAACCGCGCTGGCGCGTCGAGCATGCACAGATTCTCGACCCTAGCGATCTTCCGCGATTCGCCAAGCTTGGCGTGATTCCGTCCATGCAACCATCACATGCGATTAGCGATTTATTTTTCGCGCCCGCCCGACTCGGGATGGAACGCCTCGCCGGCGCTTACGCCTGGCAGAGTTTAATCAAGTCCGGCTGCATCATTCCCGGCGGATCCGATGCGCCGGTCGAGCGCGGCGAGCCGATGATTGAGTTTTACGCAGCGGTCGCGCGCAAAAGCGTGAAAGGATTTTCCGGTGAAGGCTGGCATCCCGAGCAAGCCGTCTCGCGCGAGCAAGCGCTAAAAATGTTCACGCTCTGGCCTGCCCACGTGGCGTTCGAAGAAAACGACAAAGGCTCAATCGAAGTCGGCAAGCTCGCTGACTTCACCGTTCTTTCCGCTGACATCGTGAAACTGCCCGAGTCGGAAATTCTCAACACGCGCGCCGAGATGACTGTGACCGGCGGCGAAATTCTTTATCAAAGAAATAAGTAAGGTCCCATGATTTACCGCGGATAACGCGGATTTCGCAGATGGCCGAATTCAATCCGTTTACATCTGCGTGACTCGCTCGCCCCGCCTGACGGCTTTCCTATGTCGCACGGCTTCCACCGGCTCCATTCACGTTGCGTCGCGCACTGGCCGAACAACTACGAGTACAAGTACTCGTCGTGATATTCGCGCTGGGGCGCGAACTGCACGGTCTGATCGCCGCCGGTTTCGGGATATTCGAAAATTTCTCCTTCGTAATTACGGATCACTATTTTTTCGTTGTCGTGATAGAGGATGTAGCCGGGATTGATCGGCACTTTGCCGCCGCCGCCGGGAGCGTCGATGACAAATTGCGGCACGGCGTAGCCGGTAGTGTGACCGCGCAAGCCTTCGATAATCTCGATTCCTTTCGCGACCGACGTGCGCAAGTGCGACGAGCCGTTAATCAAGTCGCATTGGTAGATGTAATATGGGCGCACGCGGCACATGAGCAGTTTGTGCACGAGCGTTTTCATCGTTTCGAGATCGTCGTTCACGCCTTTGAGCAGCACGCTCTGGTTGCCGAGCGGGATGCCGGCGTTGGCGAGACGTTCGAGAGCTTCCTTAACTTCAATTGTAAGCTCACGCGGATGATTGACATGCACGCTGATCCAAAGCGGATGATATTTCGCAAGCATCGCGCAAAGCTCGGGCGTGATCCGTTGGGGCAGGAAAATCGGGATGCGCGTGCCGACCCGCAGAAATTCAATGTGCGAAATCGCGCGCAAGCGGCTCAGAATTTTCTCGAGCTTATCGTCGCTAAAAATGAGCGCATCGCCGCCGCTCAAGAGCACGTCGCGCACTTCGGTGTGTTGTTCGAGGTAGCGGAACGCTTCCTCGAAATCGGTGTGCAGTTCCTGTTCGCCAACACCGCTGACAACGCGACTGCGCGTACAATATCGACAGTAACTCGCGCAACGATCGGTTACGAGAAAGAGCACTCGGTCCGGATAGCGATGCACTAAACCAGGCACTGGCATGTGCGAATCTTCCCCGCACGGATCGGTCATGTCGTACGGCGACGTCCACGTTTCTTCGATCCGCGGAATGACCTGACGTCGGATCGGATCGTCCGGATTTTTCCCACACGGAATTAGGTTGAAAAAATGTGGCGTGATAGCGAGCGCGAGCTTATCGCCGGAGAGCAGAACGCCGCTGCGTTCTTCCTCGCTGAGATCGATATGTTGCTCGAGCTGGGCGAGCGACGTGACCCGGTTTTTGAGCTGCCACTTCCAATCGGTCCAGAGCTCCGGCGCAATCCCGCCGTCGCGGGACCAATAACCCTGCGCGTGCGAGATGAACTCTTTTCCATCGCCATTCCCTGAGGTAAAAGCATGCATTTGTGTTGAGGACAAAAACGCTAAGACCCTTAACAATCGTGTCAACGCAGGCACTTTTCCGTGCGCTACGAACCACCTGCTCACTTCTCCGCGGCCGCCGTCCGCAGCTGGAGCTGCGTCGATCTGCGAAGCGCGACACCAAGGCCGCGACGCACGCAGGCCTTTGCACGAGCGTCACTTGACGGTAACGAGCGTTCCAACCGGAATTTCCGTGAAGAGTTTACGCGCCGCGTCGCCGGGCAGCCGGATGCAGCCGTGCGAGGCGGGATAATTTGGGACAACGCCTTCATGCATCCCGAAATCAAGGCAACTGAGGCGCATGAAGTAAGGCATTTCGACTTTGTAGATCGTTGAGCGATGGTTTCGCTCTTTGTTGGTTATGACGTAGGAACCGGTTCGTGTAGCATAACCATCCCGTCCGGTCGAACAGACAGTCCTGAACACCGGCACACCATCTTTGATGACTTCAGCGTGTTGGGAAGCGAGAGAGATTTCGATGCGGAGTTGATCGGGTGGCGGTCCGCTGCCGAGAAGGATTTGGGTACATCGCCAGTTTTGCGTTTCCGCGGCGAGATCGAGGGCACGCATCTTGGACCGAGTCGTCGTGTGGTTCCGGTCCGCGCCAGCCTCAAGCAGAGCGTGCAGGTAATCTGTTTGGCCCAGTCCCGCAGCGAGCAAAAGAATGGTGACGCCCCGATCGTCTTCGATGTAACTCCTGAGCGCTTTTGACGGGAGCAACGCAAGAAAATCTTGGTCGTATTTGGCCGGAAGGGCGGTGTTTGGGTCCGCACCGCAACCAAGCAGGGTCGTGAACAGCGGCGCGTCATTCGATGCGATGGAATAGGCAAGGAGCGGTACGCTCTTGCCTTCTGGCGTGGGTGGTGCGGCGTGCTTGTGAAGCAACAGGCGGATTCGATCTTTGTTGCCGGCCCGAAGGGCCCCATCGAGAACACGCCGCGTACTAGCGGTCCACTGCTGCATCGGCGGGAGACGTTCCAAAATGGTTTCGACGATTTTCTTGTTTCCACCGTCGAGAGCGATTCCGAGCAGATCGCGGCCGTCGCGACAACGCGCGCCCATGTCGGCATGCACCGAGCGCGCCAGGAACGCGTCAAACATCTCGAGATCACCGTGCATGGCCGCTGCCATAAGCGGGGTGAAACCGGTTTTATCGGCGAGCTCAACACGCGCGCCGGCATCAAGGAGCCGCCGCACTGTGTCGCGATCTTGCTGCAACGCCGCGATCAGAAGTAGCGTGCAGCCCTGCGCGACGCGGGCGTTTGGATTGCGATGCTCGGTGAGATACAACTCGATGAGGGACTCGCAGCGCATGGTTACGGCCCGAGCAAAATCGGCCGCTGAAACCGGGGTACGCGCATATGGCTCTGGGCCAAGGCTCGTAGCTGCCAGGAGTAGCAGGACCGCGGCGACGCTGGTGAAAATCGCTCCGGGCTTAAACACGCGCATAAGTGTTAGACGAGCCGCATCAATGCTACACCCAAGCAATTTGGCGGCCACCTTGCGATCCGCCCGATAGGGCAAGACTCCACCGAGCCGTCGAAAAAACCGCGAGCGCATATTCGATGCCTCCGCCGGGCGCCGCCCTATCGAGTGATTGACAGGAGCGGACGGCGTTGAACGTTGCACGTTGAATGCTGTCAAAATCCGAACTGATGCGTTCATTTCCCATATTAGTTTCGTTTATCGTTGCGACTCGGTTGTCTATCTTTGCGGCAACGACGGAAGTCGCCCCCTCTCCGACGGTCTCGGCCGCGGCCGCGGAAGCAGGCAAGGACGTTGTTCATCAATTGAACAACGCATTCGCGAAGGTTTTCGAGATTGTCGCCCCCGGTGTTGTCATCATCGAAGTTTCAAAGAAGAACGATGGCGGAGAGACTTCGATGTTCGACGATTTATTTTTCCAAGGGCCACCGGATGACAACAATCCGCGAGGCAACCCGCGCGGTTCTCAGCCAATCCAGAGCGAAGGCTCGGGCTTCATCGTTCGGCCGGATGGCTACATCTTGACAAATTTTCACGTCGTCGAAGCCGCCGACAAAATCGACGTGAAATTGAAAGATGGCCGCGAGTTTCCAGCGACAGTCGTCGGCACAGATGAAAAGACCGATGTCGCGGTGATCAAGATCGAGGCCAAAGATTTGCCGGTCGTGCAACTGGGTGACAGTGATGCGGTGCGGGTGGGACAATTTGCGTTCGCCATCGGCGCGCCGTTCAAGCTAGATTACACTTTCACCTATGGCGTGGTGAGCGGCAAAGGCCGCAGCAAATTGTTCACGAGCGGCGGGTACTCGATCTCGGATTATTTGCAGACCGACGCCTCGATCAATCCGGGGAACAGCGGCGGCCCACTCTGCGACATCGACGGCAAAGTGATCGGCATGAATACGCTGATCAACGGATTGAATCGCGGACTTGGATTTGCCATTCCGATCAACCTGGCAAAAGAAATCGGCACCGAACTCATCGCCGGCCACAAAATTATTCGACCCTGGCTCGGCATTCGCATCGAGACGCTCGGCGATGATTCGTCCATCCGTGATTTATTCAAAGGCATCGAGAAAGGCGTGGTTGTGCGCACGATTGAAGCCGATGCGCCCGCTTACAAAAGCGATCTGCGGCCCTTCGACGTGATCACGCAAGTTGATGGAACAGCGGTCGAAACAGATTCACAACTGCAACACGAGATTCTGAAAAAGAAAGTAGGCCAAAATGTCGAACTGACCGTTTGGCGGAAAGGTCAGACGATGAAGGTTCCGGTTAAGACCGGTGAATTGCCGAATGAAATCGCGCGCGCTTCAAACGAGCCGATCAAGCCCGCTCAGCCAAAACAAGAAGATGTCGGCAAGTTCGGATTGCAGGTGCAGGATTTGACCAAGGAAGTGGCCGAACGCCTTCACCTCGGTGTCGAGCAAGGCGTCATCGTCACTGACGTGTCCGACAACAGCATCGCAGGGCAACAGGACATTCAGCGCGAAGACATCATTACGGAAGTGGACGGCAAACCGGTCAACAACGTCGCCAGCTTTCGCGAAGCCCTCCTCAAAGCCGACCCGAAACGCGGCGTCCTCCTTTACCTCGACCGAAAAGGCAGCAAGACTTTCGCCGTGCTCAAGGCCCCCGGTTAGACTTCGCGATCAGCTTTGGCGGCTGCTGACCGCGACTAGCACAATGCCACCCGCCAGGCAAATGGCGCCGAGCATGGGCGGAAATTGCACTTGGTGCTCTTTGTCGGCGCTGACCTGAAGCGGCCCGGCGTCGATCACCTTCTCCCGTTTCGTGTAAGTGAATCCTCCGTAGGCCAGCGCGATGATGCCAACGACGATTAGAATAATACCTACAATTCCAGCCGGTTTCATGAGCGCCAGGTCAGAGGGGACGCCGGCCTTGAAGCAGATTGATGATTAGCACTACGACGGCGAGGACGAGTAGAAGATGAATGAAGCCGCCTAGCGTGTAGGAGCTGACTAGGCCAAGTAGCCAAAGCACGAGTAGAATGACAAATATAGTCCAGAGCATAGAGGTTCCTTTCGGTTGATTTCTAGTTTGCTTCGTCTCGCGCAGTCTTGTTGCGCTTATCGGAGAGAAAATTCGACTCTATAAAACTTGCCTACATCTTCAGTGTCTCCCGTAGAAAACTGTGGAGGCAGCCGCGCTGTGCCGTTTGAGATTCGCAGGCAATCCGCCTGCCACCACAGCTCACTTGCCAATCTGGTTCACGACAGCTCGCAAATTCCAGTCGCCCGCCTCAAGGCGCTCGCGAGCCGAATTGTAATCGCAATTTGCCAGGTCAGCGACCAGGCGCACAGCGCGATCGCGCAATTTCGTGCTCGAAGTGTGAAGGTCGATCATTAAATTGCCGCGTACTTTGCCCAGCGCCACCATCGCACCGGTGCTGATTACGTTGAGCGCGACTTTTGTCGCTGTTCCGGCCTTAAGTCTTGTCGATCCAGTCAAGATTTCCGGACCGACCGCGAGATGGATTGCAAGATCGACAATTACTGTAGAGGCAGCCGTGTCGGCTGCCGTTTCACCCTCTGCGGGCGACACGCCCGCCACTACAATCCGCGCCGGATTGCAAGTGAGCAAAATGGTCTTTGCACCTAACGACTTTGCTCGTCCGAGCGCGCCCAGAACAAAAGGCGTGCGACCGCTCGCCGTGATCCCGATGACAACATCGACATCTTTAGTTCCGCGTTCATCCATTGCCAGCGCGCCGACGCTCCTCTCGTCTTCCGCGCCTTCGACACTGCGATGAAGCGCGGTGACGCCTCCGGCAATGATGCCCTGTACAAGATCGGACGACGCGCCGAATGTCGGGGGAATCTCGCTCGCATCGAGCACACCAATTCGACCGCTGCTGCCGGCGCCGACGTAAAACAAGCGCCCGCCTTTCCGGAGCGCTCCCGTCACGATCTCGATCGCGTTGGCTAGATCGACAATCGCCCCGCGCAACGCATCCTGCACAAACCTCTCTTCCTCGACAAAAAGCTCGACCAATTCACGCGCGCTCATTTTTTCCAGATTTTCCGAGCGCGGGTTGCGCTGCTCGGTTAAAGCGGCAGCGAGGTTCTCGATCGTGTTTTCGGCAGGCTTTGCGCGAACTTTTGTCAATTCGTCCATCTCAGCGGCGAGCCAGGCTGCGCCGAGTTCGGGCGGGCGCTCCGCCGTCGCCACGCGAGCGTCGGGAAGATTCTTTTTTAGTCTTCGCCGAAACGCATGCGTGTAGATGGAGTCGCGGTGAAAAAGCCCGCCGAGCAGCATCACTTTCGGCGCGAGTAGATGCAGCCGCGACGCGACCGCCTCGGTATATTCGCAAAGAACGAGCGCGCCCTCTTCGATGATTTCCACCACGCGCGCGTCGCCGCTCGCGGCCGCTTCAAAAACCACCGGCGCCAGCGTGGCGATTTCCATTTTGTCCGCAGTCTGAGCCCAGCGAACGAGCTCATCGAGATTGTTCAAGGAACGCGCTTGCAGAATCTTTGCGGTTAATTGCACTTCGCCGCGATGGAGATCGTACTCGCGCAAGATCAAGCGGAGCGCGCCGATCGAGATGAAATAACCTCCGCCCGTATCGCCCAGGATGTGTCCCCAACCGCCGGCGTTCTCGATCCGGTCGCCACGACGCCCGGTAACTGACGAACCGGATCCAGCGTTCACGACAATTCCATCGCCATGTCCGAGCGCGGCGGCGAGTCCCGACTCGCGGTCGCTTCCGGTCAGGATCTTGGCGCTTGGCCAGATTTCGGCGCAAAGATTCGAGAGTGAGTGTCGATCTTCGGCGGTCCCGCAGCCGGCCAGAAAGACACCCGCGCGATCAATTTGCTTGGGCAGTTCGGAGAAAATGCCGCGCAAACGATCCGGCGTGGCGAGGCGAAAATTCGACGACGGCAGCGTTCCATGGTCGAGAATATTCAGTTCATCGCCGGATCGTTCCACCAAGATCCAACCGGTCTTGGTTCCGCCGCCTTCCACCCCGAGGATTCGCTCACTCGGTTTCACAATTCGTTATACTTAGCTGCTTTTGTCTGGATTTGAAAGCTTAGTTGCAAACGCGCAGAGGTGGATCGCCTGCGAATGCTTTCGGGGGCGATGCTAATCAATTTGCGGCCTCGCCGCCTGTTTCGACATCGAGGTCGCCGCGGCGGCGACTGCTCGATCCACCCGCGGAATGACAAACTTTGGATGATTGCCGAGCGTTTTCGCGCGTCATATCGTGCACCATGTCCGCGGAGCAGAATCAAGCAGCAAAGCGAATCGCACGGCTGCGGCGCGAAGTCGAAGAGCATAACCGCCGTTACCACGAGGAAGCCGCGCCCACCATCAGCGATCGCAAGTATGACGAACTCTACTCCGAACTTATCGATCTTGAAACGCGTTTCCCGCAACTGCTGGCACCGGATTCACCGACCCAACGGGTCGGCGGCAAGCCGCTCGACGCTTTCGCGCAAATCGCACATCGCATACCGATGCTCAGTCTCGACAATACTTACTCCGAAGATGAAGTCGCCAACTTTTACGCGCGCGTCACGCGTCTCTTGCCTAACGAGAAAATCCCGGTCGTGATCGAGCCGAAAGTGGATGGTGTCGCCGTTTCGCTTCTCTATGAAAATGGGCGACTGCGCTACGCCGCGACGCGCGGTGATGGAATGGTGGGCGACGACATCACGCAAAACGTCCGGACGATTCGCTCGGTGCCATCGCAACTAAAGAGCGCCGCGCCGAAAGTGTTCGAAGTACGCGGCGAAGTTTACATGGACAAACGCGGCTTCGAGAAACTAAACGTGGAACGCACCGAAGCGGGTCTGCCCGCCTTCGCCAATCCCAGAAATGCCGCAGCCGGCTCACTCAAGCAACTCGATTCGGCAATCACGGCGAAGCGGCCGCTGGGCGTGGTTTTTTATGGCACGGGCGCGATTGAAGACTTGTCGTTGGAAAAACATTCGGCGCTTTTCCCCTTGCTCAAGAAACTGGGCTTACCCGGCGCGGAACGTTGGTGGCTGGCGGACTCGGTTGAAGAAATTCTAAAGGCGATTCGCGAATTGGATCGCATACGACACGATTTCCCCTATCAAACCGATGGCGCGGTTGTGAAGGTGGATGCGCTCGCCCAGCGCGAGCGCCTCGGGTTCACGGCGAAATCTCCGCGTTGGGCCATTGCTTACAAATACGAAGCCGAGCGCGTCGAGACGAAGTTGCACGACATCATCGTGCAAGTCGGCCGCACCGGGGTGCTCACGCCCGTGGCCGTGCTCGAGCCGGTCACGGTGAGCGGCAGCCGCGTCTCACGCGCGACATTGCACAATGAAGACGAAATCAAGCGCAAAGACATCCGAATCGGCGACACCGTCGTGATCGAAAAGGCCGGCGAAGTCATTCCGGCCGTGGTCGAGGTGGTGAAATCGAAGCGGCCGCGCGAGGCCCAGCCCTTTGATTTTTTCAGACACATTCGCGGCAAATGTCCCGTCTGCGGCGGCCGGGTGCGGCGCGATCCGGAATTTGTCGTTTGGCGTTGCGAAAATATTCAGTGCCCGGCGCAGACGACTCGGCGGCTCGAGTTTTTCGCCGCGCGCAGCGCGCTCGACATCGAAAGCGTGGGCGGCATTGTCGCGGACAAACTGGTCGAGCGCAGTTTGGTGCGCGAGCCGCTCGATTTGTTTGAATTGAAAATCGAGCAGCTCGCGACCTTGAATCTCGGCAGTGAAGATGCGCCCCGAGTCCTCGGCGAGAAAAATGCGACGAAAGCCATTCGCGCGATCGAGCGCGCCAAAACTTTTCCACTCTCGCGCTGGCTCTTTGCGTTAGCGATTCCTGATGTAGGCAAGACGACGGCCATGCAGTTGGCTCGCTTTCACGAAACCGTTGAAGAGGTCGCGCGCTCGCAATTGCTTCGGGACGTTCTGGCTTATCACGAAAAAAATGACCCGAGTCGCAGGCAAATCGCCGACCGTCTGATCGAATGTGGTTTTGCGGAGAAGTCAAAAAGCAAAAGTGAAAAAGGATCTGCCATCGTGACTGAAGTGGGACCGGTGGTTGCGAAAAGCGTCCTCGAGTTTTTTCAGTCCGAAGCGGGCCAGAAAATTCTGCATCGGATGAAGCAGCTTCGGATTCGCCCGAAGAGCGAGAAAATTGCCGCCAATAAAGCGGCAGAGCTGCCGTTGGCCGGAAAAACCTTTGTGCTCACCGGGACGTTGCCTGCCATGACACGGGAGGACGCGAGCGCGAAAATCGAATCACTCGGCGGCCGCGTCAGCGGCAGCGTGAGCAAAAGGACGGATTACGTGCTCGCGGGCGCGGAGCCAGGCAGCAAGCTCGAGAAAGCGAAGCAACTTGGCGTGCGCATTCTCGATGGAGCGGAGTTTCGAAAGATGCTGCGCAAGCATCTCGCTTGAACTTCTGGCATCCCGGTTTCTTCACTAGATGCTCGGTTTGCGTTGAAGAATTTGATGGACGCCACATGTGTGTTCTGATATACGCTTACCCTCTTCAACTGAGGGTGTTTTATGGTGTCAAAAACGAGTTTTTTCATTTGTCTGGCTTTGCTGTCTGTAATTCCCATCGCTTCGGGCCAGATCCGGCTGCACCAGCCATTCCCTAACGAGGGACTCGAAAAATACGACAACCCGCCTGCCTTCTTTTGGCGGACAGGGCGTTCGCCGGGAATGGTCTCGCGGTACGACACCTTCACGAGCTATCAGGTTAACGTCGATTCGAATGGTCATAACATTACCGGCGACGCCGCGAACGAGCCGTCCATCTGCGTGGACCCAACAAACCCCAACAAGATGACAATCGGTTGGAGGCAGTTCAATACCGTTAGTGACAACTTCCGGCAGGCCGGCTGGGGATACACCACCAATGGCGGCACGTCGTGGACATTCCCCGGCGTTCTCGAGAACAACGTCTTCCGCAGCGACCCGGTGTTGAATTCCGATGATACGGGACGTTTTTTCTATCTCAGCCTTCTCCAGTCATTTTTTGATAACATGTGGCGCTCGCTCAACGGCGGCCAGTCCTGGACAAACATTGCGCCCGCCGATGGAGGCGACAAGCAGTGGTTCACAATAGATAACACGAACAGCACCGGGCACGGATTCCAATACCAGGATTGGAGCACCGCCGGCAACAATTGGGGCGGCAGGCAATTCACCCGTTCCACCGACGGCGGGGCCACCTGGCTGAACCCCATAAACATCCCGAATTCGCCGATCTGGGGGACGCTCGACGTGGATTCCATTGGAAATCTGTTCCTTGGAGGGGAGAGCAACACGTTCTGGTGCATACGCTCGACAAATGCCAAAAACGGCGGCGTTACACCGAGTTTCGACCAAACCACCGCAGTCAATCTTGGCGGTGACCTAGATTTCGGCGACTTGATAAACCCGGCCGGATTGGCCGGGCAGCTTTTCTTGGCGGTGGACCGTTCGGGCACCGCCACTAATAACAATGTTTACATGCTGGCGAGCGTGCAACCGACCGGCTTCAACTCTGGAACCGACGTGATGTTCGTGCGCAGCACGGACGGCGGACAAACGTTCAGCGCTCCCCTCCGGATCAACGACGATCCCATCAATCACAACAAGTGGCACTGGTTCGGCACGCTTTCGGTCGCGCCCAATGGGCGCATCGATTCCGTTTGGCTGGACACGCGAAACGCCGCGAACAACACCGATTCGCAGCTCTTTTATTCTTACAGTGTGGACGGCGGCGTTACGTGGTCGGCCAACGTCGCGGTAAGCAATTCCTTTAATCCTTTCGAAGGCTATCCGAATCAGAACAAGATAGGCGATTACATCACGATCGTTTCAGATGCTACCGGGGGCAATGTCGCGTATTCCGCCACCTTTAACGTCAACCCGAACACCAATCAGCATGAAGAAGACGTTTATTACGTTCGCGTCGCTCCCGGCGCCCCAGTGGCGCAAAGCGCGTTCTCGCGAAAGACCCACGGCGGAGCCGGGACCTTCGATGTCCCGCTGCCACTGACTGGCAACGTGGGAGTCGAATGCCGCAGCGGCGGGAGCACAAACGATTATCAGATGATTATTAACTTCGCCACCCCCGTCACGGTCGGGGGCGCCTCAGTGACTTCTGGCACCGGGAGCGTGAGCAGTTTCAGCGTGAGCGGGTCGCAGGTCACGGCCAATCTCACTGGCGTGACCAATGTCCAGAGGATTACAGTTACGCTTAGTAACGTGAACGATGGTACACACATGGGCGACGTTCCCGTTTCCATGGGCGTGCTGGTTGGTGATGTGAATGGCAATGCCACCGTCAGTGCGGCGGACGTCGCTCTGACCAAATCGCAAGTGGGCGCGACGGTCAGTAGCTCAAATTTCCGCGAAGATGTGAATGCAAATGGCACGATCAGTTCCACGGATGTCGCCCTGGTCAAATCCGACGTAGGCACCGCGCTGCCTCCTTAACGGCTGAGCGGTGTGGAGAAGTTCGCACGTTAGAGCGCTGCGAGTCGGGCTTAATTCAATTCGCAAGCCGGAGGCTGCGGTAATTTTACGGCCGGCGCTGCACCTGGGAATCGAGCTTAAGCGGAATAGCTTGATTCATCGTTGGCGCGGCAATTAGCGGAGGACGCTGGCTGGCTGGATGAAAATCCGCCTGCACGTTGAAGGTCAACTTCTCATTGCCGCGCATCACCGTGATGGGCACGATGTCGCCGGCCGTAATGAAAAACGAGGCGTCCAGCACGTCTTCGGGCTCGCACACTTTGGTGCGGCCGACTTGCAAGAGGATGTCACCGGATTTGGCCCCACAATCCGCGGCCGGCGTTCCAGGCATAATATCAGTCATTTCCGCGCGGGAACCCGCCACTGGCGCCAGCGCTTCGGAAACGTTAACGCCGATCCAGCCATGGCGCGCCTCACCGAAACGGACAAAGTCGCGGCGGATTTTTTCCGCCGCATCGATTGGCAACGCGTAACAAGCGGAATTGTTCTCCAGACTGCTAACCAGGATACCAACGACCTCGCCATTCAAATTCAAGAGCGGTGCGCCGGCCTCTCCCCGCTGGGTCGGCAGATTGACGCGCAAGTGCGTGGTCGAAAAATAGCGGCCGAGATATTTCCGATCAAACCCGGCGATCATGCCGAAGCTGGGCGTTTCGGGCAGGTCGAGCGGGTAACCGATAGTAACGACCGGTGTCGCGATTTCGAGTTGCTCCGATTTGCCGATCGGCAACGCCGGCGTCGCGAGATCTACTTTTAGCATGGCCATGCCGCTGCGGATATCGGCCAGAATTTGACGCGCTGGATATTTCTTGCCCGCAAACTCGATCGTGAAATTTCCCGCTTCACCGCCAACCGTGTAGGAGGTGTAGAGCGTGCCGGTTGGGTCGACAAAAAACCCGGTGCCGGAAATTTCGCTGTGCTCGTCGACCCCATGAATCTTCACCACCGCCTTGGCCGCGTGCTCGAAGACATCCTTGACTTGGCGGCTGATGGAGGAAGTGGGCGCGTCCTGGGCCCGAACGAGGCCCGTCGCCGCCAAGAAACTCAGCGCAAGGGTGAGTCTGGAGAAGGACGCGAAGTGAAGCCGGAAAAGAAATTCCGGCGCGCGACTAAAATTTGAAAGTCGGCTCATAACTCACGGGAACGCTATCGAGCACATAGCGCGGCGGGGCGGCCCGATGAGCGCGGGCGCTTTCACTGGAATTACGAAGCGACCGCGTAGTGAAAACCCGCGTGGCCACCGGGGACGCGAGCGTCCATTCTCCTTCTGCATTCGTCGTCGCCGATAGTGCTGGCTGACTCCGGACGGCAACCCTGGCGGTTTCCGGTTCCTGGTAAATCCTGAGCGAGATGACCGCGGCACAGATCAAGACCGCTGCGACCGCTGCCGGATAGGACGTGAGGGAAGGAACATTGAGCCGGAACATGAAGTCGTGAGTGCGCTCCAGGCAAATCCGCCAAAGCGGCTGGCGAAGCAATTCATCGCGCTGCCGGCGGTGAAATTCGTGCAGGAAATTATCGAAGTAACCCGGCTGCGGTTGCTCGTAGCGTTTCAGCCGGAGCAGCTTTGCAATTTCGTTCTCGTCAAATTCGTCCATGGCCGCGCGGTTTAAGCAACCGGATTTTTGCGGAATTCGTCCAGATAGTTTTGCAGTTGCCGATTCGCGTAGAAAAGCCTGGAGCGTACCGTTCCCTCCGAAACACGCAAGATTTTACTGATCTCGGCATGGGGCATCCCTTGAATGTGAAACATGGTAACCACAGCTCTGTGTTCATCAGACAATTTCATCATGGCCTCGTTCAATCTTCGCTGCAGCTCGGAGAGGTCCGCCTCCCGCACCGGGCTGCTCGTCGCTGTCAGCTCGAGGAACTCCTTGTCATTCTGAATGCTTGCATCGATATCGTCCAGGCTGAGATGAAAACGGCGGCCGCGTTTCTTGAGGAAATTAAGCGTCATGTTTACGGCGATGGAATGAATCCAGGTGTAGAACGACGACTTGCCGCGAAAACCGCGAATGGCTTTGTAAGCCTTGGAGAAAACGTCCTGCAAAAGATCGTTCGTGTCCTCATGGTTCGAGGTCATGTTGTAAACCAGACCGTAGAGACGCGGGGTGTATTTCACGACCAACTGGTCGAAGGCGGCAGCTTCGCCTGATTGCGTGCGCGCCACCAGCTGCTGATCTTCGTCCTTTCTCGCCTGGTTCATCGCCTCGCGCTTAGCTTTAGCACGTGCGCTAAGATCCGACGATAACAAATCGGTTAGGCGACGAGCGGGCGGTAGCGCGATGGAAGTCATCTTCTTCAATGTCCGGCGCGGATCAATTGCGGCGATCGCGCACGGAAAGTAGCCAAAGCAGGTTGCCGAGTGCGGCAATGAAAGCCGCCACGTAGGTGAGCGCGGCCGCGTTGAGAACCTTGTTCACGCCCGCAACTTCGCTGCCCGGCTGCACGATGCCCATCTGTTGCAAAATAATTTTCGCGCGCCGCGAAGCGTCAAACTCCACCGGCAGCGTGATCAACTGGAAAACCAGAAGAATGAGATAGCAATAGATGCCGAGGGTGATCAGGCCCGTAATGTGAAAGAAGAGGCCGCCAAAGATCACAAACGGCAGCATGCGCGAAGCAAACATGGTCACCGGCACGATCGTCATCCGCGCCATAAGCGGGGCGTAAGCTTTAGCGTGTTGAATGGCGTGCCCGGTTTCATGCGCGGCAATGCCAAGCGCTGCAACCGAGGGCGTGTTGAATACGTTGCTCGAGAGGCAAAGCCTCTTGCTCGACGGATCGTAATGATCGCCGAGGAAATCGTTTGTCTCGACAACATCGACGTCGTGAATTTGCGCCGCCTCCAGGATTTCCCGCGCGCATTCCGCGCCGGTGATGTTGGAGCTGGCCCGCACCTCGCCCCATTTTCTAAACGCGCTACTCACCCGGAACTGCGCCCAAAGCGCAATGATCATCGGGACCCCGATGTAGAGCAGCCAATAATGCCCGAAAAGAAATCCGCCGCCGCCAGGGTAAAACATGTCAATCTTAATTTAGTGTATCAAAACGAATTGTCACTTCATGCGCGCAGCACTTCCCCGTCCGCGCGAAACATCGCCATGACAATGGATTAGACGCTTCGCTGCGCGCTTCGTTCAGATTTCCAATCGCTTGGGAAAACGCGAAAGCATTCGGTGACCACTCTTTGTCACCACGACCACGTCTTCGTGGCGCACCCCGCCGAGGCCCGGATAATAAAGACCCGGCTCGACCGTGAGCACCTGTCGATCTTTCAATGTGACTTTCTGTAAACGCGGATACTCGTGAATCTCAAGCCCAAGTCCATGTCCGGTCCCATGAAAAAATCCGACTTGGCGGCCTTTTCGAACTTCAGTCGGATAGCCGCGCTTGGTGAAAAATTCCTGGATCGCTTGGTGAATCTTGAGGCCGTCCACACCCGCTTTGATTCTTTTCAAGGCCAGCGCCTGTCCGGCTCTCACTGTCTCCCAAAGTTTTCGTTGCCCATCGCTCGCCCGTCCGCGCACAACCGTCCGAGTGATGTCGCCAAAATATCCGGTTTTCATGTCGCGCGGGAAAACATCGAGAATGATCAATGAACCCGCGTAGAGCGCGCCCCAGCCCCGTTCATGTGGATCGCATGCCTGATCCGCGCCGGCAACGATCGTGCCAGTCGGATTTCCGCCTGCGCGCAAGATCGCGGAATCAATCTCGGCGCGCAGCATTTCCGAGGTCAACGTTTTGCCATTCCAGCGCAATCTTTTTCCCGCGCCGGCTTTCGACGCCTTCAGGACTTCGATGGCGCGCCTCAGCCCGGTTTCGGTAATTCGCAACGCGTGTTCGATCATTTTGATTTCCTTCTCGGATTTTGCTTCGCGCTCCGGCCAGAAAAGTCCGTTCGTCGCACGGAGCCGGATTCTAGTTGCAGCTAGCTCTTGCGCGTAGCCGAGCGGAAAATTTGCCGGAACGATAGTCGATCTGACGCCGCGTTTCCGGAGAAAATGGGCCAGGACTTTCTCGTAAGGCGGTGCATACCGATCTTTGCGCTGCACCTCGCGCTCCAGTTTATTGAACGAAACAAATTCGTCCGCCTCGGCTTGCTTGCGACCGCGATCGATCTCCAGATCGCTCAAGACCAGGGTGCGCCTGCCATTTTGCTCAAGAAAAATGAATGGATCGGGCGCAAAAAATCTCGTGGCATACAACATGTCCGCGTCGCTTTCACTGGCGGCGACGATCAAGCGCGTGGTTTTATCTCTGCTCATAGTTGGTCGAACAATTCAAGGCCCAACGTTCAACGCCTAACATCGAACTAATTACTTGTCTCTATCTAGCTCCGTCGCACCTCTAATTGTCGGCGTAAAATCCAGTGCAGTAGTCCGAGCAAGACGAGTGTCGATCCAATCAAGACGATGGTGTTGAAGAAGACAACCCCGACTTTAATGCCGAGATAGCGTTTTTCTGGACCGAAGAAAACGTTCGGCTGGCTGCTACGCCGATAATCATTTTGCTCCATCTCGGCGTTGGAAATCAAATCCGAGACCTTTTGGTTTAGGTAAAGTTGCTCGGCCGTGACCGGACCGGTCGCGCCCCTGAAAAGCGCACGCTCAAAGGGCCGTTTGCGATCCAGAATGTTATCGGCCAGGCCAAGATAATAATCGAGCTCTCTGGCCGATTTCGCTTCCAAGCCGGAAAGAACCGCAAGTGTTTCTTTCAGCTCATCGAGCCGCTTACTTTCCGCAGGATCCTGCCTATGTTCCGCCACGATCCGGTCGATCTCACGCTGCGCTCGGTCCTGCCGCCGGGTTAAGGGATTGAGCTTCGCTTGCGCAACGATGAGCTCTTCGTACGACCAGCGCATGGCGACGAACTGGCAGACAAAGGGCACCTGAAGTTTGCTCTCCATCTTCTTGCTTTGCTCTTTGCTCGGGTGCTCGGAGAACCAGTGCGTGAGCGCGTAAACGAGCGCAAGGTTTCGGTTCATGTCCTCGTACTTGATGAGCGCGCCGCCCATGATGATCTGCGGAATCAAAACGAGCGGGACGATATTGGCCGCCGTTTTGGGATCGGCGACGAGCGACGAGATGACGAGACCAAGCGACACGCCACCCATCGCTGTTATGAGCATGATGCCCAGATCGACCCAAAACATCCCCCGGATTTCCAAGACGTAATTTCCGATCAAAACAAAGAGCACGGACTGAATAAGCGCGAAAACCCCGAGAGTGAGGGTTTTTGAAATCACGTAGTAAGGCAGCCGAACGTTGAGGTTACGCTCACGTTGCAGCACCGCTCGGTCGCGAATGATATCATCGGCGCTATTTGTTAGGCCGAGGAACATCGCGACGATCAGGCTAAGAAAGAGAAAGGTCGGGATGTGATAAGCAGAGGCGAAATCGTATTTCCCGCTGTCCGAGTAGCGAAGAATAGTGGCAATGAGCAACGCCAGCACCGGCGCGACGCCGATCGTGATAATGAGATTGGCGCGATTGCGCAATTTGCTCACGAATGAGCGGCGCAACAACGTTCGGAATTGCGTCCACTCGTCGTGCCAGCGAAAGGGCAATCGCTTTTTCTGCGCCGGCGCGGCGGGCAACGGCGCAACCGGTTCTTTGCGCAGCGAAACTTGTTTGACGTCCTGGATCAACCGGAACGCCTCATACTTGTCACGCCAGAATTCCGGCGAATAACGGCGCGCGGCGACAAGCTGGCCGCGATTATTTTCTTCGTAAATAATGTCCCCGCTCAAATCGCGCAGCGGCGTCTCGAGCACGTCGAAAATAAATTCGGGCCGCGTCGTTCCGCAGGAGGGGCATGCCCCCAGCTCGGCGCCGAATTGATGTTGATGTTCCGCTTCGGCAAAGTAACGAAGCATGTCTGATGGCGTGCCGAAGAAAACGAGCTGCCCCCCTTTGTCGACGAGGATGGCTTTGTGAAACATCTGGAAAAGTTTGGAGCTTGGCTGGTGGATGGTGACGATGATGATCTTGTTGTGCGCCATGCCGCGAATGATCTCGATGACGTGCTCTGAATCCTTCGAGGAAAGGCCAGAGGTCGGCTCATCGAAAAGATAAACATCCGACATGCCGATCATATCGAGGCCGATGTTGAGACGTTTGCGTTCGCCGCCGCTCAGCGTTTTCTTGACCGCACTGCCGACCACGGCGTCACGACGCTCGCCCAAGCCGAGCTCGAGCAGTTTCGCTTCCAGCCGGCGCATCCGATCCCGTCGTGAGAGATGAGGCGAGCGCATCGCAGCCGCGAATTGGAGATTCTCTCCGATCGTCAAATGTTCGTCGAAGGCGTCTTCCTGCGGGATATGACTGATGTAATGCTTGAGTATGTCGAGGTTCGGATAAAGCGATTGTCCGTTTAGGAGGACCTGCCCGCGGGTGGGCTGAAGTTGTCCCGCCAGCACTGTGAGGAGCGTGCTTTTTCCCGAACCGCTCGCGCCCATCACGCAAACCAGCTCGCCCCGATTCACCGCAAATGAAATTCCCTCCAAACCGGTGTCGCCGTTGCTGAAACGGTGGGTGACTTCACTCACCTCGAGGCTGCGAATGATGTTGCGCTCTTCCTCGATGATGCGTTCGGAGAAATTACACCGGAGAAACTGCCCGATATCGATCCGGATGGTGTCGCAGTCCTTGAGCGGGGCAGAGGTCCGCACCGGTGTCTCGCCCACCATGATTGGCCGATCCGCTTCGATCACTTCCAGCTGGCCGACTCGCTTATCGTAATCGCAGAAAATCTTCAGCAATACATCACCGCTCGTTCCCGGAGAAAGCAAAATATCGTCGGCTTCGAGCAAACTCGGGTTGTTGGAGACGAGATACTCCGACTTGGATGCCTTTAGTTGAAACCGGCCGCCGAGAGCACGCGCCCGCCGGCGGAGATCGATCAAATCCATTTCGCTGTCGTTGTGGAAAAGGATCTTGTCCTCCAGAGTTGCCTCGATCTGGGTGCCCGCCTCCATCTTTACGCCGTTGAGCACAGCATCGACATCGCGCAACGCCCTTACGCGCACTTTCAGTCCGAACGTGATCTCGAGCGCACTTTCCCGCGTGCGGGAGCGCTCCAGTTCCACTTCATCGGCGTCCTTGTTTACCCGGACGAAAATCTGCGGCAGCGAAACGTTTTTCTTGGCGTTGAAGTAATTGGCCAGCTCTTGATAACTGAGCACTTGATCGCCCACGAGAATACGCTGGGCCGGATAAATCCGGCAGAACCCACCGCGTGATAACGGTCGGCCGCGCACCGACACATTCTGGCCGCTGTAATTTTTCAGCAAAATGAGGTCGTGATAACGGAAGGCGAGCAACCGATCGCTTTCCGCGAGACTTTTTAGTGTTACATCTCCTTTCCCGTTTGCAGCAAAGGAGAGCGATTCCAACGGTGAGGCGCCGCGCTGATAGATCGACGGATCGGAATCCTCGGATGCATTCAGTTGATAGACAATGTCAATGGCCTGGGCCGCCATGCCCAGTTGCGACATGAACGAATAAAAAGCGACGACCTGCTCCTGCTTCAATCCGGCCTGTGAGATCAGATCATAAAGTTGAACACCCAGCATGATCTTGCGCTCCGTGCTTAATTGCGCGCCAAGTTTTTGCGCCATGGCCGAGAGATCTTGCTGCTCGTAAAGCGCTTGCCGGAACAATTGGCGCAACTCCGAATAAACAGCCTCCGGATAATCGTAACGCAAAAATCCGAGGCTGGAATCGATCTCTTCTTCGAGCAAAACACCGTCGGCCTTCGAGAAACTAGCCAGGACCTGGATCAACAACGGAAGCAAGTTCGGTCCTTCCGATACGCTGCGCGGCTTGCGCAGGGCGCGACGCACCCACCGGCGGCCCGTCCGCCGCACCCGGTAGGCCAATGGCGTTACGCGCTGTACCGCGCGGTCGATTTTATCTGCGACCGATGTGACCAGTTCCGTCATGTCGATGTTTAGATCAAAGTTTTACCGAGATCGACGAGCGACGCAATGTTCACTATTCGCCTTCTCGGAACAGCTCCTGCTCTTTGCGGTGGCCAAACCTTCATGTTACCCTTGCGGCGCCTGCCCTTGAAGCGCATTGTTTCTTATGTCTCAATCCGATCGCAACCCCCAAAAGGAGAATAAATCCCGGGGAAGCGAACCCAATTTTAACTGGCGCGGCGTCATCCTCATCGCGATCGCCTTCGGCTTTATTGCGCTCGCCATGTTGTTTTATCGCGGAGGGATGCAACCGGTCGAAGACGTCCCCTATAATCGTTTTCTCGAGCTGCTGGAGAATAAACAGATTGTCACCGACAAAAATTATCCGCTCAAACTTGTGGTCGAAGACGGGCGGCCCACCCAAACCTTGCGCGGCTCTTACATCAAGCAGGGCGTTGGCGCTGCCCCTGCTCAGCAGATTCCGTTTCGGACCACAATCTACCTCAATTACAACACTAACCTGCAAGAGCGCCTCGCCGCTGCGGGAATTCAGCCGGCCATCGTCACGGAATCGAACGTTGTCGCCCAAACCGTGGTCGGCTTTCTGCCCATCGCGCTTTTCCTGCTCGTCCTCTATTTCCTCTTCCGCCAGCAAATCCGCATGGCCGGGAAAGGCGCCCTCAATTTTGGCAAAAGCAAAGCGCGCATGCTCGCACGGGATAAGAACAAAATTACCTTCCGCGACGTCGCTGGCGTCGAGGAAGCGAAAGACGAAGTGCAGGAGCTCGTCGAATTTTTGCGCGATCCAAAAAAATTTCAGAAGCTCGGCGGCCGCATTCCGAAGGGCGTCCTGCTGGTCGGCCCGCCTGGCACCGGAAAAACTTTGCTCGCGCGCGCCATCGCGGGCGAAGCGGATGTGCCGTTCTTTTCCATCAGCGGATCGGATTTTGTCGAGATGTTCGTCGGTGTCGGCGCCTCCCGTGTGCGCGACATGTTTGAGCAGGGCAAGAAATCGGCCCCTTGCATTATTTTCATTGATGAAATCGACGCGGTCGGACGTCATCGCGGCCACGGCGTGGGCGGCGGACATGACGAGCGCGAACAAACGCTCAATGCGTTACTCGTCGAGATGGACGGCTTCGATACACAGGAAGGCGTGATCATCATCGCGGCGACCAACCGGCCCGATGTTCTCGATCCGGCGTTGCTGCGTCCCGGACGCTTCGATCGACAAATCACCGTCAACCTTCCGGATGTGAAAGGCCGCGAAGAAATTCTTCGCGTGCACGCGAAGAAAGTGAAGCTCGCGGAGGGTGTCGATCTCGCCGTAGTTGCACGCGGCACGCCTGGTTATTCCGGCGCGGAGCTCGCCAACGTCATCAACGAAGCGGCCTTGCTCGCCGCGCGTCGCGGATTAAAAGGAATCACGCTCGCCGAACTGGAAGAAGCGCGCGACAAAGTTCGCTGGGGCAAAGAGCGCCGCAGTCTCGCGCTCAGCGAAAAAGAAAAACAAAACACCGCCTACCACGAAGCCGGTCACGCATTGTTGCTCGAGCTGCTGCCGCACACCGAGCCGCTGCACAAGGTCACGATCATCCCGCGCGGCCCCTCGCTCGGGTCGACAATGTGGTTGCCGGAGGAAGACAAATACACGAATCGCAAGAATGAATTGCTCGCTGGTCTTGCCGTCAGCATGGGCGGCCGAGTCGCGGAGGAAATTGTGTTTGGCGACATCACAAATGGAGCGCGCGGCGACATCAAAATGTCCACCGCGATCGCGCGCCGGATGGTTTGCGAATGGGGCATGAGCGAAAAGATGGGCATGGTCGAGTACGGTGACCACGAAGATTACGTTTTCCTCGGCCGCGATATTTCGCGCGCGCGCGATTACAGCGAAGCGACCGCGGAGGAAATCGATCACGAAGTGCGCAAGATTCTCGATGAAGCGTATCAAACGGCAAAAAAAACGTTGCTGGCGAATCGGGACAAACTCGAGGTCATCGCCAAAGCGCTGCTCGAGTACGAAACGCTCGACGGCTCGCAGATTAAAGAAATCGTCAAGCACGGTCGCTTGTTGAATCCTCCACCGAGTATCAGTCCACCGCCTGGTCAAAAGATGCCACCGGAGAAACCACCCAAACAAGTGATCGCAGCGCCCGACGTCACCCCGCCGCTTCCCGGCGCTCTCGGCGGCGCCCCGGCGTAGGTGGGGACGATTGACCTCAATCGCGCGCCTGTCTGGCGCCTTACTCTCGCCTTTGCTTCTCGACCAAGTGGCGCAGCTGGCGCTCCATCGTTTTGAAGGCGTCGTGGATGACTTTGGCCAGCGGCTCGTGTGCGCGGTTATCCGTTGGTTTTTCGTCGGCCACCAATTCGTGCCCGCGCGAAACGGTGACATCAATGCGGACGCGGAATTGATTTCCTTTGTGGTGCGTGTGGTTTGGTTGCTCGATCGCCACGTCGCAGCGGTTGATGTGATCGCAAAATTTTTCCAGCCGCGATGCATATTCCAAAATTAAATTGTCGATGTTCTCCGATTTTTCCAGGCCGCGATAGGTGATGTTGACGGGCAGTTGCATAATTATTTGGACAATACTCAGCGCGTGTTGCTGACGCAAAAGGTAAACGCGACGTCATCCTGAGCGGAGCGAAGGACCTTTTGCAGTCGAAGCTAACAACACTCTGATTACTAAAGCGTCATCAAGTTTATGTGGGTCCCTCATCTCGCAGTCGCGGGATTCGGGATGACAAGTTAGAGCGGCCGGAGCGAGCGAAAATGCGAGGGCAATTTCGCCGATTCAATTTTAACCAAATCCGATTTCACGTGCTCAACGATCCGATCGCGCGCCGCCCGCGGCAACAGATCAACAATCGCCCCGTGAATCTCGGCGGGCGCGGCAAATGACCAACCTTCCTTGCCGCTGCGGCCGGTAATCTTGACGATTTGATCGGCCAGTTGTTTGTAAATCCGGCGATCGGTTTCCGTGTCTAGTTGCGTCCGTTCCGCAATCGAATTGGCATGGCGCCCAGCTCCATCGCTCACCGGAAATCGACCAGCGAGATCGGTCACCTTGTCGATGAGTTTCCCGTGCGCGTCCGTGAGGTCGAATGCTTGAATGAGATGCAGGCTGGGACCGCGTGTTGGTGTTTCATCCACCCGGTATGCTTTGAGACTGCCGCGGTCCGCCACAATGACAAGAGAAGTCGGTGTCATAAGCGAATTAACGACAAATAGTGTCCGCGCCGGAAAAGCTGCGCATCACGTTTCCTATAACTGGATTCGTTGCCCGCGGCAAGAATGCGCAGCAAAAGAAATATTAACCCGCGACGCGCTTGAACCTCGCACAGCGTCCACGCAGGTCGCAATGGATTCAGCGCAAGCCATAATTATCCGCCTTGTGCACTTCGTGTCGCTGCGCGAGTTCATGGTTAAGATTTTTTCGCCTCAGCGGGTTCTTCTTTAGCCTTAACCACTGCTGGAAGATCGACATGTCGCTTTTTCCACGATTCACGGCGCGCTTGGGCATGCAATCCCATCGTCAACCTTAACAAACACGCGGCCCGAGCGCCCACCTCGACATCGTCACCGGAGGCAGATTTCCGCGGCTCCCGCAAAAACCCTTCTTCGTCCACGGTATCGAGAATCAGTTCCCACTCCACGTGTTCCTCGCCTGGCAGCACGAATGCGATTGGTTCATGGTAGCCATTGAAGAGGAGCAAAAATGTTTCATCCCGAATCGGCTCGCCCTGAAAATTCAGAACATCAATAGTGTCGCCGCTCAAGAGCATTTCCAGACAACGCACTAGCGGGGAGGCCCATTCCTCATCGCTCATCTCGTTGCCGCCCTCATTAAACCACATCACATCCCTGATCTCCGAGCCATGAATCCTCCGGCCCTGGAAAAATTTCGGTCGCCGAAAGACCGGATGTTCGCGCCGGAGGCGGATCAATTTTTTCGTGAACTCGAGCACTCCGTTTTGCTTTCCATCGCGTTCCCAGTTAAACCAACTAATCTCGTTGTCCTGGCAATAGGCGTTATTGTTTCCCTTCTGCGTCCGGCCCCATTCATCGCCCCCGCAAAGCATCGGCACGCCTTGTGAAAGAAAAAGTGTGGTCAAAAAGTTCCTCCGTTGCCTGGCGCGCAACATCTCGATCTTCGGATCGTCGGTGGGGCCTTCCGCGCCGCAGTTCCACGAATGGTTGTTGTTGTCGCCGTCGTTGTTATTCTCGCCGTTCGCCTCATTATGCTTTTCGTTGTAGCTGACGAGATCGTTTAGCGTGAAGCCGTCGTGCGCGGTGACGAAATTGATGCTCGCGTAAGGCCGGCGCCCGCTATGCTGATAAAGATCGGGACTACCCGTGAGCCGGTAAGCCATCTCGCCGATGCGACCCTCGTCGCCTTTCCAAAAACTGCGCACCGTATCACGATACCTTCCGTTCCACTCCGCCCATAACACTGGAAAATTTCCCACCTGGTAACCGCCCTCGCCCACATCCCACGGCTCGGCGATTAACTTTACCTGCGAGATCACCGGATCCTGGTGAATGATTTCAAAAAACGCGTGCAGCTTGTTCACCCCGTTTTGATCGCGTGCGAGGCTGGAAGCGAGATCGAAACGAAAACCGTCCACGTGCATGTCGTTCACCCAATAGCGCAGGCTGTCCATCACCAGCTGGAGCGTGCGTGGATGAAGCAGGTTGAACGTGTTTCCGGTGCCGGTGAAATCCATGTATAAGCGCGCATCTTCCGGCAAGAGCCGGTAGTAGGCGGGATTATCGATGCCGCGGAAACCAAGCGTCGGCCCCAAATGATTTCCCTCCGCGGTGTGATTGTAAACAACGTCGAGGATGACTTCGAGACCGGCAGCATGGAGATTGCGCACCATGGTTTTGAATTCCGTGACCTGGCCGCCCATCGCGCCGCTGCTGGAATATTTTGCGTCTGGCGCAAAGAAACCGATCGTGTTGTAGCCCCAATAATTGCGCAGCCCGCGGTCGATCAACACCTTGTCATCGACGTGCGCGTGCACCGGCAAAAGCTCGACTGCGGTCACGCCCAACTCCTTCAGATATTCGATCGCAGCCGCGCTGCCTACACCGCCGTAAGTGCCGCGGAGTTCCTCCGGCATATTCGACCACAGCTTCGTGAAACCTTTCACGTGCGCTTCATAAATCACTGACTGATGGAGCGGGATTCCGGGCCGCTTGTCATTGCCCCAATCAAACGCGTTATCGATGACCACCGCCTTTGGCATTCCCCACGCGTCATCGCGAAAATCGCGCGTCAGATCTTCCAACTTGTCGCCGACGACGTAGGCAAACATTTCATCGGCCCAATTGATTTCGCCGGCGATCGCTTTGGCATAAGGATCGAGTAGCAGCTTGGAACTGTTGAAGCGCATTCCACGCTTGGGATCGTACGGACCGTTTACGCGGTAACCGTAAAGTTGTCCGGGTTTTACATCCGGCAAGAAAACGTGCCAGACCTGATCGGTGTGTTCGGTCACTGGGATCCGCATGTTTTCTTGGGGCGCATCCACGCTGTCGAAGAGACAAAGATCAACCGAGGTTGCGGTCTCGGAAAATATGGCGAAGTTGACGCCATTCCCCAGCCAGGTGGCACCGAGCGGATAGGGATAACCAAGCCAAATTTTCACCGGAATCATAACTGCAATCCGTTCCTATCCAATACGGATTACGCGTTGGCAATTACTAAGACGTGGAGTATTTGAGTAGTGGGAGCAATGGCTTGATTCCTTGCCGACACTCCATTACTCCAACCCCGATGCGATTGCCCGATCCAATGTTGCTGGGCGCGATCTACGGTCTGTCGGAACTTTACCTCGCGTTCACGCGGCGTGCAGCGGTGCGCGCGACCTCGCGCGACCGGCATTCGCTTATTCTCCTCTGGGCCGTCACCATCGTCAGCTTTTGGTGCGGCGTCCAAATGGTGTGGCTTGCGCCGGGCGCCACCGTACCGCATCCCGGCGGATTCTATTTCATTGGCTTCTGTTTGTTTTTGGGCGGGTTGATTCTGCGTTGGTACTCGATCGGTCATCTCGGTCGCTATTTTACCGTTGACGTGTCGATCTCGGCGGAACACCGGCTGATCGATTCCGGTCCTTATCGTTTCATCCGGCATCCAACTTACACGGGCGCACTTCTGGCTTTCCTCGGTCTCGGGTTTTGTCTCGGAAACTGGTTGTCGATCTTATTTCTGAGCGTGCCGATCATCGGCGCATTTCTCCGGCGAGTTCGTATCGAAGAACGCGCCCTCCTCGGAGCGCTCGGCGAGCACTACCGCCCCTACATGCGCCGGACGAAGCGGTTAATCCCGTTCATTTATTAGAAGTTTTTCAAAATTCCTCTAGCCGCCGCCGCCCGGGCGACGCGACGCGCGTGTGATTTTCACGCCCGCATCGCGCTGCCGCGGCGAGCCGACTACAACGTCACTTCATGAGACGCGTCGATCGGCAAGATGATTGGCCGCAATCCTGGAAAGATTCATACGCCTATGATCGAGAAGAAATTTATGGCGAGATCTCTAATCACGGTTATGCCTGCGCGTATGAAAATCGGCGCCGGCAAACGCTGCGGCTTTTGACCGAGGTGCTGGCGCCAGGTGCGCGGATTCTCGATCTCGCAGGTGCGCAGGGCAACTTTTCACTCACGCTCGCGGAGATGGGTTACGAGGTCACTTGGAACGATCTGCGCGAAGAGCTCGTCGATTACGTCCGGCTAAAATACGAGCGCGGTCAGCTCCAATTCGCTCCAGGCAACGCTTTCGATCTACACTTTCCGTTCTTGTTCGACGCAGTTTTAATCACCGAGGTGATCGAGCACGTCGCACATCCCGATGAATTTCTAGCGAAGACAGCGGCCTTGGTGAAACCGCGCGGCTCCATCGTGTTGACGACGCCAAACGGCGCGTATTTCCGGAATTATCTGCCTAAGTTTTCCGACTGCGCTAATCCGAGGGCTTACGAAGCAGTTCAGTTTAGGCCGGATGCGGGAGGCCACATTTTTCTGCTGCATCCGGATGAAATTCTCATGCTGGCTGATCGCGCAGGTCTGGATGTCGATCTTGTCCGGCTCTTCACGAACCCACTCACAGCTGGTCACATGAAAACCGAAACCTTGCTCCGCATCTTGCCGCGACGTTGGGTCGACATGTTCGAAGCAGCAACGCGGCGGTTGCCATTCTTGCTGCAGCAAAAACTGCTCGTTCAGATGGCGGTCCGTTTTCGAAAACGTGAGGTAGGGGCGGTTCACCGAACCGCCTTGGCGCTGCGCGTGGCAGAAGCGTAGCGATTGCTTTTCGCATGCGCCCGCAAGGGCGATTGAGCTCACTCGCCTCTACCTGGATGAAAGATTTACAAATCGCGCAACGCGCGTTGCGCTTTCTCGACATCGCTCGGCCGCAAGATGATGAGGCCGGTCGCGGCTTGGGGGCTGGCCGCGAGATAAGCATACTCGATGTTGACCTCGGCGTGTGAAAGTCGCTCCGCGATCTTCGCGAGCACTCCCGGTTCGTTCTCGGTTTCGATCATGAGTACGTCGGACTCGAGCGCGAGCACGCCGGCTTCCCCCAATAGCATGAGCGCTCTGGTCGGATCGCTCACTACCATGCGCACGACCGAATGATCGACCGTGTCGGAAGTGGTAAGCGCATGGATGTTAATTTCGACCTTCGCGAGCGCGTCACACACGCGGGCGAGCGCGCCGGGCCGATTCGCAAGAAAGACTGCGAGTTGCGTTGCCGATTTCATGGAGAGCTTGGGATGTGGATTCATGGCGTTCCAAAGTGAAGCTGAGCGGCGGTTCTGACAACTCAACAAAATTGAACACGTGAGTGAGGCCTTATTTCAAACGAAGGATAATCTGCCGCGCGAATAAAACAGCGCAGGCGCAAGTCGATTAGCTATGATGTCCGTCACGCCACATGTTAATTCAAAACCGGCGCTCGATTCCGGACCGGGCACTTCGGTGAAGCCTCGCCGCACGATCGGCCTCTTGACCGCGTGCGCCATCGTGATCGCGAACATCATCGGCACCGGCATCTTCACCAGCCTGGGTTTCCAATTGGCGGATATTCATTCCGGTTTCCCGCTGCTGATGCTGTGGGTGGTCGGTGGGATCGTGGCGCTGTGCGGCGCGCTTTCCTACGGCGAACTGAGCGCCGCACTCCCGCGCTCCGGCGGCGAATATCACTTTCTCTCGAAGATTTATCACCCGGCGGTCGGCTTTATGGCCGGCTTTGTTTCCGCTACGGTCGGTTTCGCCGCTCCGATCGCGCTGGCGGCCATGGCGTTCGGAAAATATTTTCAAGGTGTTTTCAACTTCGGCTCGCCGGTGCTGCTCTCCTTCGCCGTTGTCTGGTTGATCGCGCTCGTTCATCTCAGTGGCTTAAAGTTCGGCAGCGTTTTTCAAAACCTTTCCACGATGGTGAAATTGCTTTTGATCGCTGTTCTCATCGGCGCTGGGCTCTTTGTCGTTCCCAAGCAACCAATCTCGTTTCTGCCAGCGCGCGGCGATGCGATGTCGATCTTCGGCGCGCCGTTCGCGGTCGCGCTCGTTTATGTGATGTATTCCTACTCGGGCTGGAACGCAGCCTCCTACATCATCGGCGAAATCAAGCGACCGGAAAAAAATGTCCCGCGCTCGCTTCTTACCGGCACGCTGGTAGTGAGCGCGATTTACGTCCTCTTGAACGCGATTTTTCTCGCCACAACCCCCGCATCGGAACTGAGGGGCCAGGTCGAAGTTGGCTTGATCGCAGGCAAACATATTTTTGGCGCAGACGGCGGCCGGGCTGTCGGCGCAGTCATTTGCCTCGGACTTATAGCGTCGATTAGCTCAATGACCTGGATCGGGCCGCGCGTCACCATGTCGATGGGCGAAGATCATTGGCTTCTTCGGCTGCTGGGCCGGAAGAGCAGCCAGGGTATCCCGACCTATGCCATTGTTTTGCAGTTGCTCCTCGTCAATTTGCTTCTGTTGACGCGAAGTTTTGAGCTCGTCCTCGTCTATATCCAGTTCAGCCTGCTTCTCTGCTCACTGCTGGCGGTGCTCGGCGTGATTGTTTTGCGCGCAACTCGTCCCGGGCTGGCACGCCCGTACAAGGTTTGGGCCTATCCGCTTCCACCACTCGTCTTTGCCGCGATCACGATTTCGATGATGATCTACCTCTTGCGCGCGCGTCCGATTGAATCATTGGGTGGGCTTGCCACCATGGTCGTCGGCGTGCTCCTTTACTTTTGTGCCGGGCAACGCTTGGGCCGCTCCGTATGAACAATAACTCGCCAACAAAGTGGATCGCAAAGATCGCATTGTCGATCTTTGCTCTAGCACTCAGCACTCAGGCCCAACAAAATCCGCCTGCAGCAGCGCCGGCGCTCCCGCCGCCTAACGACACTGCGCGCTTCCTCGCTGGTATGCCAGTTCCAGAAAATTCACCGCTCGCCCCGCTCACCCGCGATCCCGCCTGGCAGGAACACTCGACCTTTTTTGAAAACGCGTTTGCCAAGCTCAACATGCGCCAGCTCCAAAAACTCGCCCTCTGGGAAACCACATATCTTCCCGAAGCTAAGCAATCGATTCCGGTCGCCTTCTACATGTTTAGCGGTCCGGATTTTCTTTACGTGGACCAATTTTTCCCGAACGCATCGGTTTACGTTCTCTGCGGCAAGGAATCGATGGGTCCGCCACCCGATCCATTCCGCATCGCGGACCTCTCCGGTGCGCTGCACAATCTGGAAAATGCGATGAACGCGTCGCTCACTACGAGCTATTTCATCACCAAGGATATGAAGATCGATTTGCAGCAGCAGCAACTCAACGGCACGCTGCCGATTCTTTATGTCTTTCTTGCGCGGGCCGACAAAACTATCACCGACGTGACGTTCGGCTCCTTAAGCTCTAGCGGCACATTCCAAGGCGGCAAAACCGGCGGCATTTCCGGCGTGCGCATTAACTACACCGACAATCGCTCCGGCAATGCGCAGACCATGTATTATTTCACCACCGATATTTCCGATGGCGGAATCAAATCGAACCCAGGGTTCCTAAAATTCTGCCAGCACTTCGGCATCGGCGCGAGTTTCCTCAAGTCATCATCTTACCTCATGTTCGAGGAGGGTTTCGCCACGATCCGCAATTTCATTCTCGACCACAGCAACCTGATTGTGCAGGATGATTCCGGGATTCCACTGGCCTATTTTAATCCCGAGAAGTGGACCCTCCGGTTCTTCGGTACTTACCTCGGTCCGATCGAGCTCTTCAAACAGCACTATCAGCCAAAACTGCAAGAGCTCTTCGCGCAAAGCAATCCGCCACCGCTTGGGATTGGGTTTGGTTATCGCTGGAACTACAAGGAGAGCAATTTGATCGTGGCGCAACGCCATTGAGGGAAATCACGAAGCACGAATGTCGAATGACGAAAAGAGATCAATACCTCATTTCGTCATTCGGGTTTCGTCAATCCTTTGCCATTCGACCATTCGTCATTCTTTTCATTCCCCAAATCTCCTGAACCAGGAATAGGGAAACGCATCCCCAGGACAGTCCGTCGGCCAGCGCGGCGGATTCATCTCACGATGTGGCCGCACAATGATTTCGTGTCCGGCCGTTTTGCCACAACGTTGCCGCAGGTAGCGAATTAGTTCTTCGCATGCTTCGAGCTGTGCTCGGGTCGGTTGATCGCGATTGAAATCGCCCACCAGACAAATGCCGAGTGAGATATTGTTCAGGTAATCGCTGTGCACATGGCCGCCGTTGATTTGCCGGCGCCAGCGATCTCCCACTTCAATCTGGCCGTTGGCTGTCGATGTCCCGTTGCCGATGACGAACTGGTAAGCGAGCCCGTTCCGCATGCGCCGCACATGTCGATGATAGTAATCGAAGACGGCCGCGTTGCCCTGCCGGGTGCCGCTGTTGTGGACGACAATGAATTGCCAGCGGCGCCGCTGCACTGGCGCGCGGCGGATTTCCTCGATGACCGATCTCGTCAGATAGCGATAAGCAGGAGTGGAACGGGTCCACGGCCAAAGACCAAACCGGCGCGGCGGAGGCGAGGGAGGAGGCTCAAGACCCTGATCTTCCTCGAAACCCGATTTCTCGACGGTGACCTGTGGTGCCTCCTGAGCCGGAACTGGAAGAGCATGGGCGATGGTCGGCTGCGGCGTGACGCTCGGGGTGGGAACAGCTAATGGATGCGGTGCTGGAGTCTTCTCTGCATTTTCTTCCGATTTCTTCGGCGACTTTTTAGGCGAGGCGGAAGGCGTTGGAGAAGACTTCCGATGTTTTTTCTTCGGAGTCGGAGATTTGCTTGCGGCGCTTTCGTGAGACTTCCTCGCTTTCGCGCTCGGACTCTTTTTCGGCGCGGGTGTGGATGATTCCTCATCCCCCGCGGCATTTTTCGTTTTCTTCGTCTCCGGCCCCGCGACTGCGGGGCTCGGCGAAGGCTTCGCGGTCGTTTTCCTTTTGTGATTGGCCGCTTTCGGGGCCGGGCTCGGTGACTCATCAGGAGACGCCGATGCAGCGGAGTGCGCTTGGAGCGATTGCGCACGCTTCTCCTTCTCCTCATCGGTTAATTGTGCGTGGACGAGTGTGCCGATGATCCCGCTCAGGGCGAGGGCAGTTGCAGCCCAAAGGCGAAAACGCACCACGGCAGCGGAGCGTAACAGAGCGAGCGGCGCGATCAACTCGCGAAAGCGTTCGGAGTCAACTCGTCCCGCCGTCGCGGGACTTTGGAGTTAAGCTGCCTGTTCTGCCGGAGCAGGCGTTGGCGGCGTCGCTTCGCGTTCGCGTTCGCGGCGCAGAATCGCGTTCAATTTGCCGCCAAGGAGAAGGAGCAAACAAGTGAGATACATCCAGGTGAGCAACATGATGATGGACGCGAGCGCGAGATAAGTCGGGTTATAACGATCATATCTCGCGACGTAAAATTGGAAGAGCTTTGTCAGAACGATCCAGCCAAACGAGAAGAAAATCGCACCGGGTAACGCTTGTGGAATGGTCAGATAATTCTCCGGCGTCAGAAGATAAAGCGCGAGCGCGAGAAGGATCAGGGCCAGCGCGGTAAACGGCAAATTTAGCGCGGCCACCCATTGTTGGAGCGGGATGGTCAGTTGAAAATTAACTTCGGCAATGCCGGCAAGTGTTTGGCCGAAGACCATGGCGTTGAAACAAAAGAGAATGGTAAGGCCGAACCAGAAGAGCATCAGGAATGAGATGATGTACTTCGACCACCAATGGCGATCTTCGCGCACACCATGTGTTTGGCTCAGGGCCCGGGAAATCGTTGCGATGAAGACAGTGCCGAAATAAATCCCGAGGATGATCCCGGCGTTCGCGAGCATACCGCTCGAGCCGGTCACGACGACGCTGGCCGCCGCCGCATCAAGAATGTCCTGAACTTTGGGATCGGGCGGCATGAAGCTTTTCAAAACGAGAAATATTCTATGCAACTTTGCCGGATCGGTGCCGAAGAGACCGAGTAGATGCCAGAGAAATAGCAGACCGGGCGCGAGCGTGAAGAGCATCTGATACGCCATCTGCGCCGCCAGACCGGTCGTATTATCGGTCGCTGTTTCCCAAACCAGACGGCGCAAAACTCGCCAGACAAATCCGAGATATTTCATCTCCGCCAAGAGTTTACTTTGCCGGAGGCAAATATCCATTAAACTTGCCCCGAAAGCGTTCGGGGTTTCGCTTCGGCCTGCATCTGCCTAACGAGTCGTGAAAAAAATCCTGCTCCTCACCGCTGGTTATGGGGAAGGTCACAACAGCGCCGCCCGCGGCATCCGTGATGGACTGGCGCGGGTCGCCCCCAACGTCGAAGTCGAATTGCACGATCTCTTCGCCGAGAGCTACGGGCCGCTCAATGAATTCGTCCGCAAAGCCTATTTGGCGGTGATAAATCGTTGGCCGCGCTCCTGGGGCTACGTTTATCGGTGGCTAGATCGGAAACAAGACTTCGACAAAAGTTTCCGGCGATTCTCTCGGCTCAAGGAACATCTCGCCCCTTTGCTCGCCCACTTTCGACCCGATGTGGTCGTTTCCGTTTTTCCGGCCTATCCCTATCTGCTCCAGCAGGTTTTGGGACCGAACAGAACCTCCAAGAGCGTTGTCGTTGTCACCGACTCGATCACGGTCAACGGAATCTGGTACCGCTGCAGCGCCGATTACTTTCTTGTTCCAAATGAACAAAGTTCTGCGGTTGTGCGAGCTGGAGGAATCGCGCTGGAAATGATCAAAACGTTTGGATTTCCGGTGAGCCCCAAATTTGCCGACCCAATGCAAGATCGACCACCACCTTCCGAAAAATCTGAAAGACGCGTTCTGTATATAATCAACCCCGGCACGCTGAAGGCGGCCAAACTGGTGCGGCAACTTCTCAGTCTCAACATTCATCTGACTGTGACGGTCGGACGCGATGATGAACTTCGGCGGGCGGTCGAAGCCGTGGCCGGCGATCGCAGGATCGACATCGTCGGCTGGACGGATGAGCTTCCGCGCCTGCTTCGCGCGAGCCATTTGCTTATCGGCAAGGCTGGCGGGGCAACGGTCCAGGAAACCATCGCGGCCGCTTGTCCCATGATCGTCAATCACATCGTCTCCGGGCAAGAGGAAGGCAATGCGCGCTTGATAGTCGAAACAAACTCCGGCGTGATCGCCCGCTCGCCGGCTGAGGTCGTTGCCCAAGTTGAGCGAGCATTTGCCAATGATGCAGAACGATGGCGCCAATGGGCAACTAATATCAGCCGCTTGAGTCGGCCACGCGCCTCGCTCGAGATCGCCGAGTTCTTATTGTCGATTTGATTTGCGGCCGTTGCTCTCGGGGCGACGCGATGCGCGCGATGCTAGCGTCGCGCTTGCCGCGGCCAGCGCCTACAGCACGTAAACTTCGTTCCCAGCAACGAACGTCCGCATCACTTCCAGCTTCGCCGAAATTACCACGAGATCGGCATCTGCTCCTGCCTCGAGACATCCTTTCCTTTCCAGTCCGATCTCGCGCGCGGGATTTTTCGTCGCCATCGCGATCGCCTCATGGAGCGTTACATCGACATCTCGCACGAGCGTTCGAACAAGATCGATCATACGCGATGCGCTGCCCGCCAGTGCCGAACCATCGGCCAAAAGACAAACGCCATCTTCCAGAATGCAATCACTGCCGAAGAGCGAAAATCGAGATCCCTCCGGCAAACCGGACCCGGCGGTCGCATCCGTCACGAGAGAAATTCCACGGGCGCCTTTTGCGCGGTACAACATTTTCATTAACGTCGTCGCAACGTGATGACCGTCCGCGATCAATTCGCAATTGATCTGCGGCTCGCTCAACGCGAATTCGAGCAGGCCAGCGATGCGACGGATACCACGCCGACGCGCGCTCGACATGCAATTGAAAGTGTGCGTCACACTGCGCATGCCGTGCACGAAGGCCGCGCGCGCCTCATCGTCCCAGGCATCGCTGTGGCCACCGCTCACGCTGATCTGCCGCGCGCAGAATCCATCGATGACCTCGAGTGCTCCTGGCAATTCCGGCGCCAGCGTGATGCGCTTGATCATGTCGGCGTAATCCAGCAATCGCTCCCCCGCCTTTGCGGTTGGATCTTGAATAAATTCCTCTCGCTGCGCGCCGCGCCTCGCTCTCGAAATGAAGGGGCCTTCCACATGAACGCCAGCGATCTGCTTGATCGAAGATCGACAATCACGAACTGCGTTCAGTACATCTACGATCGCGGCAATCGGCGCTGTCGCAGTTGTCAGCAGAAGCGATGTCGTACCGCCGCTGGCGTGGTAGTCGGAAATCGCGCGAAAAGCCTCCGCCGAGGCCTCCATCGTATCACGGCCAAGCGCGCCGTGAATGTGAAGATCGACAAATCCAGGCGAGAGATAATTTCCACCGACATCGACGATCTCATTTTTCGTTCGCGCCGTTTGTTGTCGAATCTCTGCAATCCTCCCGTCTCGCACGACAAGTTCGAGGCCATCGCGAATTCCGTCCGGGAAAATCAAACGCGCGTTTGTGAAAATCATGCTGCGGAACATTAGCGTCCAACGCTCGACTCCGAAAGCTTTCGCGAGCAGGCTGCCCAACGTCCAACAATTGTAGGAGAAGGCGCATTGCTCGCGAATCCCTTCGGAGTTGGCTTCCCCAGCGATAACAACGTTGTCGCCTACAGTGACATCGCCTTACTGGAACTGATTGCGTTTGCGAACGGCAAAGTCCATCATCTTTGTGGCGATGAATTTCGATTACGATGTCGCGATCATCGGCGGCGCGTTTTCCGGGGCCGCCACTGCGCTCATGCTCAAGCGCAAAAAGCCGGATGCGCGTGTGCTCATCATCGAAAAAACGGCCGAGTTCGATCGCAAAGTGGGCGAATCAACCACCGAAGTGAGCAGTTGTTATATGACGCGGATTCTGGGCCTGACCCATTATCTTGGTCATCATCAGCTCGCCAAACAGGGTTTGCGTTTGTGGTTCTCGAATCGGCCGGACCAGTCGTTCGATGATTGCGTAGAAGTTGGCTCACGTTATCACAGTCGTTTGCCAGGCTTTCAGGTTGATCGCGCGAAACTTGATTCGCACATGCTCGAACTCGCGGTGGAAGCGGGGTGTGATCTCTGGCGCCCGGCCAAGGTAACAAAGTGCGACCTAAACGGAGTAGATGGCCAAACCGTCAATGCAGTTGTCGATCTTGGCGAGCGTAGCGTCACTTGTCGCTGGGTTGTCGATGCCACAGGACGCGCGACCATGCTCGCGCGCAAACTGGGACATCTTCGCGCAAATACCGAGCACCCCATCAATGCGGTTTGGGCCCGATTCAGTGGCGTCAAGCAGTGGGACAGCTACGAATTGCGAGAGCGTTTTCCCGATTATGCGGACGGTTGCCACACCAGCCGGGAATGGGCGACCAATCATTTGCTCGGTCGCGGCTGGTGGGTCTGGATCATCCCGCTGCACGGCGGCGATGTCAGCGCGGGCATCGTTTATGACAATCGTATTTTTAAACTTCCGGATGGATCGAGCCTGGGCCAACGGCTGCATTCGCACATTCTGAGTAATCCGGTCGGTCGCGAAATCTTTGGAGCGGCACGCGTAATCGAGGGCGACGTCCACGCTTTGTCGACGTTGCCGTATCACAGCGAAAGGGTTTGCGATGATGGCTGGGCCGCCGTGGGCGACGCGACCGGTTTTATCGATCCGCTTTACAGTCCGGGTCTCGATTTTTGTTCGTACACGTCTTATTACGTGGCCGATCTGATCGCGCACAGTTTGGCGGGCGAAGATGTCGCGGACCGGCTTCATTATTATAACCAGCAGTATCCGATCACCTATCGTTGCTGGTTCGAAAGTTTGTACAAGGATAAATACTATTACATGGGCGATGCTGAGTTAATGTCGGCGGCGCTGTTACTCGATGTGAGCAGTTATTACCTCGGTTTGGTCAGGGCGAGTTACCGCGATCCGGAGCATGCATTTCTCAACTTGCCCTTTGGCGGTTTAGGCGGGCGGCGGGTGGCGAGCATGATGAAGTTTTACAATCGCAGGCTGGTGACTCTGGCCAAGCGGCGATGGGCCAAGGGATGCTATGGCAGGCGAAACGCTGGATGGCGCGAGCTCTACGAGGGCTTTGTTCCGGATGCCCGCATTCGGAAGCAAATCTGGCGCGGGCTTCTGCGTTGGTGGAAATGTGAGCTTATCAATCTAGGATTGATGTTCGTATCGCCCGCGCCCGAGGCCGCGACGCGCAGTTCCGCCGCCACGCCCGCCGAGGCGTGAACAATTCTTGCCCGTAGCCGTCGCGCTGCCTGCCACGCAGAAGCTTTGCAAAGGCGGGTGCACGACGCCACGCCTCATCGCGTCATCCGGGGCTCAATAGCCCGAGATACCAACGCACAAAAGCTTCGCCAAAAAACAGCCAGCTCACCGCGCCAAATGCGAGATAAGGGCCGAAGGGCAGCTTAGCTGACCAGACTCGTTTCCCCACTAGCAGCGTAACCAATCCGACGAGCGAGCCGAGCAGTGATCCGGCGAAAACACTGAACAGCACCGCGCGCCATCCTAGAAACGCGCCGATCGCCGCCAGAAATTTCAAATCGCCCCGACCCATCGCTTCGCGGGGGATTTGGAGTTCGCGCACGACCCCCGAGATTTCATTCACCTGGTCGAGGTCGAAGGCTTCGCCTTCGACTATGACGCGATTGTAGTAGAACTCGAGGGTAATGCCTCCGTAAACGCGATTGTCGATCTTAGCTTCGTCGCAATAAAGCAATAGACGATCGTTCTCGCGCGCAAAATATTCGCTCCACAAACTGCGTTCTTCGCCCACTAGCAGATCGGCGTCCTCGCCGCGTCTCGTCCACGTAAACGAAGTTGGAGCGTCGAAACGGATTCTCTTCTTTCCAAAAGCAAATTTGCCCGCTTCGAGAACCATCCAAAGAATGACGTAGCCCAGGGCGGCGGCGAGCCCCGACCGAATCACCGCCACAATGTGCGAATCGGTGCTCATCAATTCCGGAACGGCCAAACTCGCGACCAATCCCGCGACCGCTCCGCCAATCGTCACTTGATCTGGAATGATGAAGTGCTCGAGGTCGATAAAGGTGCCAACAATGAGCAGTGAAACAAAAACCCAATAGGCGATCGCCATTGGCCATAAGAAGCGTTGCCAAGTCGCGAGAAAGAGAACCGCGGTAATCAATTCCACCGCAAAGTAGCGGAACGCGATTTTGTTGCCGCAGTTTGCGCAGCGTCCGCGCAGCACGAGCCAACTGATCAGCGGCAGATTCTGGTGCCAGGGGATCGACTTCTTGCAAGCCGGACAAAACGAGCGGCGCGGTTCATTGACGGAAAGATCGAGAGGCAGCCGATAAACGCAGACGTTCAAGAACGAGCCGACCACGGCGCCGAGGACGAATGCAAGTGCGCTGAAAAGAAATGAGTAAGCGGAATGGTCCACGCAACTAGCTGGCGGTCGATGCCAATCTACGACGCTGCATGAACCACGCGATCCAGATGCAGCTTTCGTAAAGCAGACACATCGGAAGCCCCATTGCGACCAACGTCAGAATATCGGGCGTGGGCGTGATGATGGTGGCGAGAATAAAGATGAGGACGATGGCATACGGCCGCGTGCGCGCCATGAATTTGTAGGTGACCAATCCGAAGCGCACCAGCGCCAAAACCACCACCGGCAATTCAAACGCGAGGCCGAACCCCATCGTGAATCGCGTCACGAAAGAATAATACTGCTGCACCGTCCATGTCGGCGCCCAGCCAAGCGACTGGGTGTCGCGGAAGAAGAAAAGGATGGTTTTTGGCAGCAACCAGAAATAACAAACCAGCACACCAAGCAAAAAGAGCGCGAAGCTGACGAAGATGGCCGGAAAAAGGAAACGCTTCTCCACCGCGGTGAGCGCAGGCAGAACAAATTCCGCCAGGAAATAGAGAAGCAGCGGAAAGGAGAGAACGATGCCAGCATAAAAGGCGAGATGAAACGAGATGATGATCGAGTCCGTGATGCCCAGCGCCCGCAACGCCCCAATTTGTGGGTCGATATCATGCAACGGCATTTGCAGCACGCGCACAAGTGTCGATCGAAAGGCGAAGCAAATGATCATCGCCAGCACGAGCGTCATCGACATCTTGACGATGGTCCAGCGCAAGTCCTCCAGATGCTCGAGAAACGGCTTCGACGTTTCGCTTTCCGGAAGCTCGCGAAATTTGAAAATGTCTCGCAGCGCCATTGGATCGACAATCACTCGCGAACCATTTCGGAGTCAATCAGCGGGCGACGAGTGAAATAAAACCGCGCGCCGCCAGTCGCGCCCACATGCTCAAGGTATTGGCATCGCGAATCTCGTTCTCCGCGATCATGCGCCAAATTTCGTCCACGCCAAATGCACGGCAATCGAGAATCGATTCCGCTTCATCACGCACGTAGGAAGCACATGGTTGGACTGGTCGCGCCAGAAAAAAGTAGCCATGTTCGTCAGTAAATCCGGGCGAAGAAAAATAATGACCGAGCCCGATGATCTCGCCGTCTTTGGCCAATTCGTAGCCCGCCTCTTCACGCAGCTCGCTCAGCGCGACCGCTTCGATCTCTTTTTGGTCCGGCTCGAGTACGTTGTCGATCTGTCCGGCCGGCATTTCCCAAATCGCCGCGCGAATCGGCAGGCGTTCCTGGCGAATGAGAACGATTTTCTCGTCGCGCGTTATCGGCGCAACGATGACCGCACCTTTGCGATGCACCACCGTCCAGCTCCGCGGTTTTGGGCGCGTCGGCGTTCGCACGTCATCGGTCGCCACTTCGAGATGCGCGTTGGCGAAATGCCGATCGCTCGAGATCGTCTCCCAACCATCTCGATCCTGGACAAGTTTGCTCCGCTTCACGCCGAAAGATTATGAAGCGAAAGCTGAAAAGCGAATGATTAGCGCTGGAGCGGCGGCCGTCTCGGCTGCAAAATCGCTTCTCAGGCAGGCGGCACGCCTGCCGCTGCAGTTTGGTCAAGTAGCACGCGCCAGTGCTTGATCCGCGCCGCAACATTCTCGGGCGACGGTGCGCCGATGGCTTCGCGCTTTTCCAGAGAACGACGTGCGTCAAAAATCGTGGTTACGTCCTCCCCAAATAGTGGCGATGCTTCCTGCATTTCCAGGAGTGAAAGATTATCGAGGGCGAGGTTTTTCTCGGACGCGCGCGCGATTAATTTACCGACAACCTCGTGCGCCTCGCGGAATGGCATCCCCTTTTTCACGAGGTGCTCGGCCAGATCGGTCGCGAGAAGATTCGGATCGCGGGCCGCGCGTTCCATTCGCTCGCGGTTAACCGTTAATTCCGGCAGCATCGCGGCAAAAACTTCGAGCGCGGCTTTCACCGTATCGGCAGAATCAAACAGGGCAACTTTGTCCTCCTGCAAATCGCGATTGTAAGCCGAAGGCAGCGCTTTCAGCGTGGTCAAGATCGATACTAAATTCCCGTAAAGCCGCCCGGCCTTGCCGCGCGTAAGCTCTGCCATGTCCGGATTTTTTTTCTGCGGCATCAAACTCGAGCCGGTGGAAAATGCATCGCTGAATTCGACGAACCCAAATTCGTTCGTGCTCCAGATAATGAGGTCCTCGCTCAACCGAGAGAGATGGAGACCGATCATGGCAAGGCAAAAAAGAAATTCGGCGACGAAATCGCGATCGCCGACCGCATCGATGCTGTTCTGACTAACGCTCGAAAAACCGAGTTGCCCGGCGACGAACGTTCGATTCAAAACGATAGTCGATCCGGCGAGCGCACCTGCTCCGAGGGGCAGAACATCTGTTCGGGTCAGGCAATCACTGAGCCGGTCCGCATCGCGCTCGAACGCTTCGATTTGGGCGAGCATGTAATGAGCGAAAAAGATCGGCTGGGCGCGTTGCAAATGCGTGTATCCCGGCATGACAACATCGGTATGCTGCTCCGCGAGATTAAGCAGCGCGCTCTGCAACGAGCGAAGGCCGGACCTGATCTCTCCTGTCTCTGCCTTGACATACAGCCTTAAATCGAGCGCGGCTTGATCGTTGCGGCTGCGCGCGGTGTGCAGTTTCGCGCCCGCAACCCCAATCCGCTTCGTGAGCGCGGCTTCGACGTTCATGTGCACATCCTCGAGCGATTGGTCCCACTCAAATTTTCCGCTTTGGATCTCGGTCTCGATTTCGCGCAATCCTTTTTCGATCTTCTCCCGCTCCTCAGAGGTGAGGATTCCGGCATGCGCAAGCGCGGCAGCATGGGCGATGGAGCCCGCGATATCATGCCGATAAAGCCGCCAATCGAACGAAACCGATTGGCTGTAACGCTGTGCAATCTCTGCTGCCACGTCGCTAAATCTTCCCTGTCGCATAATCAGTTAAACTTTGCAGGCGACACGCCTGCCACTACAGCTTTTTTTCGCATTTAATCGAGAGCCGCGCTCCGAGTGACCGTCACCGAAACGTATTTCGCATCCGGCACAACGAATTTGCGCAGCTCGACCGCTATTCTCGCAATGGCAAAGCGCTGTAACAAATGCGCCGCCAGCTCACCGGCCAGAGTCTCGACCAGTTTAACGGTGTGATCGCGCACAAAGTTTTTCGTCTCTTCGCACACCTCCGAATAGTTCACCGTCTTTGCAATGTGATCATGTAATTCCTCTGCCTGTCGTTGCGGCCAGAGCGTGATAGTAGCGGTCAAACGTTGCGGCGCGGCGCGTTCTTTTTCGGGCACCCCGACGCGCGCGGAAATCTCGAGCTGCTCGACGTGAATCCGATCGGAGAAAAGGTCTGGCTCATTGGACATGGCGCAGATCAAAGTCGCCGCGGCAACGGCCAGGGCAAGACTGATTTAGCCGGGGCGTAACCGTGCCTACTTGGGCGCGAGCGAGGCGACGACTTTGTCGAAGCGCGGATCGCCTCGCAACGGGTCCCAGCGCGGGTGCAGACGTAGTTGCCCATAGCTCAAATAGCCGGGGATGCTTGTGGCGATGGCTAACTGTTCGAAGGCGAGATCCTTCTCGCCCGTCCACGCATAAATAAGTGCCAGATTTTGCACCAACTGCGCACCGATGATCGCATCCTTCGTCACCGGTAACAGCTCGACGGCGCGGTGCCCTTCGCGAATCGCGTCCTCCTTCTGACCAAGGGCGGCGTCTGCCATTCCGAGCACGCAGAGCCCTTCGGCATAGTTGGGCTGCTCGCGCACCAGCTTGAGCGCTTCGGTTCGCGCGCTGGTAAATGCAGCGCGCGCTGCGGTTTTATCGCCCCGCATCTGAGCGACTACGCCTTCGCACCAGGCCCGCGGAAACGGAACACTGTCATCGTAACATCCAGCGGTCGGCAGCGCTGCCAGGGCGCGTCGCGCGCCATCGAAATCCCGACCGCACAACGATCCGTAAAGCCACTGCTGAGCAATGTTTTGGCCTTCGCGCGAATCTTCAGCAACGATGGCCTCTATTGTGGAGAGCAGCGGGCGCGTGTCGGCATGCCAATCGAGCTCAACCGCCGCGCGCGAAGCTCGCAAGTTTGCGTCTTTGGGAGCAAGCGCGATTGCGAGGTTCAGAACGCGCTCGGCACCGGCATAATCGCGCAGACAAAGATAACTATTGGCGAGTTGTTGGAGGACACCAGCAGCAGTAGGGTTTTGCGGGTCGAGCTCGGCAGCGCGCTCGAGATTTTTGGTCGATTCAGCCCATCGCCCTTGCCGTCGATCGATAAAGCCGGCCAGTTGAAACGCCAGCGGATCGTTAGGCAAACTCTTCTGTGCTAAAGTAAGTTCCTCCCGAGCGCGGTCGTAATCGAGATAACCCCAGTACAAATGTTTAGCGAGGGCGAGATGCGCTTCGCCCGAATTTGGACGGAGACGAGCGAGCGATTGCATCGCCGCGTCGGCCATGGCCAGGCGCGAAGGAGTGTGATCGGTACCCGCGAAGTAGAGCACATCGTGAGCTTGGGCAAGTTGGTAATATGCAAGCGCGAAGGCGGGATCGCGCTCGATTGCCTGATTCAGCAGGCGAACAGCCTCGACCAAGCCCTCCTGTAGAGGAGTACTAAACATAGAAGTCGCGATGAGTGTTTTGGCCCGGATGTACAGATCGTGAGCAGCGAGATCGGCCGTCGGTTTGTCCTCGATGGCCGCTTTCTCTTTGGCCGAGAGCTTTGATTTGAGTTGAGACACGATCTTTTCAGCTAATTCATGTTCGATCGCGAATACGTCGGCGAGGTCCCGATCGTAAGATTCTGCCCAGAGATGCGTATCTGTTTTGGCATCGATTAACTGGGCGCTTACGCGCACACGTCCGCCCGAACGCTGGACACTACCTTCTACCACGTGGGACACGCCGAGCGTCTTAGCGATGTCGCGCAAGTTGCGCAGGATTCCGCTCTTATACTGCATCACCGATGTGCGGCTGATGACTTTGAGGTCGGCAACCCGAGCAAGGTTGGTAAGAATTTCATCTTGTACACCATCAGCAAAGTACGCGTTCTGTTTATCATCGCTCAGGTTCTCAAAGGGGAGCACGGCGATGCTCTTTTCAGTAATGGCAGGGCCGGCCTCTGGCTCCAGGCGCAACTTAGTTGTCCATGGGTGCCAGAACCAATAAGCTCCGAGCCCGAACATTGCGACGACTGAACCCATGGCGGCCACAGTCCACACTCGGCGCCGGTTTGATACCGCAGTGCCGCCAGGGCCAACACCCGCTTTTTTAATTGTGCCCGCTTCAACATCGAAGCTCCACGCCAGAACAAGGGCGAAGGGAAAACCCAAAGCTATCAGAACAACAAATAGTTGTTGGGCCCAATCCGGCGCATGGAAGATAGGCAGGACTGTCCCGACAACCTGGACCGTAGCCGATCCCGCCACGACGTAACCGAGCGCAACGCGATAAACGCGCCGATTCTTCAGTTCCTGAAAGAAGGTCTTCATGCGGGTGGCGGGCGCTCGCGGTGCCGCCCCGTGACCAATTATCTGTACGCGCATATCGCAGATTTTCAGCGGCGCGACAAGCGCGTTCTAGGCTTTCAGTCAAATCCGGGCGCAGCCTGCGAAATGCTATTTGCTGTCAATGGCGCGCTAAAACAGGCACGGACTTCCTTCCGCCGACGTATCCTTTGATCTCTGTAATGCCGAAATCGGGCCCGAACGCGGCAACATTCAAAACGATCATTATCAGTGCGAACAAGTACATCCCCATCGTAAGACCGATTGCGATATGCATTCCGAGAACACATATCAGCCAAATCATTCGCGTCTTTTTCAGCCAGATAAAGACTGGGTAACCCGTCTCGATCAGACAGATAGAAATTCCGAGGACGGGTAGAAAATACTTCCACCCCACCAGAATTTCTGGGGGGATAATGTTAAAAGGCGGGCGTGTCAGTGCGCGCCAAATATTTGTCCCATCCCACCAGCCGCTGCCCAGACATTTCGTCAGGCCGCTGAAAAAATAAATGACACACAAGTGAAGCTGAACAACCCGACGCCAGAACCCGAGAACCTGTGGATCTTTCGGTCGCGATTTTCGCAGTCGCCAGTCGAGAGAATATCGATCTGGCAGCGGAGATAACATCAAGTAGAAGAGCCCGATCGTCATAAAGTTATCCACACCATATGATACGAATGCTCCGCTCTTGGCTGCACATAGGTGAAGGAACCAAGCCAGAATCGCAGAGCATCGGCAGAAAAGGCCGGCAACCAGACCGCAGCCAACCGCAAGCAAACAGATCCACGCAGCGGAGAGGACCGTCCCTTCACCCAGGCCAACGTGCGCTCCGAGTGCGACTATCCACCCAAGCCTGGGGACGAAACGACTCTCAAGAGACAGCAGCGCTTCGGCGAAGTTTCGGGTAATCAAGCCCTTCCCTGTCGCAGCGAATAGATAGTTCCAATCATTGAGCAGGGACAGAGAGTAAAGGATCACCTGAAGACCGAGACCGAGCCTTAAAACAGTCAACCATCTATCCGTCTCGACTGGGAATAGGAACTGCAGCAGCCGTCCTCTCCACGCGTCCATCCGCTTTACCTATTTTGCCGGTTCTGTTGATTCGTCGCTAAGGCTGAAATCGTAGGCATACAAAAATTCGTAAGACTCAGCTTTGCCGCGTTCAAAATCACGGAGGCTGGGAAGGATAACCGATCCTAATATGGCACGCATCGTCTTTACCTCGGGATGTTCGTGCCAGATCGAGGAGGCCACCATCTTCACCATATACTCCCGAAACCCGTCGGAATGAGTGCGCCCAATCTCATCTAGTAAACCGGCTATACGTAAACCAGCGGCGGCGCTATTAACGCGCGGCCACTCGTATCCCACTCGACCATCCGGGTAGTGTAACTCAAAGACCAGGTTGTAACTGCCTGACACATTGGGCGCAAAGTAGCCATAGCTCGTTTCTATTCCGGCGAGGTACAAGTAGGTTGTAAGCGTCTGGCGAAACGGATTCGACGCTGGCAAATGCTGGCTAAAGGCCGCGGCTGTGGCTTTTTCAGTCTTCTGCGAAACGCTGTCGAAGGACGATGGAAATATCGTTTGTCCCCGTCCCACTAACCAGAGCGTTTCGCGACAAGAGACTGTGATTATCAGCAAAAAATGCAGGAGGAAGCATGCCAAATAAACAGACTTTTGGCGTAAGACTGGTCGGATTTTCAGAAAAGCAGTCGTCAGTTACGCTGCTACTTTTTCAATTGATTCAGGACAATCTGTATGTCCTCGATGTTCTGGGAATAAATACGCTGTGTAAGGTTCGACCCAATAGCGGTAAGCTCCCCAGCCGATGCCTTTTTCGCTATCTCGGACATCGTAACTTTATCAGTCTTAATATTTAGCTTCGAGGCACTGTGAAATTCCTCAGACTTGCCGTTATCATGAATGATACGGAACTCCCAGAAAGCGCTCTTGCTAAGAGTTCGCAACGCCTTGATAAACGCCACTGGGTTACGAAGATGAACCGGTTCTTTTATTTCAAGACCGAATTGTCGTTTGGCTCCGGGCGGTGTTGTTTCGCACGCTTGGAAGGTGAGGATCCCCAGGGCCCCGATCGCCGCCAGGATCACGAGTTTGGATGTTCCAGATAGGGTTTTCATAATGCCATCCGGTTTGGCGGAACAGTTGCCGATTTACAAGCACAAAGTTTCGGACGCGCTTTGCTGACCATAATTGAGGTCACCCGGAATTTTAGTGGCCTTCGCCAGCTGCTTGCTGGCCTGTTCTTCTCTCCCGTCCATGTGTAGATGACGGCAAGATGTTCGATGGCCAATGACCCGTTGATCGTATTTTTGCAACTGCCAGCAGCTCGACTGCGCGGCGCCTTCATGAATCGCGTCCTCCTTGTGGCCAAGGGTCGCGTCAGCCATTCCGAGCTGGCAGAAGGCCTCTGCGTAGGCTGGTTGCTCGCCCACCAGTTTCGCCATTGCGTTACGCGCGCTAGTAGCGGCAGCGTGCGCCGCCGTTGTATCGGCCCGCATCTAAGCAACTACGCCTACACACCCGGCCCTCGGCAACGGAATAGTGTCCTCGTGACAACCATCGATCAGCAGCGCAGATAGCGGCAAGCGCGCCGGCGTTCAAATCGCGCGTGGATTTACGTCGTGCTTCTGATGGCGCAACCCAAAGCTAAAGAGCGAAGAAGGCGCACTTTCCCTCGAAGCCTCTCAGTTCGAATTGGCCAAGCGAACGCGTCGGAACAAGTCCTTCCAGCTTCGTGTGCGCCGTTTCACTCACGCCGGAAGATTCGCCTAACGAGCCGGCCAGCTTTTCCAGGCGGAAGATCAAATTCACTTCGCCTCCCATCAAGCTTTCCTCGCCCATCGACGCGATTCCACCAATGGCGACCGCTCCGAAGTGAACAACGAAGCGAAAATCCGGCGACTCTTTTCGCTGCAATTCTTTGAGTGCGGAAATCACGGCAACGATGTCCTTCGGGGTCGTTTGAACGGCCGGCCAATAGGCAAGGAAACCATCGCCAAGATATTTGTTAATAGTGCCATGGTGCTTTTCGATGATCTCCTTGCAAGTGAAAATCCACGCTCCGAGAAGAATGTCCAAGTCCTCGCTCTGTATGCGGCGGCTGAGCGGCGTGAAATTACGAATGTCGGCGACGAGAAGCCAGCAAGGCATATTCTCGATTTCCCGCAACGTTCGTTGCGTCACTACCGTTTTGTATTCGTCTGAAATCGCGAGCGGCTGATGGAATTTAAAAACCTCATCTCCGATTGTGATTTGATCGCCGTCGCTCAGTCGGACCGGTTGATGAATCCGTCGCTTGTTTAAAAAAGTTCCGTTGCTACTGCCGAAATCTATCAGCCAGGGTTCGCCGATATTTTGTAGATGAATGAGCGCGTGTCGGCGCGACACTTTCGGCGATTCCAACACGATCGTGTTAACGGCGATTCGTCCGAGCGAACAACTGCCATGGATCGGATGGCGTTTGCCATCGGCCGCTTCCAGCCAGGCACCTTCCTCTTGGGATGCGTTCACGCAGAAACGTTCTATCGAAAAGTCATGGCGGACGCAAAGCGTCTTCGATGGAGGGCGAGCCCACGCGAATCCGAAGAGGCTCCGCCCTCCAGCTTTAAGCTTCCTTCCCATTTTAATAATGTATACTCTGTCAAGGTGACTAACGAGCGCGCGGGCGATGTCGTAGGCGCGACGTCGCGTGAGTTCGCCAGCGGACAAAAAGTCTTTGGCCGCTTCATGCTGGTCAAGATCCTTGGGCGAGGCGGAATGGGAATTGTCTGGCTGGCACGCGATGAAGAACTGGAGCGCAATGTGGCGCTGAAATTTCTTCCCGACCTGATGATTCAAGATCGTGCGGTGTTTGATCAGCTCAAGCGTGAGACCAAGCGGTGCCTGGAACTGACGCATCCGCACATTGTTCGGATTCACGACTTCGTGCACGATGAGCGTTCCGGCTGCATTTCGATGGAGTACATTGATGGCGAAACGCTATCGAACCTGCGAGTTGAGAAAGAGCAGAAAGTCTTTGAGCCGGATGAGATCGCTATCTGGACCAGTCAGCTTTGCGACGCGCTCGATTATGCGCACAATCACGCGAAGGTCATCCATCGTGATTTGAAGCCTGCAAACCTGATGGTGAATCAACGGGGCGATCTGAAGGTGTCGGACTTTGGTATAGCGCGCAGTCTGGCTGATTCAGGGAGCCGCTTAACAGTGGAGCAACGCCGGAGCGGCACGCTCGTTTACATGAGTCCGCAACAACTCAATGGCGAGCGCTGTACGCACCTGGACGACATCTACTCGTTAGGCGCAAGCATCTACGAATTGCTTGCGAGCAAGCCGCCGTTTTATTCGGGCAACATCGATCGGCAGATTTGCGAGCGAGTTGCTCCCTCGATGACGGAGCGGCGCAAAGAATTGGACATCGAGCCGGCGTTAGTTCCGCAGGTTTGGGAAGATGCGGTGGCAGCGTGTCTGGCAAAAGATCCGTCGCGGCGTCCACAGTCAGCCGCAGAGTTTGCGCAACGCCTGCAGCTTGCCCCAGGGCCGACAAGAACAAGGAGAGCCCGTGGCAAGAGCTTAAACAAGAAAGCGCTGCTTATTGCTGGCAGCGCGGCGCTCTCTGTTCTCGCGCTTGCTGGCTTGTACTTCGGAGCGCTGAAGCGCCAGGCGAAACCGGTATCACAGACGCCAACGATTCCCGAAAAATCTATCGCTGTTTTGCCTTTCGAAAACCGAAGCGAAGAAAAAGCAAACGCCTACTTTGCGGATGGAATTCAAGACGAGATTCTGACGCGCTTATCGAAGATCGCCGATCTCAAGGTGATCTCCCGTACGTCCACGCAGCATTACAAAAGCGCGCCGGAAAACCTCTCCGAGATCGCCAGGCAACTTGGCGTCGCCCATATTCTGGAAGGAAGCGTGCAGAAGAGCGGCGATGCCGTGCGGGTGAACGTGCAGCTAATCAAGGCAGATGATGATTCGCATCTTTGGGCCGATACCTTTGATCGCAAGCTGACCGACATTTTTTCCGTAGAAAGCGAGGTCGCGAAAGCGATCGCCGACCAACTGCGGGTGCACCTGACCGGCCGGGAAGAGCAAGAGATCACTGCCAAACCAACCAAAAATCCTGAGGCGTACGATGCTTACCTGCGGGCTCTTGCTTACACACTCAAAGCTGCAGCCACTCCGGCTAGTACGCTTGGCGCGCAGAAATATCTCAAGGAGGCAGTGAGGTTGGATCCGAACTTCGCTCTTGCCTGGGCGCTGCTGGCCCGCGTTGATGCAATCAGCCACTTCACATTTAATCTTCAACCAACCGTCGCTCTCAATGAAGAGACACGACGGGCAGCCGAAACAGCCCTCAATCTTCAGCCGAATCTTGGTGAGGCGGTGTTAGCCATGGGATATTATTATTATGCCTGCCTAAAGGACTACGAAACGGCGGTCGGTTACTTCGAGCAGGCCCGTCAATTCCTGCCCAATAGCAGCCGTATTCCTGAGTCACTTGCGTACCTTGAGCGCAGACGCGGCCAATGGGAGCGAAGCGAGACTTATTTCGAAGAAGCCGAGCGACTCGACCCGCGCAATGCGAACCTGCTTACTCAGCACGCGCTTTTCTACATTGCACTCCGCCGTTTCTCTGAGGCGCTCCAGAAGCTCGATCAGGTTCTCGATATCGCGCCGGACGACGTGGACACGCTTGCGCTAAAGGCAGCCATTGCCCAAGGCCAAGGCGATCTGGCGCGGGCCTCTGTGCTACTCTCATCACTCCGCCCGGGTGCCGATCACTCGACCGCACTCGAGACGCAAGCTTATCAAGCGATTTTGGAGCGTCGCACCGCACCAATGATCGATCGACTCAAGGAAATACTAGCTAACCCTGATCCAGCGTTAGGCTACATCAATGGCGAACTGCGGTTTTGGTTAGGGTGGGCCCAGGAAGTGGCGGGAGACGACCCCGCTGCTCAGGAAAATTGGCGACAGGCAAGAAGTGAGTCGGAGTCGTTTCTCAAACAGCAGCCAGAAAACATCAACATTATTGGAAACCTCGCTTTAATCAGTATGGGCCTTGGTGACAAAGCCGCCGCGCTGGCCTTTTCACAACGAGCTGCAGCCGCAGTCCCTATCGAGAAGAACGCCGTAGATGGCCCAGTTGCCATCGAAATTCTCGCCAGGGTGGCGGCGAAGACTGGAGAACGCGATCGCGCCATCATCGCTTTGCAGAAACTACTCTTGATGCCGTACAGTGGCTTTACGAGCGTTCCGCTCACTCCTGCGCTGGTCTCGCTCGATCCAATGTTTGATCCGCTCCGGAACGTTCCGAGTTTGAAAAAACTCACCGCTCCTTACGAGCGAGCCAATACGAAGGAATAACCGTTCGTCTGTTAGCAACGCGCCGCGAAAGCTCTGCATCTGAATCGAATCGCACATCACTGTACTTGCGACAAAGAGACTCCCACATCGCCGTGTGCTCGAATGAATAGGTAACCGTCTTTGGCGGTAGGCCTTCCACTAGGCGCCGACGTATTAGTCGCAGCATGGCGAGCGCATCTTGCCGTTTCTGATTTACCCTGCCCTTGCGCAACCATACCCGAAAGCGCTCCAACTCGGCTTGGGGCGATCCATTTTCGGATGCAAAGCGAAGAATTACGGGATAAGTACGATCGGGATAGAATAACTGCTTGCCGATTCTCTGTAGTGCCGTCCCCAGCTTCATTGAAATAACCCCGACACGTTCGGCCTTCCGGAGAGTCTGTCGAATGTCAACCAGCGCCTCCGACGCAGCTCGGAATCCAGCGTCCGCTGAGCCATGGACTATCGCAACCTCATCGTCATCGTTCAGCATTCCATCGCGAAAGGATTCAAAAATCGCTCCTACTCCCTCCATTCCAAAGGCAGCGAGTTCAGCTGCACGAAGCGCTCCCATGCTGGCGCTGCCAAACACATGGATCCCGCGACTCATCGCCCAGAGGATTTCTTTGTGGCGTACTGCCGGGACTGACTGGAAGTATCCGTCGATAATTCCAATCGCTTGGGGACGTTGTAGAGTCACTCGGTAAACATCGCCCTCAGCAGCAGGTAGTAAATACACGGCCTTTAATACACGACTGGCGTCTAGCGAAGAAATGGTTGGTCCAGTGAAAACGTAGACGCTCACGGCTGCTTCGCCAGAATAAGCCTGCCCCGTCGGCCAGGACTGTAGCCGCGCCCCAGGATCGATTCGAGGCCGGGCGCAATGACTCTCACGACAGGTAATCCTAATTCCGGTTTTGTAAGATCGACCACCACAACTCGGCTGATGCCAACCTTCTTGAGACGTTTGAGTTCCCAGTCGACATCATCCTCTAGAGTTTCTCCGTCTCGGTGGGGAACATCACCAAAGCGGCGCGTCGGTCCGGAGCGCGTCATACGACGCCGCATTGCCCTGACAAGATCTGGATCCAGCCATTGGTCATAAGCATCGCGGTGAAAGTCGTCGCGCCCTCCGGAGATCACGGTCAGCCGAGCTTGTGCGGCCTCCGTCAGGGCTCTTGCTAGCGCAACCTGGCGCGCTGGGTGGCAGCCATACCCGGTACCGACCATGCAATGCCACATAGTATTGTCGGTCCGCGGGACAATGAAGCAGGCAAACGCAGCAATGCCAACATCGCTAGTGATGTCCCATACAGCGACGCAAACGCCGGCACGGTCAAACTTGCCAAGAATCTCCCGGCAAATACGGTCATCCACACTTTCTAAATCAAGCCGGTTATCTTTGAGTTTTTCCTCGCCACGTAATTTCCACAAGGTGGTCGCATCACGTTCAATAACCTCACAGATGGCCTGACCGATGGCCTCAACTAGTTGATTTCCCGAAGCAAGGCCATTTGAGCTCGCGGTGAAGCATCCATGACCGTCAGGCAGTGGCATAGTATAGTTCGTGTGGACCATCTCATATGGCACAAACACGTTTTCTCCACTTAAGAGATCAAATCCTTCGCACCAGAGGAGGCGCAGGTTCGGCTGAAAACGGGAGCCAGATTCGCGTGGCAGTTCGTCAACCTGAACTACATTATGTTGATACCGAAGTTGTTCGTAAGTGGCTAAGCTCAGTGGCAGGGTAATCGTTTCGGCGTGGTACAGTTCGGCAGCCTCCATGAGTCCGGACGCACGGGCGCTCGCGAGATCGATTCCCTTTCCCTGAGAAACTGCTACGGATCGTGAATTAGGGCGGCATACCATGACTACCGGAATCCCCACTGAGTCTAAGCCCGTCACGTTGGCCATGCGCGTAATTCCCATGATGGGTGCCAACCGCAGCACGTGCCTCAGCGTGACTTCAACGTTTTGAGATCGGTGCGTCCCTTCGCGCAAAACTTTGTGGGTTCGTCGTCCCGACTTAAACGCACGTCGAGAGCGACGGTGTTGGACGACGCCCCGCATTCTTTATTTTATCCTATGAGCACGTCTGGTATGTGAATATGAACACTTTGGGTGCAACTTGCGGCGACGCAGGACAATTCTTCAGCGATGATTCCTTCTAATTTCTCCTCTGCCTTCTTAATAGCCGCAGTTAGTTCTTGCGCTTGATCGTCTGCCAGTTTCACTAGCGGACCCGTCTTGCTGAGAACATACAATGCTCCGTCTGCCCCTCGCACTACGGTCTTTTCTCCTCTTTTTTTAGCCATGGTTATTATTCCTTTCTTCGAGCAACGGAGCTTTTCGAATCCGAAGCTTTAAGTGTTATAGCGAATGGGTTGACCGAATGTCAACATCGGACGCGTAACGGATCAGCCCACGCGGAGGCGAACGTCGCGGATTGTTTTGGCGCCGAAACGTTGTTTCAGTTTTCGGAGAATCTCAGGCTTGGAGATTTGTTCGAGCTCGTAGTGCAATGCGGGTTGGAGAACCCGAACGTACAGAATCCCCTCGCGTAACGCGACCGGCGCAGAGTGCGCGGCGATGAATTCGCCAACGATCTTTGACCAAGTGTCGATTACTTCTGTTTCACGCAGGCGCTCGCGAAGTCCCAGGCGCTGCATGAGCTTCGGAAGCAGGTCGCCGGCGGACTACCAGCGATCGGATTGCGCAGGCTGCGTCGGTCGTCTCGAGCGGAACCCTTTTTGAAAGGATGAATTCTCCTTGGGCCTCGTAGGCTGACAATAAACATCTTCAACAGCCTTCTACGGAAATTGGGAGGTGAAGTTCTCGAAAAAGGTAAGATTTTTTCTAAAAAACGTGTCCTTGCAAAGCAAAACAGCCGAGGAGCGTGAACTCCTCGGCTGTTCAAAAAACCCGCAGTGCGCCTCGTACTAAGTCGCCATGTGCGAGCTTGGGTCGCTCCAGTCGCTTTGACCGGTCGATCCGCCGAGCGCGCGCACTTGAACGGTGTAGATCGTGCCTGGCGTCAGGCCTTCGAAGGTGACGTGTTGCGAATCGCCCGTGAAAAACGCTCGGCAGCCAATCACCGGTCGGCCGTTTGATGCGCCCTTCGTACATGCTCGTGTTCTTTACAGGGTCGACACTCGCCACAAGTTGGGCCTACCCGCACCATCTACCGTGCGCGACCAACGCGCCGGCCAATGAAGCAAACCAGTCAGCGTGAGCGTCCGCGACTAAAACGCAAAGATCGATAACCAACAACGAAGCCGCCGGATGCGAAAAACATCCGGCCGCTTTTGTTTTCCAAGGCGGTTAGCACTTCAAAGACGCGTGACTTTTTTCGCCGGTTCTGGAAATCTTGCTGCGTGAGATCGAAAGCACTTCACTTCCGGCGGACTCGGTTTTCGGTCGAAGTTATAAAGGAAGCAGTGAAGGTGTTCGATCAACAGACAAACCCGGGCGGCGAACTCAAGCCTCGTTTGGATATGTCAGTGGCGCTTGAAGACGAAGAGCAAGAATATGACGATGAAGAGGAATTCTTTGCAGATTATCGCAAATCCTCCGATAGCGCCCGTTATGTTAGAAGGTTTGGCGACGAGCATCGCAATACTGCGTTGATGCAACTTTCTTCAAAACCCGGTACGCGCCTGAACGATGTCCAAGTCGATGTGAAAGTGGAAGCTGAACGCTTACCTCAGATCTTGGCGGTGCTCAACGTGTTTGAAGCGAATAGAAAGACATCGCTACTACCTGTGGAGAAAGAGCCAATCGTGTTCATTGGCCATGGGCATTCAGAGGACTGGAAACAGCTCAAAGACCATCTTCGAGAGATGCACGGATTTAAAGTTGAAGCATATGAAACCGGGCCTCGAGCGGGTCACACCATCGAACAAGTACTTCAGACGATGCTAAACAAAGCATCCATTGCCTTTTTGGTTATGACCGGAGAGGATGAAACAGTGGCTGGCAGCATAAATCCTCGTCTCAATGTCGTACATGAGCTCGGTTTGTTCCAGGGCAAGTTGGGATTTAAGAAGGCAATCATTCTCTTGAAAAGGGGAGCGGCTGAATTCTCTAACATTGAGGGACTTCAGCAAATCAGATTCACAGAAATCAAAGAAGTTTTCGGAGAAGTCGTAGCCACGATTAACCGGGAGTCTCGGAACGAGAAAGTACAGTCCTAACCAAAATTCATGGAGAACCAGGATGCCTAAGTATTGGATGATCAATGATCGCGACAAAGGTGGCGTCGGCACGTCGCCAAACGTGGGCGGACTGACATATTGGGTAACCGACAAGACGCCGCTCAACGTCATCGGAAATTGGACAAAGGTCTCAGCCGCTGCCTTTGAAACGCAACTGAAGGGCGCCGCTGATGCGTTCCCCGCCATTCCACCTGGGGAAAATGAAGATCAAAGCCACGTGACTATCCTGGTTCATGGATACAACGTGAGCTTCGATCATTCGGCGAGCTTTTACGAAAATTTGTGCCGCAGGCTGTTTGACGGGACGAACAGTCTCGGCCTCTGCATTCTCTATGATTGGCCGTCGTGGGGGAATGTTCTTGGCTATGAACCGGACCGCGCTCGCGCCCGGCAATGCGCGGAAGACCTGACGAATATTCTGTCGGAGCTTTTTGATTGGCTGCTGACCCAACAACAGGCGGCGATCGATTCCCACGGAGATCCGAACAAGGCGTGTAAAGCGAAGGTCTCACTCATCGCGCACAGCATGGGCAATTATCTTCTGCAAAAGGCGATGGCGGCGGCGTGGACGCGCAAGAATCAGCCGCTACTTGTGAGTCTGATCAATCAGTTGCTCATGGTGGCCGCGGACGTGGACAACGATCTCTTCGACGCCGGTGCGCCCGACAATGGCGATGGTTCTGCAATCGCGAATCTGACTTATCGCATCAGCGCGCTCTACAGCGGACGCGACGAGGTCCTTGGCGCCTCAGCTGGCCTCAAACATTTCGGTACCCGCCGGCTCGGTCGCGCCGGTCTCGCGCATCGTCCGCCGCTGGTGAGTCAGCCGCCGCAGACGGACAACGTTTGGGATGTCGATTGCTCAGGCTTCTTTCCGGGGAGCGTGAGTGGGACCGATATTCACGGCGCATATTTTGTGACCGATGGAACGATCGAACTGATGCGCCAGATATTGCGCGGCGTTGATCGCGGGGTACTGGCGACAACCGGCCAGTTAACGGGCAAAGCGTGGCCGTAGGGCCTTCGTTATCATCCGACGCGGAAGCGGATGTCGCGAATGGTTTTGCCGCCGAAGCGTTGCTTCAACTTCCGCAAGATGTCGATCTTGGAAACTTGTTCGAGCTCGTAGTGCAATGCCGGCTGGAGGACGCGAACATACAAAATACCTTCGCGCAATGCCACAGGCGCTGAGTGCGCAGCGATGAAGTCGCCAACGATTTTTGACCAGGCATCGATCACTTCTGTTTCGTGCAAACGCTCGCGTAGGCCGAGCCGCTGCATGAGTTTGGGAAGCAGCTCCCCGGTGGCATGAAATCGGTCCGGGCGTGTCTTTTTTTCCGGCAGGCCGCGCCATTCGGAGATAACCGTGGCGCGGAGGGACGGATTCATCGCTTTCTTCTAGCCAGACAAGAGCGGCGTTAAAAGAGTTAAAATAGTTACAAGGTTAAAAAGGTAAAATTGCCGGCTGCCACACCCGCCAGCCCATTCGTCCGACGGCGCGCCCAGCGGTCGCGCCCTACCATTTAACGATGTAACGCTTTAACGATTTAACGTGAGGCGAAGCCTCAGTACTTCCGCCGCATGTTGCTCGGCAGAATATTGAGCTCGGTGCGATATTTCGCGACGGTGCGGCGCGCGATCGGGATGCCGCGATTGCTTAGAATCTCGACGATCTCTTTGTCGCTCAAGGGCGCGTTGCCCCCCTCGTTTTTCACCAGGTCGAGGATAGCCCCTTTCACGCTCGTATTGCTCATCGATTCGCCGCTGGACGTTTGATAACCAGGCGTGAAAAAATATTTCATGTCGAAGACGCCCTGCGGCGTGGCCATGTATTTCCCGGAAATGGCGCGGCTGACCGTGGTCTCATGCACGCCGACGGCATCGGCGATTTGCACCATCGTCATGGGCTTGAGATAAGACGATCCTTTGTCGAAGAACTCGCGCTGCCGTTTGACGATCTGGTGGGCGATGTTGGAAATGGTTTGCTGACGCTGGTGGATCGATTTGATGAGGAATTTGCCGCTGCGGATTTTGTCGCGGATGTAATCTTTGACTTCGCTGCCTCTTCCGTCCTGCGCCATGATGTCTTTGTAGGTATTGCTAATGCGCAGGTGCGGAATTTGTTCGCCGTTGAGGATGACCTGGTAGGTGCCGTTCACTTTTTCGACTGTGACATCAGGCAGGACGTAGTTTTGCGGAGCCTGCGCAAAAATTGCGCCGGGCCGCGGATCGAGCCGCGCGATGTTATTGGCGCATTTCTGGACTTGCTCGACGCTGACGCCCATGCGGCGCGCAATCTCGGGGAAACGTCGTTTCCCCAGGTCCTGCATGTGCTCGGAAATAATTTTGTATTCGAGGCTGGCTTGTCTTCCTTCGCGCTTGAGTTGAATGAGCAAGCATTCGCACAAATCTCGCGCGCCCACGCCGGGAGGATAAAAGCTCTGGATGAGCGTGAGCATATGCTCGAAGTCCGCCTGCGGGATGCCGGTGTTGAGCGCCATTTCCTCGGGCGTGGTCTGAAGAAATCCGTTGTCGTCGATGTTGCCGATGATGAGCTCGGCCGTCTTGCGATCGCTGCCGTTGAGCACGTTTTGGTTAAGCTGCCCCATGAGATGCTGCTGGAGCGTCTCTTGCGTGGCAATGGAATCGAAAAAGAATTGCCGCTTATCTTCCGCCTCCTGCGAACGCCCGCTGTAGCTGCTCGATTGCGCCATGTAATCGCGCCACTCCTCATCGAGCTTGGCCAGTTTATCGAACTCCTCTTTAAACTTATCGTCGGCCGCGTTGTCGGCCGTGCTGCGCTCGTCGGCATCGGGCTCATTAGGCAGCTCTTCCAGCACCGGGTTTGTTTCCATCTCCTGTTGCACAAGATTGCGCAGCTCGAGAAGCGGCGCCTGGAGGATGAGGAGACTCTGCTGGAGTTGGGGCGCGAGAACCTGGTGCAGAGAAAGGTTCTGCGACTGGTGCATGCCTGGACCGGCCATTTGCGGAGCTTACCGAGTTAGACGGGCAGAGGCAAGCAATTTGCGCGCCCGGCACGTCGATCCGCGCCTTTTGCCCGACAAGCAACCGGAAGCGGAACACGACTTGCTGTTCAATACGGCGAGCCGGCTTTTTCTCATGCAACGCATCTCCATCGCCATTCTTGTTGCCGTGATGCCGCTCGCGCTTCTATCCAGCCCCGCCTTCGCGGGGCCCGACCCCAAAGAGGAGCAACGGCAACTTCTTGCCCTCGTTAAAGAAGTGCAGGCACAACAAGAGCAAATCGTCGCGAACCAAGCCAAGATCGACGCCAAACTCGCAGATCTGGCCGAGACTCTGCACACCGCGCGAATCTTTTCGAGCCGAAGCCGCTAATGGACGTTATGAGACAACGACTTCTGTTCATGTCGATTTTTGCGGCGATGTCGGTCTTTGCCGCAAAGGCGCAGTCGCCCGCTCCGATCGTTATCCAGGCGGCTTCCGCAGCAACTGTTTCATCGGAGGCGGCTTCGGCGGCGACTGTTTCAGCTCCCGCGGCCCAGGATTCCGAGGCGCTCCAAGCCGCTATCAAGTCCCTTCAGGAAATTAAGACGGCCAACGACGAGACATTGAAGAAGCAGGAAGCGGCGTTGCAACAACTGGACGAGCTGCAAAAGGCCGCCGACCAAGTCAAGATCTTCGGCAAACGCGGCTAAATTCTGGATTCTGGATTCTTGATCCCATCCAGTATCCAGGATCAAAGCATGCAGCATCTTGGCTGAGTTGGCCTCACAAACCAGCCATGTCCCATTTCTTGATCGTTTCCACAATCAGGCCGGCGATTTTGTCGTTCACTTTCGTGAAGTAAGTCTTCGCTTTCGCCCGATCAAATTTCAGATTACCTTGCCCCTCTTTGTAAAGCATGATGCTCGATGGAAAGGGATACGCGCTCCAGGTATTGGGCGGCGGAATCGCAGTCGCCATCCCGGGCTTGTAACGTTCTTTGCGCACGAGCGCAGGATCGATTGCCATAATATAGGCGGTCTCATTTTCAGCCCCGTGACCGCCATCTTCGCCGAACACCTCCAGGGTCACATCCGCGCAATAAGACCACCAGTTCACAAGCAGAATTCTCGTGCCGGTTTCGCGTCCGGCCTCCTGCGCAAGGGCGCTGAGAATCGCGGTCTGTCCGCCGCCGTGGCCGTTTAGCTGGATGATATTCTTGAATTTGTTTCTCGCGAGACCAACGACGACCGCGCGGACATAAGCGCGATAGGCGTCTTCGGGAATGGTGAAGCAGCCCGGATACGCGTCCATGATTCCGGTGAATCCGTACGGAACCACTGGTGCGATCATCGCATTGACTCTCGACGCGATCGCGCGCGCCATCGCGACCGGCGCCAGAATATCCGCGCCATTGGCGGTGACGCCGTGCGGCTCGATCGTTCCCAGCGGCAACAAGACGGTGTCGATTTTTGCCGGAACCCATTCGCCAAATTCTATCCAGTTAATGAGTTCCATTTCCCGGGTGCTCGGCGTCCCACGCCTGCGCGATTCTGCAGCGGCTGCCTTCATCGACATGACTAAGATTCCAGCAAGAGCGAGACGATGACGCGTCGTCTAAAATCCGCTCACTTTTTGTTCTTCGGTTCTATCTTGCGATAAAGCGTGGCCATGCTGATGCCGAGCATGCTCGCCGCCTTCTCGCGCGAACCACCGCAATGCGCCAGGGTCGCTTCGATTATGCCGCGTTCCTGCTGCTGAATAAATTCATCGAGAGTTTGGCCGACCGGCATTGCCGCCATTGCCTGCTCCCCCTTCCCGCCCTGCGCCTCGCTCACGATATGCGGCGGCAAATCGCCCGGCAGAATCAGATTGTCCTCGCACAGAGCGCAGGCGCGTTCGATCGCATTCTCCAGCTCGCGCACATTGCCCGGATAATTGTAGTGACACAAAATCTCGACCGCTTGGGGATCGATTTTCTTTGGTTCACCACCAGCCGAACTCGCCTGCTTCTGCAAGAAATGTTGGACGAGCAGCGGCACATCCTCGAGACGGTCGCGCAAAGGCGGAATCTCCACCGGAATGACCGCCAGCCGATAATAAAGATCTTCGCGAAACGTCCCGTCCTTAAGCTTCGGTTGCAACGGCTCGTTCGTCGCGCCCACCACCCGCACATTCACCGGCGCACTCTTGTTATCGCCGACCCGCCGCACCTCGCGCTCTTGCAAAACGCGCAGCAACTTTGTCTGCAATGGCGGGGCCATCGAGTTTACTTCATCGAGAAAAATCGTGCCGAGATTCGCCTCTTCGAACAAGCCACGCTTATCGGTTACCGCGCCGGTAAATGCGCCCTTTTTGTGACCAAACAACTCCGACTCGAGCAAGTTCTCCGGCAGCGCGCTGCAATTGATCGCGACGAAGGGATGATGCTGCCGGTTGCTGTTGAAATGCAAACCGCGCGCGACCAGCTCCTTGCCAGTACCGCTTTCCCCTTGGATCAAAACGGTACTGTCAGTGTCGGCGACTTTATTAATGAGATTGTAAACCTGCTCCATCTTCCGGCTCGTGCCGATGATGTTCTCAAAGCGATAACGATTCTTCAGCTCTTTCCGCAGATAAACGTTCTCCCGCAGGGCCGATTGATAATCGAGCGCGCGTTGCACCGTCATTTGCAGCTCGTCGATCTTGAACGGCTTGGTCACGTAATCATACGCGCCTATCTTCATCGCTTCGACGGCCGTCTCGACCGAGGCGTAGGCCGTGATCAAAATGACCGCCGTTTGCCGATGATGCTCACGCACATGCCGCAGCACGTCGAAACCGGTCATGGTCTCCATCTTGATGTCTGCAATCACCACCTGCGGCTGAATATTGTCGATCTGCTCAACCGCCTTCGTTGCGGAATTGAATGGGAAAGCCTGGTGCCCCTTCTCGCGGCAAAGCGTCACGATGACCTCGACCATTGCCGGCTCGTCATCGATGATCATGATCTTGGCCATAAAATCTCAGCGCGGAGAATATTTCAGAATTGAGAAAAAGAAAGCGGAAATGAGAATCCAAGTGACACAAGCCTGCCCCTTGGCTTTCTCAAAATAGTCGCAAGCGGGAAGCTTGCGCGACCTCCGTTACCTTATTTTCCCATCCAGCATCGTCCACTCCACTGGCCGATCGAAGGCGATGATTTCCTCTAACACCCTTGTCGAGCTTGCGCATGGAAGGCTGATGAAATCAGCACGAGATCCTAGCCGAATTTCCCCGAGCGCATCCTCCTGCCGCAACGCGCGCGCCGGATTCACCGTCACCATCGACAAAATCGCTTCCGGCGAAGTCCGGGGTTCGTTTTTTTGAAACGCGCGCATCTCGGCAAACAAGCTCAAATCCTCATTGCTCGCGAGGCTATCCGTCCCCAGACAAATGTTAAATCCAAACGCCCGCAATTTCTCGAACGGAAACCGCGAATGCGCGAAATAACCGTGGCTGCGCGGCGAATGCACGACATCAAATTTTCCTTCCGATTTTGCGAGCAAATCAAAATCGCTCTCCGCCAGCTCATTCAAGTGTGCGACGATCCAGCGACCCGGTAGAGCGCGACGGCCAACAAACAACGCCAGCGGCGTCTCATGACCGCAATCATCCATCGGACGCCCAATCCCTTTCATAAATTCGTAAAGCGGTCCCGATCCGTCGCGAAACATCGACATCTCTTCACGCGACTCTGCCAAATGCGTCGTCAGTAGAATATTTTTGGCTCGTGCAATCTCCTCGCAGTGCCGGTACAAAACGGCTGACGCTGTAAACGGCGCGTGCGGCGCCAACCCCCGATTCTCTTTCGATTTTAGTGATTCAACCGAAAGATCGACGACGTCTTTCGCATGCTTTGGCTCGCGCACATCGATCAATTCTGCAAACCACCAAGCCCGGATTGGCTCATTAACCTTCGCAGCCAGCTCCGGAAACGCGGTAAGATTCCCGATCGTTGTTGTTCCGAACCTTTTCGCTTCGACAAATCCTTGATTGATCGACACGAGATAATCCTGCTGAGAAAGTTTTGCTTTCTCAGCGTTGATTGCCCGGATCCAGTCAGCAAAAGATTCTGGCGGCGGAATTTTCCCGCGCAAACAAGTGTAATCGAGATGGCAATGCGCATTGATCAGGCCGGGGAGCAGCGCCTGCTCGCCAAGATCGGAAACTTCACCGGAGTTACGCGCTTTGACTTCGTTGAACAATCCAACATCGACAACGCGATTTGATTCGATCGCGACCGCGCCGTTCTCGATCGGCGGTCCATTCATCGTCACAATGAGGCGGGCGCGGACAATCATTTTTCTGCTATAGCGGCCCCGAAAGCATTCGGGGTCGCATCACTGAGGCCGCTTTCGCCCTTCACAACCTTGCGGCATTCCGCCACGAGCAAACCGCACGCTTCCTGGCAAAGCAGCGGAATCACGTGCTCGCTTGTAGCCGGGGTCGTCGATCCTGGCCACAGCGCTTGGTCATGCGACGCGTCAAATTTATCCGGCGGCAACTTTGTCGATGGAACGGCACCGCGCTCATCGCGCTTCCAGAGAATCGTGCGCAAACATCCGCCGTTGGATCGACAAAAATTTCCAATAAGGTCGTTGATCTGTTCGTCCGAAATTTTCGCCGCGACGCGGTACATCCCCGACTGTCGAGTCAACGTTTCGCGCAACGGCGTGGTGGTGAGGCGATTTTCTTTCCACGCGGTGAACACGGCCAGCCGGCCCGGATAAAAATAATCAAGAGCGCGGCATAATTCTGTAAGATCGACAAGTTCCAGTCGCCAGCCGCGCCGCAAATTCGGCGCCGTCTTCAGTGGCCGATATTTTCCCGCCTCGTCGTAGCGTGCAATTTCGGCTGCGTCTTCCGAGTTTTGGAAGGATTGCAAGCCATCGCGGCCCTCATCATCGCGATGCAAAAGAATGAAGCCGCCGCCGCTTATTCTTCGAATCAAAACTTCACCAATTTGACAGCAGTTAGTCAGCGCCGTTTCGAGACTTCGCTCGATGAGATCGGGCATTGCGCCGCTTCGATTACTTAACCAGGCAATGGGCAATCAAACCGGCAGCGCGTTCGAGGAATTGCCGGTCTTCGTCTCCGAAGGCGTTCACCTTGTCGCTCTCGGCATCGAGCATGCCGACGATGTGCTTATGATTGTTCGTCATCGGCACAATAATCTCTGAGCGCGTAGTGTGAAACGTCGGCAAATACCTCGGGTCTTTGCGCACATCGCCCACGATGATCGGTTTGCCCGTTTCCAAAACCGCGCCGCAAAGTCCTTGCGTGATCGGAAATCGCGGATATGTCGGCGGTTCGTCCCCGGTTTCGGACACGATGGCAAATTCCTTCTTCGCGATTTTGTAAATGCCGACCCACCGGTAGTCGCGGGCCGCACGGATCATCTCCGCCACCTGCTTGATGCGGCTCTTCGTGCAACCGCCCGCCAAAACGAACGCCCCGATCGCTTGCAAGTCTTTGCACGTGGTCGTCTTCATCATACGGGAGCTCAATCTGGTTCAAAAGAAAACAAGCGCGAGCAGGATTTCAACTTTTTCAATCAAAAGTTTTGTGGCTACGCCAGGATGGTGCCGGTAAACGCGTCATCAAACAAATTGACTTGCGCGACAATGATATCGGCAAAACGCGGGTCCGTCCCGATCGAGGGCGCATAGAATAAGGAGCGATTGTCGATCTTGTACGGATTGCGCTGAAAAATTTCGCCGCCCGCCGAAATGCGATTTGAGGTCGATCTTTCCTCCGCGATCCCAAGTAACACCGGGATGTCCTGGTAACTGTGCAGACCATCGGAAATGAAAAACGGGACGACCACGACGTTTGGCGACTTCGTTAGTTTCCTCCAGCTGGCCACGAGCGGCGCTTCTTCCATGTAAACGTTGAGCACATCCGCGTATTTTCCCAGCCCCCGAATTTTCGCCGCTTCCCGTTTCGCCGCCGCAGCGCTGTTTTCATTCAGATCGGTTCCATGGGCCACAATCAAAAGGCTCGATTCCGTTTCCGGCACACCCGGCGCGATTTCACGTGCACGCTGCAGGAGCAGCTCGGTTACCAGTGGATGATTTCCGACCGGCTCGCAATATTTCCAGACTTGTCCGTTTGGGCGCTTTGTCATTCGACCGTTCAGCTCCAGCTCGCGCGGAATCACCGTCTGCGTGAAATAACCTTCACTGATGAAGTTTGGCACGACGTAAACTTCCCGAATTGATTCTGGATCGAAGAGAAAAATCGCGTCCCGCAGACTCGGCTCCTCTTTCCAAAACGCGCACTCAACATCGACAAAAACTTTCCGGCGCCTGATTTCGGCCTCGTGCGCCAGCGTCGGCGCACTTGAATCCGGATTCACGGTCGAGCCATGGCCGACGATGAGGAGCGCGTTTTCCGATTCGGGAGCCATGAAATTTCAAAGCAAACGTCCAACGTCCAACGCCAAACGTCCAACCTTGAATTCGGAAGGCGCGCCTCTCAGTTGAGTGTTGAAAGTTGAACGTTGAGCGTTGAACGTTGCTTCTCAACCACCATGCGCTACCGCCCTTACAAGAACACTGACCTCTCCGTGAGCGAGGTGGGCTTTGGGCTTTGGACGATCTCGACCGGCTGGTGGGGAAATTTCACGGAAGGCGAAGCGATCGCGCTCATGCATAAGGCGTTCGATTTCGGAATCACCCTTTTCGACGCGGCCGACACTTACGGAAACGGATTGAGCGAGGAATTAATTGCGAAGGCGTTTCCGAAACAGCGCGATGAAATCGTGATTGCAACTAAAGTCGGCTACGATTTTGTGACCCACGGCGAGGCGCGCGAACGCGGTCAGCGCGAGATTCCGCAGGATTTTTCGCCGGAAGCGATCATGCGCGCGACGGACGCGGCGCTGAAGCGCTTGAAGACCGACCGCATCGACTTGCTGCAACTGCACAACATCCGAATGGAACAGGTTTACGACGACGCGCTTTGGAAGACGTTAGGAAAACTAAAATCGGCCGGAAAGATTCGGCACTACGGCATCGCACTCGGTCCGGCGATCGGCTGGCTTTACGAAGGCGTCAATTGTATTCGCGAGCGCGAAGTCACGAGCGTGCAGCACATTTACAATCTGCTCGAGCAACATCCCGGCCGCGCCCTGCATGATGCCGCGACCGACGCTGGCAAAGACACAATGTTCCTCATCCGCGTCACGCATTCGTCGGGAATGCTCGAGGGGAAATACACCGCAGAGACAATCTTCCCGCCGAGCGATCATCGCAGCCACCGGCCACGCAGTTGGTTGCTCAACGGAATCAAAAAGATCGACAAGTTGCGCTTTCTCGAAAACTCCGAGCGCACGCTTGGGCAAGCCGCCTTGCAATGGTTGCTCGAGGATGATCGCGTCGCGTCAACGTTGCCGAACATTTACAACGAACAGCAGCTGGTTGAATTCGTGAAAGCCCCGGAATCTCCGCCGCTCACGGCCGATGACATGGCAAAGATCGACAATCTTTACACCGACAACTTTGGTCTCGAAACGGAGCAGCCAAAGTTCAAAGGAACGATGGAATTGCCGAAAGAAACAGCAGCGGCATAGACACGAATTTCACGAATTCACACGAAAACGTAAGACGTATTGGTAGGATGGAATCAGCGTTGTGAGATTCGTGCCAATTCGTGTAATTCGTGTCTCTAATCCGACTCATCTTCCTCAACCGGTTCCGCGCGCGGAATTTTTTGTCCGCGGGGGGGCTCGCGACGCTGACGACCCCGAATGCTTTCGGGGTTCGCCTGCTGGCCTTTGTAAATATCTTTGAAAATGTCCGCAATCATCGGCGCGGCCGCGGATCCGCCGTGTACTTTGCTGCCAACATCGCCTTCGTAAAGCGCCGCGAAAGCATATTGCGGTTGATCGGACGGCAAGAATCCTGCGAACCACGCGGCAGTGCGCTCCTTATTTTTCGGTCCCCATTGCGCAGTCCCGGTTTTGCCGGCGACTTCGACATTATCGAGACTCGCTCCGTGCCCGGTTCCGCCAGCGCCGTTGACAGCGTTGATCATTCCCGTGCGCAATTCGTCCAGCGTCGCGGGCGAAAGGTCGAGCGTCTTCTTCGCGCGCACTTGGTAAGCAGTCACGATTTGGTTGTCGAGGGTTTGCACTTGTTGCACGAGTCGCGCCTGAAAAAAAGTGCCGCCGTTAGCCACGATGGCCATGGCTTGCGCCATTTGCAGCGGCGTAACCTGCGTGTCCCCCTGCCCGATCGACAAGTTTGCGATGTCACCGTTGAGCAATCTGCGGCCGTGTGTCGCTTTCATGTATTCGTCGTTGGGCACGCGTCCCTCCACCTCGCCTCGCAACGGGATGCCGCATTTCGCGCCGAAGCCCAGCTTGAGCGCCCAATCGATGATCGGGGCCGCGCCGGTTTTGATTCCGACTTGATAAAACCACGTGTCGCACGATTCGGTGAGAGCCTGAATAAAATTCAAGGCGCCGCGATCGCCTTTTTTCCAATTGTGAAACGTGAGGTTGCCGATCTCGATGGAAGGCACGCATTCGTAGGTGTCGTCCGGTCTGACCGAACCGCTTTCCAGCGCCGCGATACCGACCGCGATCTTAAATGTCGATCCTGGCGGATAAGATGAACGAAATGCGCGCGGCAGCAGCGGAATGTTAGGATCATCCTGCAACGCCTTAAATTTCTCCGTCGAGATCGAGGGAACGAAAAGATTCGGGTCGTAAGTTGGCCAGGAGGCGAGCGCGAGAATGTCGCCCGTGTTTGGATCGACAACAACGATGGCGCCGCGTTTGGCTTTTGCTTCGAGCGCTTTTTCAGCCAGTTCCTGGAGGCGAAGATCCAAAGTAGTGATGACATTGGCACCGGGCACAGGCGGCGCGATCAACTTCTCGGAAGTTTTTCGGCCGTCCTTGTCGAAGGTGAGCTTGTATTGCCCGTGCTTGCCCGTGAGCATTTCGTTGAATGTTTGCTCGAGGCCTTCACGTCCCTCGGTTTCGGGCCAAAGAGTTTCGTGATTGTCGATCACGCCGTCCGGATTCCGGCCGGTTTTTCCGCTGTAACCGACGATTTGCCCGGCCAGTTTTCCATTCGGATAAATGCGAACATAAATCGGCCGCACGACCGTCGCCGCCGGTAAACGGTCTTTCACTTCATCATATTCCGATTGAGTGAGGTTCTGTACGATCTCAAAGGGCATGATTCCGCGGTTGCGATAATGACGCAGGATCGCTTCGTCAGAAATCTTGAGCGAGCGGCCGATTAACTTCTCCACCTTGTCGATCTTTTCGTGCGCAAAGCTGAGCGCCCGCGCGTCGGAAAAATCAAGCGGAGTGGGGAAATTGATCGCGACGTTGTAGCTGAGCTTGTTCTGCGCGAGCGGCACGCCGTGACGATCGGTGATCTGGCCGCGTGGCGCGGGAATATCGAGAATGTAGGTGCGCGCCAGTTTTTGCGTTTCAAATGTCGGAATGATCGTCTCTTCTTCTGGAATCGGCGTCACGATTGGACTCGACGACGGTTCCAAAGTCTGCGCAACCGCACCGCTGGAAAACAAAAGCAAAAGCCATAGGTTCCGCAGATTTTTACAGATTCCGGCCCGGATCATTTCAAATAACCTGCGTTAATGTGCGAAATCTGTGGATAGTTCAACGGCGTCCCAAGAAGCGATGGACCTCTTCCGCCAGCTTTCGTCCAATTCCTTCGGTAGAGGCAATCTGCTCCACGCTCGCCTTGCGCAGACGACTAACGGAACCAAACCTGCGCAACAGCAAATTTTTCCGGTTCTGACTCACGCCCGGGCAATCATCGAGAATGCTTTCACCAACGCGTTTTTTCATGAGCAACTGATGATAGGCGTTAGCGAAACGGTGGGCTTCGTCGCGAATTCGCTGGAGCAATCGCAACGCGCCGGAGTCGATCGGCAATTGCAACGGCAGGGCCCGGCCCGGCCGGTGAATCTCCTCATGTTCCTTGGCCAAGCCGATAATCGGGAGATCGTGAAGACCGAGTCGTTGCAACTCGCGGCAGGCGGCGGAGAGCTGACCTTTCCCGCCATCGACAACAATGAGATCAGGCAAACGAACGAGCGGCATCTTGTTTTCATCGCTGTCTATTCGTTGGGCGTTGAACGCTCGCCACGGCGTAGCTCGTCCCGGGCGAAGGCGGATTGGACGTCGAGCGCTTGCCACGGCGTAGCCCGTCCCGGGCGAAGGCAGGTTGGACGTTTGCTTCGCTAGTCGTTGCAAACCTTCAACCGTTTGCTCTTGCGAAAACTCCGCCGCATCCGGATTCGTTTCGCGCGCTTCGAGCAAAATCCGCGAGTATCTTCGCCTAACGACTTCGGCCATGCTGGCAAAATCATCCTGTCCTACAACGGTGCGAACGCGATAGCGGCGATAATTGTCCTTGTCGGGCACGCCGTTTCGAAAGCAAACCATCGAAGCCACGAGGTGCGTCGTGGAAATATTTGAGATGTCGAAACACTCCATCACAATGGGCGGGCGCGGAAGTTGCAATGCGTCGGCCAGCGCCCGCACATCCGCCATCGGATCGATCGCGCTCGGCAAACTTCCGCGCGTGAAGCGTCGCGTTGGCTTGGTAGTGTGGCGCAGGTCCTCAATCATATTGCGCAGTTCGGCCGCTCTCTCGAAATCCATTTTCTCGGCGACTTTGCGCATTTCTTCTTCGAGCGCCCCGATCATCTCGCGCGAATGTCCCTCAAGAAATTCGCAGGCTTGCACCACGCGCTCGCGATATTGCCCGGCGCTAATCTCACTCAAGCGCGTCGGCACTTGGTAAGTGGCTGACTTTAATTCGCGTTCCGTGGGCGAGCCTCGGCCGAAAGTGAGCACGCCAAATTTCTTGCGCATGAAATTGAGCGTTTGCCGCAGCGCGCCGGAGTGTGCATACGGGCCGAAGTAGAGCGCGCCGTCATCTTTCCTAAATCGCGCCAGGCGAAACCGTGGCCATTCCTCCGACACGTCGATCTTGACGAGGAGGAACCGCTTATCGTCCCGAAAGGAGATATTGTAACGCGGCCGGTATTCCTTGATCAATTTGCCCTCGAGCAAAATCGATTCCGCTTCGCTGCGTACGGTGTGGGTCTCGAAATCCCAGACCGCCTCGAGCATGGCCCGCGTTTTGATGTCCGCCACCGCAAGTTTTGAAGGCAAGAAATAGGAGCTGACCCGCTTGCGCAGATCGCGCGCTTTACCGACGTAAATCACGCGATGGAACCGATCGCGCATCAGATACACACCGGGCTTGTGCGGCACTTCGTGCACTTTTTTGCGCAGGTCCGGTTTTTCTTTTGTCGCCAACATCTTCTGAGAAGATCGACAATCGCGCTGCGAGAAATATAGGGCAAGCGCCTCGCTTGCCGCGTTGGAGGTTGGCAGGCGGAGCGCCTGCCTTACAATTTGCTTTCGACCCGAGCTGCAAGATCGAGAATCCGCGGTGGATCGAACAGTCCCTTGGCGCGCCGTAGCGGTAGCGAAGGCGGCTTGTCCGCCAACGGACGAACTCGTCCCGTGGCGAGTTCGATGTTATGTTTAGGCGGCGAAGCCGCATTAATTTGCCATCGCCCGCGGAGCGGTCGATCCACCTCAAAGGCGCGTCGATTACACGATGCGGCGTCGCGGGAGCGCGGACTGCACCATCATCAACTCGCTCACGTTCTCCGGCGTAAGCAAACCGACCAAGCGTTTCATACTGTCGAGCACGGGGACCGCCGGGCAATGGCACTCCTGCATGATGCGGAACGCTTCTTCAAAACGTGTGCCGGTGGTGACGGTGGGAATATCGCGCCGCATCACATCGCCCACGCGAATCTGCGGATCATTTTTGCGCAAAGCCGCAATAAGATCGTGCCGCGTCAGAATGCCTGCGACATTTCCGTTTTCACCGACAACCGGAAAGTCGTGCTGCGACGTTGCGAGCAGGGCATCCACCGCTTCTTCCAAGGTCGCAGTTTCCGGAAGGGTGCGGAATTCGCGGATCATCGCGCTCGAGACCGGAAATCGGCGTGAGACATCTTTCATTTGCGCCAGCGCCGCCTCCTGTGACGCGCCGATGTAAACGAATAGTGCGATGAAGATCAAAAATGGATTCCAAAGAAGCCCGACGAAACCAAACACAAACGCGAAGCCCTGGCCGATACTCGCGGCGATTTGCGTGGCGCGGGCATAGCTGAATCGTGTTGCCAGCAAAGCGCGCAAGACCCGGCCACCGTCCATTGGGAATGCCGGCAGCAAATTAAAGAGCAGCAGCAAAACATTGATCGCGAGCAACTGCGTGAGCAGATTCGGACTTTCAAATACCTGAGCCGCCGCCGCACTGTGCCAATCGATCACGACCAGCAGCCCCAGCGCGATCATCACATTTACGGCCGGTCCGGCCAGCGCGATGATCAATTCCTGCACCGGTTCTTCCGGCATCCGCTCCAGCCGCGCCACGCCGCCGATTGGCAGCAGCGTGATATCGGGCGTATTGATGCCGAAGGCTTTCGCAGCAAACGCGTGTCCGAATTCGTGCAGGACGACGCAGGCGAAAAGCAGCAGGATAAAAAACACGTTCCCGGCCGCGGCTGCCGTGCCGCCTTCCGCATAATAGCGGAACGCGAGCCAGCCGATCAGCAGTAGGAAGGTCACGTGAATTCGCAACTGGATGCCGGCGACGCGAAAGATGGGAAGAGACCAGCTCATTGGAAAAACAACCTTGCCCGCTTTTAGATTGCGCGCCAGCGCCGAATCTGATTGATGGAATAGGGAGCTGCCGTGAATCGTGATTCGTCAAACCGTGAATCGTTAAATCAGGCGGCTTCATGATTCGCGATTCCCGATTCACGAATCTCGAATCTCGAATCCCTGGCAATGGAACTCTTCGATGTCGCAATAGTCGGGTGCGGACCAGCTGGATCGACATGTGCCGCATTCTGCGCGGCCGCCGGATTGCGCACACTGGTTCTCGAGCGGGAACAATTTCCGCGCGAAA